>SDBS01000347.1_pt1 | contig 43423 bp, 40 predicted proteins | sample 2277091 | NCBI WGS metagenome assembly SDBS01 (sample SAMN10404972, study PRJNA504765) | marine sediment metagenome | isolation source: marine sediment core GS10_PC15, 163 cmbsf | place: Arctic Ocean: Southern Knipovich Ridge | collected 2010
TAAATTGTAGAGGTACACTCCGCTCGGTACGTCCGAGCAGGACCAGCTCACCTCGTGGCGTCCGGCGGTCTGTTCGGTATCCACCAGCGTCGCCACCCGGCGGCCCGAGAGGTCGTAGACCGCAAGTTCTACGTGACTATCCGACGGCAGGGTGAAAGCGAGGGTCACACGCTCACCGGCCGGCGAGGGATAGGGATCGCTCAAGGAGAGAACCAAGCCCTCCGGCTCGATCCGCACCGCTTCCGTCGGGCCAAAGCGCGACACCACACCCTCCGAGGTCATGACCTCAAGCCAGTAGCGGTAATCCACCCCCGGCTCAACCTCGCGATCCAGGAAAAAGCGCGAATTACCGGACAGGGGAACCGCGTGCAGCGGGGTGATCGAGTCCTCAACCTCACGCAGAACGCGGATACCCGCCGGGACCTCCCCCGCAAAAAGCCAGCTCAACAGTACGCCTTCGTCCTCCGTCCCGGCCTCCATGTACGCCAGCTCAACGTCGAAGTCCAGGTCAACAGTGAACGACCAGCTCTTCTCAGGCGCCCAATACTCGTTCGACGACGAATCCACCGCCTTCACCCGCCAGTAGATAACGTCCCCGTCCTCGATACCTTCCATGATCAGGTACAGCGAGTCTACGATGCTCGACACCTCGTTGTAGTCACCGAAGTCCGGGTCCATGCCCCACCAAAGCGTGTAGGTGTCGAAGGCGGGGATGACCGTGTCTCCCCAGTCAAGCGTCGGCGTCAACGTCTTCAACACCGACCCGTCCGACGGGCTCACCAGGTGGAAGTACGGGTAGAGGTCAACGCTGGAGAAGGTCGGGGTGACCTGATCGTCCGTCGTCTGAAGGGTCAGACGGTACTGCAGGTAGCCCAGCATGGTCGGGTACTCATCGCCGAGATCGGCGCCCCAGCCAACCTCGGACCAGGAACCCATGCTGTCAGAGTCGTCCGAGGCACGCAACTCTACAACCAGCGATGTCCCGTCCGGCGTTTCCGAATTCCACTGAACCCAACCCCACTCGGTCTCATCGGTCACGTCCAGGATCGAGGAGGTGAGATCCCCCGAGGAGGTGTAGGCCGAGAAAGACCACCAGGCTATTTCGTCATCGGCCATAGCCGCGCCGACGATATCCAAGGCGGTGTCACCGTCAATATCCACTACGTAAACATCCCAGACCTGGTCGAACTCGACGCCAACCGGGTGTTCGGTCCAGCCGCCTCCTGAACCGTCGTTCTCCCACCAGACTATCTCGTCGTCATACCAGGATCCAGTAATGACATCCGGGTCGTTATCACCGTCCAGATCGGCGGCGTAGACAACCAGGGGTCGGGTGAAGTCAGTGGAAATATCCTGCCGGGTCCAAGAGGTACCCGAACCATCAGTGTTCTCCCACCAGGTAACTGAATCGTCCATAAAGGCGACTGCAACAACATCCTTATCGTTATCGCCGTCTAAATCAACGGCGAAAACCGATCGAGGGTCATCCACCGCATCGGACACAATGTGCTCGATCCAGTTTGTACCAGAGCCGTCGCTGTTTTCCCACCAGACGATCGTATCAGCCGACCAAGCCGCTGCGAGGATATCGGTATCAGTGTCACCGTCCACGTCGGCGGCTTGAACCGAGAAGTACCCTTTTTCGAGGGAGCCATCCACCGTATGCTGGGTCCAGCTCCCCCCGACACCATCGGTATTCTCCCACCAGCTCAGGTCGTCGAGCTCGGAGGAACAACAGAGTACGTCGAGATCGGTATCGCCGTCCACGTCAGCTGCAATAATTTCCCGGGCGTTAGCGTAACCGCCAGAGATCACATGGAGGGTCCAAGTGGAACCAGTCCCGTCGTTCTCCCACCAGTGAACCTTCCCCGTCCAGTTGGCGCTGGAAGAGCCTAGCACATCCATGTCGGTATCCCCATCGATGTCAGCGGCGTAAACCGCACGAGCCCCATCGAAGGCATCGTCAATCGTGTGCTTGGTCCAGCTTCCGCCCACACCATCATCGTTGGACCACCAGGCAATCTCGTCACCGAACTCGGCGGCCCCCAGAAGGTCAACGTCGTTATCGCCGTCGAGATCGGCGGCGTAGACACTGATGGCATCGGCAAAATCGTTGACTACCGTGTGCTCAACGGTCGAGCGGCCGAGGAAGAGATCGCCCGGGCTTCTAAACCAGTCTGAGTCAACGGTCGAGTCAAAGGTGTCACCCCAATCAGTAACCGGGCCCTCAACCCCGTCACCACCGGACCAGTCGGTCTGTCCGGTGTCGAGCGCCAGAACCGCACCGATGAGAAACGACAGCGTCAACAGCCAGAAAAACAGCCTCCGCATAGATTTCTCCTTTCTTCCTTTTCCTATTCCACCAATTTGATAATAACACCTATTCCGGTAAATAGAAAGGCGGGTCTAAAGACCCGCCCAACATACGCCGATGAGCCTACCGGCTGATAACCAACCTCTGGATGATTAAGGCCGCGTTGGTCTCCAGACGGCAGAGGTAGACGCCGGTGGAGACGCCGCTGCAATCCCAGCTTACCTCGTGGCGCCCGGCGCTCTGTTCACCGTTTACCAGCGTGGCGACGCGGCGGCCCGAGAGGTCATAAACCGCCAGCTCAACCCAGCCGTCCTCGGCCAGCGTATATCGGAGGTTGATGCGGCCATCGGCGGGCTGGGGATAGGGATTTTCGATCCCGAAGACCAGCGCCTCGGGTCGGACTTTCACCACATCCGTTGGACCGAAGCGCTCGACGATACCGAGGGCGTCCACGGTCTCCAGCCAGTAGGAGTAACCCACACCCGGTTCCACACCGCGGTCGAGGTAGATCGTCGAGTCACCGGTGAGGTTTTGGGTGAACAGCTGTTCGGGTGAGCCACCCTCCTCTGAACGCAGGACCTTGACCGAAAGCGGCGGGGCACCGTCGAAGCGCCAACTAATGAGCACGCCCTCATCGGCGACCGATGCGTCTAGATCGGCCAGAATCACCCCCACATACTCCTCGGTGGTGAAACTGAAGGGATTGGGCACGGTGGAATCACTGCAGTGGTACCCGTCCTCGGAGACGGCGTCCAGGAGCTCGAATGTGTAGGTCGTCTCGTACTCGAAGTATTCGTGGGCCAGGTGCAGGGTGGTGGTGTCGGTCCAGGATAGCTCCCAGCCGCCCGGGTCCGGATCGCAGGTGAAGTCCACCAAGCCGGTGTCCGGGTCCATGGGCCGGTCGAAGACCAGGATCACGTCCAGACCGACGGGGAAGTCGGTCGCCCCGTCGGCGGGCGTGGTCTCGATGAGGATCGGCCACGGCGACTCGGTACGGAAGGTGAAGGGGTTCGGCACCGACGAACCGGCCAGGTCAAGACCCTCCGCTGATCGGGCCGCCAGGAGCTCGAAGGTGTACTCGGTGTTCTCAGTGAAGTCGTCATGTGAAAGTGTCAGTACGGTATCGCCGTCGCTCCAACCCCGCGACCATCCGCCCGGATCGGGATCACAGTCGAAGGTGAGGGTAGAGGAATCGGTGTCCATGGCCCTATCGAAGGTCAGCACCACGTCATGCTCGATGGGCACGTTAGTCTCTCCGTCCTCGGGGTCCGTCTCCATCAGGATCGGCGCAGACGGCTGTGTGGTGAAGTCGAAGGGGTTGGGAACCGAGGAACCGCCCAGCGACACCCCCTGGGCCGAGTGGGCCTGGGTCAGCTCGAAGGTGTAGGTAGTCTCGAAGTCGAAATCGTCGTGGGACAGAGTCAGCACAGTGTCGCCCGAGGACCAGCCCCGGCTCCAGCCGCCCGGATTTGGCGAGCAGGTGAATGTAAGCTCCGACGAGTCGGTGTCCATGGCGATGTCGAAGGTCAGCTCGATATCCTTGCTGATGGGCTGCATCTCGGCCCCGTCGGCCGGGTCTGTCCCGATCAAATACGGCGCCTGGTACTCGGTGGTGAAGTCGAAGGGGTTGGGAACCACCGAACCGTCCAGGGGTTGCCCCGAGCTGGAGTGAGCCGAGGTCAAATTAAAGGTGTAGTCTGCGCCGTACTCGAAGTCTGAGTGGGAGAGGGTGAGCACCGTGTCTCCCGAGGACCAGCTCCGGCTCCATCCGCCCGGGTTGGGGGAACAGGTGAAGGTGAGCTCGCCAGAGTCGGTGTCCATCGAGGTGTTGAAGGTCAGAATGACATCGGTGTTCAGCATCACGTCGGTTTCGCCGTCAGACGGGTCGGTGGAGAGGAGCATGACGCTTCCGCCCAGGGCCTGCTCCACGTTGATCAGCCCGTAGCCGTACTCCCGATCCCAGCCCGAGGGACCCAGATCGGTGGCGGTACTCTGGAGGATGGCGCGGATGTTGGCCGGTCCGGTAATCCCCTCGGAAATCATCAGCCCCACTGTGGCCGCCACGTGGGGACAGGCCATGGAGGTTCCCTGGAAGAACCAGTAGCTGAATCCGTCGTCCAGGTCCACCGGGTCCATCGTACTGTACGTCTGCTGGAGAACACCGTCGGGTTGCCCGTCGCCGTTCAGGTCTGCGGTGACGTCGCCGCCGGGGGCCATCAGCTCCTGGTCGTCTCCGTAGTTGGAGTAGTAGGCCCGCTCGGCGGCGTAGTCCACCGCCCCCACGCAGATGACCTCGTCGAAACCCGAGGGGTAGTGGGTGGTGTCGGTGTCTTCGTTGCCCGCCGCGGCCGCGATGACGATCCCGGCGTCGTAGGCGTCCTGACAGGCCTGGTGCAAGACCGAGTCATAGCCGTAGCCGCCCAGGCTCATGTTTATCACGTCGGCCGAGTTGGTCCGCGCCCAGTCTACCCCGTTGGCCACCGACCACCCAACGCTGTAGCCCTCCCAATCCAGCACCTGGACCGGCATGACGCTGCAGTTGAAGGCTATACCGGCAACACCGGAGCCGTTGTTAGTATCCTGGGCCACCGTCCCGGTTACGTGGGTGCCGTGGCCGTGCTGGTCGTTGGGATGGGCGTCGTCGTGAATGAAATCGTAAGGGCTGACGAAGGTGACGTCGGAAAGTTCGGGAGCTTGGTAGTAGGTGCTCCCCTGCACCTCAGTCTGCTCGTAACCCGGCACGGCGTAGTCCTCGTAGGCCACGCCGGTGTCGAGGATGGCGATTTTCACCGAGGAGTCGCCGCCCTGGTTGATGTCCCACCCCTGTTCGAGGTAGATGAAGTCGGGCTTGTTGTAGTGCCACTGGTAGGAGTAGAGGGGGTCATTGGGGGTCCAATCCAGGTGGTAGATAAAGTTCGGCGCCGCCGCCAAGACCCCCGGCATGCGCTCGAATCGCTCGGCGTGCTCCTCCTCCCGGCCGGCGGGTACCGTCAGCAGAACCCGCTCCGGCGTGACAGCGCTCCGCTCTTTGAGCCCGATCACCGGCCCCACCTCGCGGACGACGGAGAGAACCTCCTCGTCTTCCATCACCCAGGTGAACCAGACGATCACCTCACCCTCGACGAAGGTCGGCACGGTAGAACCGGTTTCCATCCGGTCGGAAACCAGGAGACGCTCGGCAAACGCCCCGCCCAGAAGGAGGAGCAGGATTATGGAGACCAAAAATGTCTTTCTCATACACCCTCCTCTTGCCAATTCTAATCCATCACTTTCGCTTTTATCTTACGACAAAATCCACTACGGCGGCAAATAAATAAACGGACCACAAACCTTATCTGAACCAACCGTTACCCCACAAAGAAGTATATACGATCCATGGTTGTAGGGTGGGGATTTTAACCGAGCGTAGCGAGCTATGCCCCCGGCAAATCCCCGCCGCCGTAAGGCGGGTAATCCCTACATAGCGACAAGTTAGAACATCTCGGAATGCTCGGTGAACTCCAGACAGCAGCGCCCAAATGACTTTTTCAAAGGTTTCAGTTTGTTGTTGGAGGGTCAATGGACACCCTAAACATGACGCAGAGTGAAGATTGCCCACTCGATCTGCACGATCAGGAAGGCTGCCAGGACGACGTACCACCACCGGCGCCGCCGATGATTCTCCCGAAGAACGGCCAGCTTGGCGCTACTCGTCAGCCAGGATAAGCCGAGTATCGCCAACAGGGGTTGTACCGCTGTGTTGTAGGTGGGGTGGGAAAAGGAGACGAAATAGGGCAGGGCGTAGACGACAACCACCGTCAGGATGATCGGGAGTGCCTTCCCGCCCAACCTCCTCCCGACGCCCGAAAAGAGAGCGGTGATTGCCGTACCAGCGAGCCCAAGGTAGATTGCTGCGTCCGCACCGCCGCAGGCCAGATAAAAGAGCGTCGGTGTTTCGTAGATCGAGCGGAGGATCGAGCCGCAGTCGGTGGGAAAGGCAAAGTACACCCGCAATCGGGAAAGGCTGCGCAGGAGAAAGAGGTCTGGCCTTTCGAGCACATGCTCCAAAATCGAGCGCCAGCAGGCCCGCCCCTGCAAGTGCACCGGCAGGGCTTGGATCGAGTTCCACAAACGGCTGTAAGATTCAGGGACGCCAGGGGCACCCTCGTAACGGGAAGCGAACAACCAGGTTTCGTAAACCGGTGTGTGGGGGTTGTTGCCGAAGAAAAGGTTGTGCGCGCTGGCGTAGTTGACGAAGACGAAACGGCCGGTTTCGAGAGAAGCGTAGAGGACCCAACCGCCGATTATCACCAGCGCCGGGAGGGCGGTCCAAACCGCCGCGGAAAGTTCCCGCCGCAGGACGCCCACGAGCAACGGCACCGCCAAAACGAGAAGTACGGCTGAGGACCGGAGCAGGGCCGTGACGCCCAGGAGTACACCCAGGCCCCACATCGTCCCCCTGCTCCCATCCCTTGACGCACGGATCGCCAGCCGACAGACCCAGATCAGGCAAAGCGCCGTCGGGAGCTGGGTGAAGGGCTCCACCGAGTGAATTATGAATAGGGGGTAAACGGAAAACAGGATCAGGAAGAGATTGGCCGTCTTGCGGTCGGTGAGTTCGTTTACCATCCCGTGTCCCGCCAGGGCGAAGCCAATCCAAAAGGGTATCATGGCTAGGCGAGAGACGGTTTCAATGCTCCCAAAGGCGAGCTGGAACCCGGACAGATAGAAAGGAAAAACCGGGGGCCAGTAGAAATCGGCACCCAGACCACCGACCAAGCCCTCCGCGGCGCGATGATAAAAAAGGGGGTCGGAGAAAAGCCCGACGTCGGTGAGAAGGAGGACTACCGCCAAGCGCGCAACTGTTCCCAAGCCGAGGATGATCCAGAAAGTCTGCCGCTCCTCCAGCCAATCCCAGTGGTTTCCGCCCAGCTTCACGAAAGCCTCCAGAGTCGAATGACGATGCGTCCCGCACAGTTTAACAAGTTTGATTCTAAAATTTTCTTAGAAGCTTCTCGAAAACACCCTGAAACCTTTGAAAAAGTCGTTTGGAGTATCTGAGACTGTAGCTAAATGCCGTGTTGGCGCGGTTTTGATGGTTCATCCAGCTATTAGCAGAAGTGCATATCCCCCATACGGGCGGGTCTTTAGAGCCGCCCGCGCGAGGCCTTCCAGAGCCTTCCCTACGAAAATGCCACTTGCAACGGCCTCTTAGTAATTGCAAGGGGAGACCTCTGAATAAGTCCCTTTTGCGTGGTTTTCCTTCACTCCCGGTCCCGTGAAGCGAGCCTCATTCCAAAAGTTGAAGGGAGTAGACGGCGGTCATATCCTTTTCCCTCGCTCCTCTGGGGAGGGGATTCATCCCAGAGGTTAGGAGAGGGGCTGATCCCACCTTTTTCAGAAGTCCCCACTTTAATCTTACGCTACAACTCACTGTGGCGGCAAATAAAAAACGGACCTTGGTCCGTTTTAGATCGGGTAAACATACAATCTTCACCACACTGCCGGTTCCAGCCTAGGTTCCGTCGCACGGAAGCCGGCGGCGATGGCCAGCGACCGGGGCTCGAAGGACTCCCACCGGTTCTCCTCGGCCCCCAGGACCAGAATGAAATACCGGTCATCGACGTAGAAATGGTACTCGCTCATCCGCCAGGTTACCTCACCCTCCAGGAAGGTGTAATCCAACCGGCGTCCCTCCACCCCGGCGATCACCACCCGCTCCTCGGCCAGACGCTCAAAACGCGGCAATTCACCGGTCAGGAGCTCGATGTGCTCAACCATATGAGCCGGCAGAGGAACGTCTTCAGGAACGTCCTCGACGACGATGCGCAGGACCTCGTGGCGATTCTTGGAGTGCATGGCCACAGCTCGGAAACCGTCGGGCAGATGCTTGGTATTTGCCCGCTCCCAGAAATCCCGGTCGTAGTAGAGTACGAAGCCGATGGCATCGTGGAAAAGGGGCCAGGGGTTGGACGGCTCGAAGGAGGCCACCGCCTCCCCCACGACCTCTTCGACCTCCCCACCGGTCTCTTCACAGGCGAACAGAAAGAGCGCAAGCGCCGGTAAAAGCCACACTGGGAACGGAAGCCGGTAACGCATATCTGTTAAAAACCTCGTTCAAGTCGGCCTAGGTTCCCTCCTGCCAGGAGGTCAGGTACTTCCGCTGCCGCTCGGTCAGCACGTCAATGGCGACGTTCATGCTTCTGAGCTTCAGCGTGGCGATCTCGGAGTCCACCTCGGCAGGGATGGTGTAGACGCGGTGCACCATCCCGGAGGACTTATTCGTCAGATACTCGGCGGCCAGGGCCTGCCCACAGAAAGAGAGGTCCATCACCTTTGCCGGGTGCCCCTCTGCGGCGGCGAGGTTCACCAGCCGTCCCTCGCCGAGCACGAACACCGCGTGTCCCTTTGGGAGGGTGTACTCGACCAAGTTTGGGCGAATCTCTCGCCGCTTTATAGCGTAAGCCTGCAGCTCCTCCACCTGGATCTCGACGTTGAAGTGGCCGGCGTTGGCCACGATCGCCCCGTCCTTCATTACGTCGAAGTGCTCCAGGGTAATCACGTCGCGGTTGCCGGTGACGGTAACGAAGATGTCACCCAGGGGGGCGGCCTCATCCATGGGCATCACCCGGAAGCCGTCCATTACCGCCTCCAGAGCCTTGACAGGCTCGATCTCGGTAACGATGATACTGGCCCCCTGTCCTTTGGCCCGGGCGGCCACTCCGTGACCGCACCATCCGTAACCGGCCACTACGAAGGTGCTCCCGGCCACGAGGGTGTTGGTGGCGCGCAGGATGCCGTCTATGGTGGATTGACCCGTACCGTACCGGTTGTCGAAGAGGTGCTTCGTCTGCGCGTCGTTGACCGCGATGACCGGAATCTTCAGCGCGCCGTCGGCCGCCATGGCCCTCAAGCGGATCACTCCGGTGGTCGTCTCCTCGGTGGAACCCAGGACGGTCTTTAACAGATCGGGATACTCCTTGTGCATGGTCGAGACCAGATCGGCGCCGTCGTCCATGGTGATGTCCGGCTCGGTGTCCAGGCAGGCGCGCAGGTGGGCATAGTAGGACTCGTTATCTTCGCCGTGGCGTGCGAAGACGTTGATGTCGTAGTCTGATACCAGGCTGGCGGCGGCATCGTCCTGGGTCGAAAGGGGATTAGAGGCGCAGAGGTACACCTTAGCGCCGCCTGCTGCCAGCGTCCGCATCAGGTTGGCGGTCTCGGTGGTGACGTGGAGGCAGCAGGAGAGCGTCAGGCCTTCAAGGGGACGTTCAGCCTTGAATCGTTCCCTGATCAACCGCAGGGCGGGCATCTGCCGCTCGGCCCATTCGATCTTCAACCTGCCCCGGGGGGCGAGATTTAGATCGGTAATGTCGTGGGGCATATCAACTCCTGATCCCAGCTTCGGTTACGTTAACATGGATCTAAACCGCGTTTTGAAGGTCCTTGACGGCGTCGGTCCGCTCCCAGGTAAACTCGGGCAGCTCCCGGCCGAAGTGACCGTAGGCGGCGGTCTTTTGGTAGATGGGCCGGAGCAGGTCCAGCCTCTCGATGATGGCCTTGGGACGGAGATCGAAGAGCCCGCGGATTGCCCGCTCGATGACCAACTCATCAGCCTGCGCGGTGCCGAAGGTCTCGATGAGGATGCTGACAGGCTGGGCCACGCCGATGCAGTAGGCCAACTGGAGCTCGAGCTGCTCAGCCAACCCGGCGGCGACAATATTTTTTGCGATGTAGCGGGCCATGTAGCTGGCCGAGCGGTCCACCTTAGAGGGGTCCTTCCCGGAAAAGCAGCCACCGCCGTGGGCGCCGTGGCCTCCATAGGTGTCCACGATGATTTTTCGCCCGGTGAGACCGGTATCGGCCTGCGGACCGCCGAGGATGAACTTCCCGGTGCCGTTGATGAGGTACTCCGTCTCATCATCCAGCCACTCCGGTTGGATAACCTTGGCGATCACCTCGGTCCTGATCCCCTGCACCAGTTTTTCGGGCGTAACCTCTTCATCGTGCTGGGCGGCGATTACGACGGTCTTAATCCGCTGCGGCCTGCCGTCGGAATACTCCACCGTGACCTGGGTCTTGCCGTCGGGGCGCAGGTGGTCAACGATGCCCTTCTTCCGAACCTCGGCCAGCCGCATCGCCAGCTTATGGGCCAGGGAAATCGTCAGCGGCATCAGCTCCGGGGTTTCGGTGGTGGCGAAGCCGAACATCAGCCCCTGGTCTCCCGCCCCCTGTTCATGATCCGGACTCTCGTTAACGCCCAGGGCAATGTCCGGGGACTGGGGATCGATGGCCGAGAGAATCCCGATGGACTGGTAATCGAACCCCATCCGGGCGTTTGTATAGCCGATTAGCTTCACCGTATCGCGCACGATCCTGGGAATGTCAATGTATCCCTTGGTGGTAATCTCGCCGGTGACGACGGCCAGTCCCGTGGTGACCAGGGTTTCGCAGGCCACACGGGAGTTTATATCCTGCTCGAATGCGACATCGAGAACACCATCGGAGATCTGATCGGCCACCTTGTCCGGGTGTCCCTCGGTCACGGATTCAGAGGTGAAGAGATGGTTTCTCTTTTTCATCAAGGCTTCCTCTAAACTCTGTGGAAAGAAGCAATTCGGAAGATAACAAGCCCGAGCAGTATATCACGACTCCGGGATATTAACAAAAAAGGGTCCCGCGGGATAACCGCCCGACCAGGCTAAGCATCAACGTCGGAGACTAGAATTTCAGCGTGTAGCTGACCCGGTGAACGTAGCCCATGGGCAACTGGGGAACGAAGGCGTAGTCCAGCTCGCCCACCATCAGACCGGACAGGGCATTCAGACCGATTCCCAAGGTAACACCCGACCAGGAGTCGAACTCCCCCAGGATATCGTAGCCGGCGCGGAGCGAAACGCCCTCGACAGCAATCCATTCGATCCCGACGCCGGCCTCCAAGGTTCCCTCGAAGCCATAGGCAAAGTCACCGCTGAGGGTGAGCACCTGATGGAAGAGGCTGGTTCCCAGACCGACGCGGATTCCCATCGGCATGGATTCGCTCAATTCCCGGAACTTCACTTTGGGGCCCAGGTTCTCCGCCACCACGCCGACGCGGAGGCCGTTGAAACGGGTGTGATAGAGAATGCCGAAATCACCGGCGAAGCCGTGCCCGACCTCGCCATCGTACTTCTGCATGACGTAGCGCCCGCTGATCCCCAAGGAAAAACCCCGGAAGGGCTCCATGGAGATAACCCCGCCCAGGGTGCCCAGGCCGACCGTGTAGGTGCCGGTGGGATCGCCGTATGAATCGCGCCGGATCTCCTCGGTGTAGAGCATGTTCATCTCAACACCGTAGCTCCAGGTTTCGTTCACATTCTGGGTGAACCCGATCCAGCCGTGGTGTATGTCACCGATGATGTTGGCGTAGTAAGAGCCCAGCTCGGCGTTGATGATCTGGGCCATCCCGGCGGGGTTGATCGCCATGCCAAAGACGTCGTCGGCGATGGCGGTGTAGGCTCCGGCCAGCGCCATGGGGCGGGCTCCAATTCCCAGGCGGAGGAAATCCGCCCCCGCGGTGCCCGGTCCGCCGGCGATCACAGCCGGTGCTACTGCTAACAACAAAAATATAGCTATCCTGCGCATACCCGCATTCCTCTCAGCGGATGACGGTGAACTTGCCGTGGCCCACGTGGTAATCGCCCGAATCCACGGTAAACAGATACAGACCGGTGGCCACCTGGCTCCCGTCGTCGTTGTCCCCATACCAGGCCGCCTGACCGAAGGCCTCGTCCACCTCGTCCTCGCCGATGGTGCGCACCAGGTTCCCGGAGATGGTGTAGATGCGGATGGTGACCCGAATCCCGAACTCGAAGAAGAAGGTGAGGTGATCGTCGGAGTCGGGGTAGTAGGGGTTCGGGCCGGCCATCACCCCCCCGGTGAGGGGGTTGCGTATGCTGGTCACGTAGAGGGTCATCGGGTTGCCCGAGTCGGAGATGCGTTCGATGTAGCAGGTGGACTCGGCGGAACCGTAGGGGAGGGAATCCGGCGACGTATCGGGGCCGAACTCCCGCTTCGAGAAATACCCCGGGAAGGGGTCACCGTCGTCGCCCAGGTTCACCCGGAAGTCCAGATCGTTGTAACCGTCGGCCTCCTCCAGGTCAATGCCCTTGTGCAACTTGTTTCCGTTGACGGTGTTATCCGAAAGGTTATCCTCGATTACACGCTCGTCCACGTGCCAGATCAAAAGTCCGTCGTGGCTCACCGGGTCGTCCGGGGCGATGTTCTCCAGATAGGAGAGACCGCGGTCGAAGCCCACCTGCTGACGGTTCTCCAAGAGGAAGTACTCCTCGGGGCCGGCGACGGTGATCTTTAGAAAACGGGTGGCGTTGGGCGGGGCCGGACTCTCGGCCCGGTAGATGGCGTGGGGCTGATTGCGCCCCTGGGTGGCGTGGGTCACGGTGATCCAGCCGGCGTAATCCTTACTCCAGGCCATGGGGTGCACCGGGCAGTTTCCGGGCAGGGGGACGCGCTGGGGGTAGGCCACTATCCCGGTCCAGGCTCCGTACCCCATCAGGCCCCAGTAACCGATGCCGTAGGAGTCGGCGTCCCAGCGGTTGGGTGTGGTGTCATAGAGCGCGGGCAGGCCGAGCTTGTGACCGAAGTTATGGCAGAAGACCCCGATGGTTATCAGAAGTTCGTTGCCGTCGTCCCTATTGTCTAAAAGTTCCTCGGGAACGATCATGAACTCGTTGATCTTGACCCCGTCATCGGTGGAGTACTCCCCGCCACCACCGTCCGAGGTCAGATCCCACTTGCAGCTCCAGATATTGTTGGAATCGCGGCTCTGCTCGGCGCCCCAGCCGGCGTGGACGATGAAGAGGGCGTCCACGTAGCCGTCGTCGTCGGAGTGCTCGGGATCGGCGGATCGGGGTATCCCGTCAGGGCCGTCGTTGTCGTAGTCGGCGAAATTGATGCGGGGATCGGCGGCGATGAGGGCGTAGTGCACCAGCCCCTGGGAGTTGCGCGGGTAGCCGCCGAAACCGTACTCACCATCGGTGAAGAAGGCGTAGTTCAAGTCCTCACCGGTTGGTTCGTAGATTCCGCTGATCCGGATCCAGACCGAATCCACGTCGGTTTCCTCGTCGCCCACGATCCTCACCCGGCTGCCGGTCACCTCGTCCCAGTAATCGGTGAAGGTACCCGGCTCCTGGTTGCGGCGGAAGATGATCTTCCCGTACTCCAGCGGCGGGTGGATGTCCTTGTCCGCCTGCCTGTCGTCGAAATCAACCAGGAGCACGAGGGGCCGGATCGTCCGGTTGGTATCGGGGGGAAGCGGGGAGGGCTGGTCAACCCCCGTGGGACGCGACGGTTCGACGAGGTTGACCGGTCGGGGAAGTTCATAGAAATCGTAGAGCTCGGGGGGCATGCCGGGCATGGCCAGGGCGCAGCTGTAGAAAAGAAGGATTAACAGGGTTACCCGCAACGAATCCTCCGGTAAACGGCGTCAATTACGCAATATCACTATACCAAAGAAAGAACCCCGGCGCCAGCCTGGGACCAGGGAGGGGGTGATTGGTTCTTCGATCAGCGCCGGGATTGGGAAGAAAAATCAACGGTCTACTCGAAATCGGTCTTGATCTCTCCCCAGCTTTTTTTCTCTATCCCCATGAGGTCCTCCACGATTATCGTCGCCGTCATGGAGGGGTGGATCTCGCAATGGTAAGTCTCGGTCCCCTCTTCAACGAAGGTGTCGGACCAGGAATCACCCTGGTTCAGGGTGCCCGAATCCCAGGACGCATCGTCGGCGGTGGCGGTGTGCGGCACAGTGTCATAGTTGGTCCAGGTGACCGTGTCGCCGGCCTCGATGTTCAAAGAGTCGGGATCGAAGGCGAATCCCTCGATGGCCACATCGTACTCTGCGGCGGCGACGAGGGAAACCATAGCAAGCAATGGCAGTAATTTACCCATCATATCTCCTCTGTTTGAACCGACACTTTCACTTTCCTCGAGCTTGGTTGGGATATTTGGAAGAATCGGAGCGCCTCTTTCACCTAAAGGGATCACCCTCATTATAGCATAATTGATACAATGTCTCAATAATAATCTCACATTCCTTTTCTCCGGTCGTACAAATCAGGTACAATACATACTCCCTCTGCAGTTGGGCAACGGATAAGTGAACGAAACAGTAAAAGTTATCGGCCGCTGGTCGGCCCAGATCCTAGTTGGCATCTTCGCCGGAGTGGTCACCCTGGTCGTCATCGCCACCCTGGTCTTCCGCCTCATCTTCCCCGAAGATGAGCTGAAGGAGCGGGTGCTCGAACTGGTCAACCAGGGCCTTCGCGGCGAGGTGAGCGTGGGCTCCGTTTTCATCTCGCCCCTGGTCGGTGTCGTTGCGCGGGACCTGGTGGTTCTCTCCAGTGAGGAGTTCGGACGGGTACCGGCGGTGAGGCTCGATGAGTTCACCCTGCGCTACGATCTCGGTCATCTGATCTCAGACCGCCGGATCACGTTGGAGGTGGCCGAGGCGCGGGGCATGGACGTTAATTTGATCGAGATACCCGGTCTCGGGTGGAACATCGAGCACCTGGTCGTGCCCACCGAAGAGGAGAAAGAGCCATTCGCCTGGGACTCCATCCCGGTGGAGGTGCAACTACGGCGACTGTCCGTCCGTGAGCTGAACCTGACGGTGAACGACGGCATCTCGGCCAGCCTCGGTGGAGTTTCCCTAATACTCAACGGTTTTGATACCGGAAGCCCGGGTCCCGTTGAGATTCGGATCCAGAAGGAACCTGGACCGGTGAGCCTGCGCCTGGGCCCGGTGGAAGCACCCAGCATCGCGGGTCGGATAGACGAGCTGGCGCTGAACCTCAGGCTTTTCATCCCGGAGGACCCTCTGACCGCGCAGGAGGCGGCGGGTGATTTCTACATCGCGGCCTCGGGGATCAACCTGAGCGCCCCCCTCGAGTTCGCCCCCACCGGAGGGCTGATCCTGCAGGGCAGCTTCAACGCCGATACAGTCAGTCAAAGTTTTACTCTTACCCGGGGCCGTCTCTCCCTGGGCGATTACCTCTCGGTTGGGATGGAACTGGCGGCGGCCATCGGCGATGAACCCCGGGTGTCCCTGGACCTCCGGATAGAGAACGCCGAGCTCTCGCCCCTGGTCCGGGACCTTCACCCGCTGCTGCCCGATCTCGTCGCCTCCGGCGGCATCACCGGCAAGGTGAACCTAGATGTACGCCTGAGCGAGTCCCTCGTGCCCGAGGAGGCCGTCGTTGACGCGGAGCTGAATCTCACCGCCATCGAGGCCGGGATGGCGCTCCCGACGGGACCGGTCCGGGTGGTGGGCCTCAACGGTAGGGTCGCCCTGGATACAACGGTCAAGCTCGACGACCCGATGCCCACGGTGAACCTGTCGGCGGAACTGAGCCTGCTGAACGCCGAGCAGGGGCCATACTCGGCGGGCAATCTTACACTCACCGCCGGCGGTACGGTGGACCTGGGAAGAATGACCACCGAGGGGTTCCAGCTCAACCTGACGGCCGGGTATCTCTCGAGTTTGGATGAACCCGGACCCCTGCTGGTAAGCGACGTCGCACTCACCGGAATATTCACGGCGGATTTGAGCAGGGGGGATTTCACCGTTGATGGTTTGAAACTGGACCTCGCCGACACCATTCATTGGAGCGGTGGGGTGGCTATCAAAGACTTCGCCCGTGGGGGAGTCGTTGCCGACCTGAACGGCCTCGAGGTTGACCTCGGCCCGACGCTGGCGCTGATCCCGCCGGGGATGGTCGAGCTGCCTCCGGTGAAACCGACGGGGCGGGTCAGGCTTAACGGTCGGATCGAGGTGGCGCCGGGCGCCCTGGATAATCCCGACCCCCTGGTAATGGCGCGATCGCTCAGGGCCGTCCTCGGGGTCCAGCTGACGGAGGTTTCAGTCGGTATCCCCCAAGGCGGTGCCGATGGTGTAAACGGGCATCTCAACCTTGATTTCGATTCCGGAACCGGTGACCTGGAGCTCACCGCCACTGTTGACCGGATGGTCCTCGCCGACCTTCCCGTACCCGTCGAGGGGGTGGATCTCACGCTCAAGGGGCACCTGGAGAACCTGGAGGAGTTTTACCTGGAGGAGCTCATCGCAAGGGTGGACTCCCTGGATTTCAACCTCACCGGAAACGGGGCGGCATCGGACCTGACGAAAACGCCCATCGTGGCCCTCGACTTAAAGGGAAGGGCGGGGCGGATCGGGCATCCGTTGAAGGCGAGCGAGGGGATGGCCGACGTGGAAGGCCAAGTGGGTTTCGAACTTAGTTTACGCGGACCCGTTCAGGGCCCGAAACCGATGCGGATCACCGGGCGGATCCGGCTGCATCAGATCAACTTCAACCTGGCGGGTGGCCTTGCCGTTACCGGCATCGAGGGGGAACTGCCCATAGACGCCCAGGTGGTACTCAGCAATCCCCTGCCGCTGCCTGGCGGTGCCGAGGGGACCGTTTCCCCCTTCGCGGATCGCCGGTACGAGCTACTCGCACCCTTCACCCCGCCCCCTGATCTCACCATCGAGGAGATCCGCATCGCCGGGCAGATGATGCGGGACATACGGGTGGAGAACCTTGAACTAACCTGGGGCGTCTCGGGTGGTGGGTTGCACGTATGGCGTTTGGGGATGGGGATCCTCGGTGGGAGTCTGGTGGGCAAGCTCAACCTGCAACTCACCGAAGAGGTTCCCGCCTTCAACCTCCAGCTCGAGTTCAGCGACCTGAACGTGGGCCACCTCATCGAGGGCGTTGAGCCAACTCGGGAATCGGAGATCAACGGCGATCTGCACCTGAGTGTACGCGGTTCAAACTTGAGCGATCTGATCAACAGGTTTGAGGTTGAGGGCTCCATCAACATCACCCGGATCGGGAAAGAGGTATTGGACAAGATGCTCCTCTTCCTCGATCCCGAAGGCACCAACCCCTCGATCACGCAAGTCCGCGCCCTGTTGGGCAACATCCAGAAGAAACCGGAGCTGGTCACGATGGAGATAAAAAATCAGCGCATGACGCTGAAGATCCGCATCGCGGACACCGGATTCTCCCTCCTGGCCCTGTTTACCAGTTTTATTGACCTCAGCGAGTTCACCATCCCCCGCATCCCCATCGCCGACATCCTGCGGAGCTCCTTGTCCTCGATCCTGGAAGAAGAGAAAGTAAATGTGCTCGAATTGAACTAGAGGGAAAAACAGGTGTGGATTATGACGGAGAATGTCCTGACCGATGCTCAGTTAATGATCATCAACGCTACCCGTGAGCTCTTGAACGACCGGTCGGTCGGAGAGCTACGGATGCGCGACATCGCCGAGGCCAGTGGCCTGGCGGCGGCGTCGGTGTACGGTCACTTCAAGAGCAAGGATGAGCTGCTCCAGGCGTTGTGGGAGGTCGAGTCGGCCGAGCTGGCCAAACGCTACGAGATCGCCCTCCAAACCGCCACCACCGGGGTGGGGGGGATGGTTGCCTTCGGCTATACCATCTTCTCAGATTTCACCGGTTACGCCAGGAGTCGTGCCCGGGCCGTGGAGTTTCTCATGAACTCCCGTTCCGGTGAGGTGGCGAAATCCGCCCTGGCTAGGGAACATCACCAGCTTCGGACGCTCCTTCTAAACTCACTCCAACGCACCTTCCCCGGCATACCCCTCCGGCGGGCCAAGCTGCTGGCCGATCTGACCCTTACCATCACCTCGGGCATTGCCCTGGCCCACCTCTACGGCGGAAACTCGGCGGATCCCGACGAACTCTTCGGGCAGTGGCTGGAGCTTCTCGAGCTGTCGGTCAACTATCTGGAGGAATAGGGGGCCGCTAACAAACCGATCCCAGGGGATCGGCTCGTCAACGCTCTTAAGAGGAAGGAACTAGGCGCTCCTGCACGAATCCAGGTTTCTCTTCGCCTCGCCGCCGTTGATGAAGTAAAAGAAAAAGGCATCACCCTTAGTAAACTGACCAATAAGAAGGTGCAAGTTCCTTATAAATATGGCAGATAGGTCAAAGCGTATGTTCACCTTAACCTGTAGAGAAAGCGGCACCTCAAACAACGAACACAGTTAAATTAAGGGTATGAGCCTTTAGTTCCTTCGTAGGGCGGGGTTTCCCAACCCCGCCGCCGTTTGGCGGTCATTATGCCTTTTTCGGCGGGGATTGGAATCCCCGCCCTACATACATGGGTCAGATATACTTCTTAATGGAGTTCCAGTTGGTTCAGCTAAGGGTTGTGATCCCTTAAATTATGGCCGGCCTTATTCGGTCGCCTGATTTGAGCTTTTCAATGTGGCGGGGGGCGGAGACCCTTCCGCGGGCGGCCACCGCCCCCTTTCCAACATGACGAACCCCACCCCGTTGAGTGGGATTCGCTCAATCGGCCCCGTTTACCTCTCACTCCATATACCCATCAAGGTTCCCTCGGGGTCGTTGAAGAGGGCGAAGAACCCGTGTTCGCCACCAATCTTGGTCTTGGGGGTCACGGTCTTCCCACCGGCGGACTCGATGGTGGTCAGGGTGGCTCCGATGTCCTCCACGGCGATGTAAAGGATGATTGCCTCGGCCTTGGGCTCGAGACCGCCGTCCGGCTCCCGCGGAGTCAGGAAGAAGGTGTAATCACCGGATTTCTCCGTCTTCCAGCCGAAGACCTTTCCGTAGAAGGCGACCTTGATCTCTACGTCCTTGACCGGCATCTCGAAGTGACAGATATGGTTCATTGTTCCTCCCGATTGAATAACCGTTTGTGGTCAATAAAACGCCCTCACCAGCCGGCTGGAAGTGGCAAAGAGGGGATTTTACCGCGGTCCGGTTCGCGGCCAATGACGATGGACCGCCACCGGTCCATCGTTCCCGCGCCAATACTCACTCCACCGGCCGAAGGGCGAGGTGCATAAAGCGGGAACTAGCTACCCCGCCGCACCTCCAGATTGAGTTTGGCCTCGGGAGCGAAAGTGAAGAATTCGGTGAGCCTGCCGCAGGCGAAATCGGGACACTCGGCGCAGGTGAGTACCTTTTTCTCAATCGCGCAGGCCCTGATCTCGCAATCCGCCGCGTGGCAACCGGTCGGATCCGGAACACTGGCGAAGCAGCCGGCACAGGGGATTTTCTCCGGGGGGATCTCCGCCCCGTACATCTCCGACCAATCAGCGGCAATCTTCACCATGGCTTCATCGTCACCCTTTTGGGTGGCGAGATAGGCGGGACAGGTGTCGCAATCAATCCCGCAATAGCCTCCATTCTCGATCATCCTCGTTCTCCTCAGTGTTGGCTCCACAGACCCACCACGTTACCCTCGGGGTCGGCGAAGTAAGCATAATAACCAAAGCCCTCGCCAATGTGGGTTCTGGCGGTGACGACACTCCCCCCACCCCGCACCGCTTCGTCGAGTTTGGCGTTGATTTCCACAACCTCGATGTAGATCACCGGCGCCTCGATCTTTTTATCCAACCCACCGGTTATGCTGTTGGGGGGACGGAACATGTGGTAGCCCCGCTCTACCTCCATCCTCCAACCGAAGAGTTTACTGTAGAAGGGGGCGAGTGTACCGGGGTCCTTCGCGGGGATATCGAAATGGCACACGCCGTGCATGACCACACCTCCTCAAGGGAAGGAACGGTGAATCTCTTCAAGCCCTTGCCGAACATCGGTTACCGGTCGGCGACCCCGGTTACTTCTTCTTGAAATCATCTTTCGGGGCGCCGCATTTTGGGCAGGCCTTGGGACGGCAACGGGTATCATCGGTCTCGTAACCACATTTACCTTAAGACAAATACAGCCATAGTTACCCCTCTCCCAGCGGTCGAGAATGAGAAACGTTAGGTTTATGGTAATTCTTTTACCTGAAGACTTCAAGGGCCGACCGATGCCATCAAATCCCTTGACTACCAACCCCTTGTCGGCTACACTCACCCCGCTGAAATTGCTAGTGCCGGGGTGGCGAAACTGGCAGACGCGCATGGTTGAGGGCCATGTGGGGGAAACCCCATAGGAGTTCAAGTCTCCTTCCCGGCACCACGCTGGTGATCGACACACCTCGTAGAACCTGAACCTGGACGGGTAGCGACTGTTCAACGTCTCTTTAGGTTTTGGCGTGGGCCGATCAATGGCTTGTAGCCCTTCTTCTTTTAATCGGCATCGGTGCGGAATAAGCGACCGAGGTTTCTTAACCGAACATGGGGTTTAAACCGGGCCGCCCGGCCCGGGTACATGGCTAAAGGGCATGCCGCTGGTAAAAACCGAGGCCATCGTCTTGACGGCCCGACCCCTGGGTGACACGAGCAAGATAGTCACCCTGCTCACACCACAACGGGGAGTAATCCGGGCGGTGGCCAAGGGGGCTCGTAGACCTAAAGGCCGGTTGGCCAGCGGAACGGTAGCCTACCGGGTAATCGAAGCGCTCATCTATCAGAAGGAAGGCCGGGAGCTCGGCCACCTCTCCGAGGCCCACGTTCTCTGGAGCGCCCCCCGCATCGGGGGTAACTGGCGGCTCTTCCTGATCGCCGGCACCCTCTCGGAAACAGTCCTCGCTGTCACCGAGGAGGGAGGCTACAACCTCCTCCGGACGTCGGTCGAACTCCTCGATGGCGGTATCGAACCGCGCCTGGTAATGCTGTTCTTCTTCAAGGGGCTCCTCAAGGCGCAGGGGCTCTGGCCCGATTTCACCGGTTGCGTAGTCTGTGACGGGGATTTGAGCGGGGGTGCGATGCTGGACACCCCGGACGGCCGGGTCCTCTGCAGCCGACACCGGCGCGTGGGGTACCTCCCGATCAACGCCGGCGGTGTCAGGTTGATCAATGAGGTCGAGCGTCGCTCGGTCCTCAAAGGGCGACACGCCGACGGGGCCCTGGAAAGCGCGCTTAAGGCCTGTCTTTGTTTAGCCAAGTACCACTTCGACCTCCGGCTGCGCTCGGACAAGCTTCTCGCGGGCGCCGAGCATCTGCTTGAACGAGCGGAAGGGGGAAAGGGGTAAGGATGGGATTCAAGGTCGCCATTAACGGATTTGGACGGATCGGACGCACCCTCCTGCGCTACGCCCTGGGCCGATACGACTACGAGATAACCGCGATCAACGACATCACCGACCCGGAGACGCTGGCGCACCTTCTACGGTACGATTCGATCCACGGTCGCTACTCCGAAAAAGTTTCGATAGACGGGGACTACCTTGTGGTCAGCGGCAGTCGGATCCGGATTTTCTCAGAGCGGGACCCGGCGAATCTACCCTGGGGCAGGCTTGGCGTAGATGTGGTGCTCGAGAGCACCGGCATTTTCCGGGACCGGGCAGGTGCCGGTAAGCATATCCAAGCCGGTGCCAAGAAGGTTGTCATAAGCGCCCCCGCCAAAGAACCCGACATCACGGTGGTGCTCGGGGTCAATTTCGATACCTACGACCCGAAAAAGCACCACATCATCTCCAACGCCAGCTGTACGACCAACTGTCTGGCACCCGTGGCCAAGGTGCTCCACGAGGAATTCGGGATCGAGCACGGCCTGATGACCACCATCCACTCCTACACCAACGACCAGCGGATCCTTGACCTGCCACACAAAGATCTGCGGCGTGCAAGAGCGGCGGCGATGAATATTATTCCGACCACCACCGGCGCCGCCAAGGCGGTGGGCCTGGTTCTGCCCGATCTGGCCGGGAAATTCGACGGCATCGCCGTCCGGGTTCCCACACCCGACGTCTCCCTCGTGGATCTCGTCGTCAATCTCAAGCGGGAGGCCACGGTCGAGGAGATAAACGCAGCGTTCAAGGCGGCCTCGGAGGGTTCCCTCAAAGGCATCCTCGCTTACTCCGAGGAGCCCCTCGTATCCTCGGACTACATCGGCAGCCCGTACAGCTCCATCTTCGACGCCGAGTACACCAAGAGCTACGGCAGATTCGCCAAGGTCATGAGTTGGTACGACAACGAGTGGGGATACTCCTGTCGCACCGCCGATCTAATCGCAAAACTCTTCTAGGTTGGGATGATCTTCTGGCGGGAGTGGCTGAGAAAGGCTACCCGGTTTCTCTTCGAGTGGCCGGCGCGGTTACTCGTCAAGCTGAAGGTCTCCCCCCTCGTCCTGACCCTCTGCGGCCTGTTAGCCAGCATCGGTGCCGGTCTGTGCTTCGCTCTTGATAATCTTTCCGGCGCCGCGTGGCTCATCGTAATCGCCGGTTTTTTCGACATGACCGACGGTCAGGTCGCCCGGCTCCGCGGATTGGATACAGACAGCGGAGCCTACATAGACAGCTTCACCGACCGCTGGGCGGACGGAGCGACCCTAGCGGGAATCGGCTACCTCCTGGCCCGGAAGGGAGACTGGCTCTATTTAGCCTTCGCCCTGGCGGCCTTGGTAGGCGCAGGTGTAGTAAGCTATGCCAAGGCCCGGGCCGAGAGCCTGATCGAGGAGTGCAAGGTCGGATTCTGGGAGCGACCGGAGCGCATGGTGTTGCTGATAATCGCCGGATTTGTCGGTTATACTGCGCTCAAGATTTGTGTTATTATCCTGGCTGTGGGAACTTCATTCACCGCTCTTCACCGTTTTGGGCATACGTTAAAAAAACTTAGGAAAACCAAACTAGAGAGCGGGGATTAATCCCTTCGGTGAAAAATCCTCCGAGTTATTAATTCAAGGGGGTGTGACCTGATGTCCGGCGAGGTTAAGGTAGCCGTTGTTGGAGTGGGCAACTGCGCCAGCTCCCTCGTCCAGGGAGTGTGGTACTACCGTGACGCGCAGCAAGGTTCATCGGTACCTGGCTTGATGCACGTTAGCCTGGGTGGGTACCACGTCCGGGACATCCTTTTCGTTGCGGCCTTCGACGTGAACGCCGACAAGGTAGGGCACGACCTTACCGAAGCTATCTTCGCTCCGCCCAACAACACTTTCCGCTTCGCCGATCCGCCTTCCTCGGGAGTGATCGTCCAGCAGGGCCACCTCCTCGACGGCATCGGGAAGTATCTCCGCGACATCGTCCCCCTGGCCAAGGGAAAACCGGTTGACGTCGCCGAAGCCCTGAGGAAATCGGGGGCCGAGATTTTACTCAACTACCTCCCCGTGGGCAGCGAGGATGCCACCCGCTTCTACCTGGGCGAGGCCCTCGAGGCCGGTGTGGCCGTTATCAACTGCGTTCCGGTCTTCATCGCAAGCGGCGATGAATGGAACGACCGCTTCAAGGAGAGGAACCTCCCCCTGATCGGCGACGACGTGAAGAGCCAGGTCGGCGCCACCATCATCCACCGCATCCTGGCCAAGCTTTACGAGGACCGCGGGGTGAAGCTGAAACGCACCAGCCAGCTCAACGTCGGGGGCAACGCCGACTTCCTCAACATGCTCGAGCGGGAGCGCCTCGAGAGTAAGCGCATCTCCAAAACCCAGTCGGTGACCAGCAACATCTCCCAGCATCTCGGTGATGAAAACATCCACATCGGGCCCAGCGATTACGTCCCCTGGCTCAAGGACCGCAAATGGGCGCACATCCGCCTCGAGGGTGAGGCCTTCGGCTCGGTCCCCCTCAATCTGGAACTGAAGCTGGAGGTCTGGGACTCTCCGAACTCGGCCGGCGTGGTCATTGACGCCATCCGGTGCGTCAAGCTGGCCCTGGATGCCGATGTCAGCGGTATCCTCGAGGGTCCGTCGGCCTACTTCATGAAGTCGCCGCCGGTGCAGTACTCCGACGACGTGGCCCGTGACATGGTCGAGAGGTTCATCGTGAGATACTCCCAAACCCCCGCGAAATCAACCTACATCCATCCCAAGTAAAGGTGTGTCGGCACCGCCGGTTCTGTTGAGCGATAAGAAACTACCCGGTTGCTGCGTCAACCATCCCGACCGCCCCGCCGTCGCCGGCTGCCGGCACTGTGGGGATTTTCTCTGCACCGAATGCGACGGGATGGCTGAGGCCGGGATATGCACGACCTGCACGGGAAGGGGGGGAAACGACAATCCGCCGGCCGGCTGGGAACGAAACCGAAGACCGGGGAGGCTCGTTAAGACATTCTGGGGCGTACTGTCCAGACCGGGGGAGTTTTTCGGGGGTATGCCCCGGGGCCGAGGCGCCTGGTACGCCTTCCTCTACGCCGGGGCGATACTTTTTTTATCCGCCGTCTTGACCACCCTGGTCCAACTTCTCATCCGGGGTGGATCCGTACCCTGGCACATTCTCCTGAACGTGCTTGGGCTGGCCGGGCTGCTCCTCCTCGACACCGCCGCCCTCTTCGCTCTGGGGAAACTTTACAACAGGCGGCTCCCCTTTCCCGATGTTCTCCGCGTCGTCTCCTACAGCGCAACGGCCTACATCTTCCTCATCGTCCCCATCTTCGGCCCCCTGCTGGTCCTCGCCCTGATCCTTGTCTACCTGACCCTGGGGTCCCTCCGGGGGCTGCATCTCGGCGTCGTTCAGTCCGTCTCCCTGGCCCTTCTGCCCCTGGTTATTCGCCTTGCAGCGGCCTGGCTCGTCTACGGCGATCGCTTCATCCAACTTGTAGCGGGATAATCCTGGCCAGCGGAGTCATTATCTCCTATAATTGGGAAGGGTGAAGGAGGTAACGATGAAAACCCGTTGGTGGATTTACGCGATTGGCTTGCTGGCATTGACCACAATGGCCGCCGAGGAGGACGCCGGTACAGCCGCCTTGCCCTTCCTGCGACTCGGGGTCGGAGCGAGGGCTCTGGCGCTCGGGGAAGCCTTCGTGGCCGACGCCTTGGACGCCGAGGCCGCGGTGCTCAATCCGGCGCTACTCTCCAAGAACCGCCGGCATTCGGTCACCTTCACCCACGACGAGTACCTTGCCGACCTGACCTTCGAATTCGGCGCCTACGCCATGCCGCTGGCCGGGGGTGAGGCCGGGAGCATCGCGCTCTCGGTCCGATACCTCTCCTACGGGACCCTGCAGGGCTATGACGAGGACGGCGTGCCCACAGGGGATTTCCTGGCGGCGGACCTGGCAGCCGGAATCTCTTACGGAGTCGAACTGTTTCAGGGCTTCGGCGCGGGTGCAACGATAAACTACGTTTACTCGCGCATTGACGATGCCAACGCCTCGACCATAGCCTTCGATCTGGGGCTCTCCTACCAGCCGTTGAACCGCCTCCGCCTCGGCCTCACCGCCACCAACCTCGGCCCCGACGTCAGGTACGTGACCCTGGAAAGCCCGCTGCCGATCACCCTCCGCCTGGGCGCGGCCGGTGAGATCATTGACACCCCCCGGCACCGGATCACCCTCCTGGCGGACGGGGTTTACCCGGTCTACGGCGTGCCCTACGGCGCCTTCGGCCTCCAGTACACCCTCTTCGATATGATCAGCTTCCGGGGCGGCTACCGGCTGGGGCACGACACGGCCACCTTCTCCTTCGGAGCCGGTTTCCAGTTCGGTCTTTGGAAAACGGCGCTTTTAAATCTGGACTACGCCTACGCCGACTACGGCGACCTCGACGCGACACACCTCTTCACCCTGGGCCTTTTGATCTGACCCCCAAATTACAGAAAGTTTCCATGCGGACATTCCTTTTAATCGTTACCCTCCTGGCCGCGTTTCTTCTCCTAGGCTGTGACGACGGCACCGGCGGCGGCCCGGCGGAAAAAGACTTGTTTATCTACATCGCCGATAAGATGAACGACCGCATCGTCAAGCTGAACGGCGAAGGCGAGATTATCGTCACATCCGTATCGGTGACCCGTCCCACCGACCTCTCCCTTTACCCCGGAATCAATTATTTATGGGCGGCCGACTACTCGGGTGACCGCGTGGTCTCCTTGAACCTCGACCTGGTGCTGGTAGACGAGACGGAGGAGGGGCTCCTCAACGACCCCATCACCGTGTCGGTCACCGAGGACGGGGAGTGCTGGGTAGCCGACCGGGTCAACCACGCCTTCGTGCGGTTGAACTCAGACGCCGACGAGTTGGGGCGAGCGACCGTAGAGACCGCCACCCGCCACGTCGCCTACGACCGGAGGAACGGCTACTGCTGGTGCGCCGACGAGGACGGCACCCTCTTCGCCTTCGACGCCGGCCTCACTGGTAACAAAACCGCCGCCGACGCGCTGGTCACCGTAACCGGATTGGGCGTAATTCGGGGCTTGACGGTGGACCCAACCGGCGATCACATCTGGGTGAGCGACATGGTGGGCAACCGCGTCCTTTGCCTGGACTCTAACGGCGGAGTTATCTTCACCGCCACCGATCTGAACGACCCCTGGGGTCTGTCGCTGGATTCCGACGGAAACTGCTGGGTCGCCCAGCGGGGCGGGGGTGGGGCGGTGCTGCTCCTCTCCACCGAGGACGGATCGGTGCTGGAAATATACGAGGGCCTGAACGGACCGGTGGACGTCGCGGCCGAACCGGGGGGCGGCGTCTGGGTTGTCCTCGAGACCGGCAACCGGGTGAAACTCCTCCGGGACGGCGACACCGTTGTAACCGTGGAGGGGTTCTCCTCGCCCTCTTCCATCGAGGTGTACGATCCCGAGCTCTGGTAGGAACCGGAGAGGACGCTAAATCACAGGGGTATGTATGCGCTACACTGATCGTGGCAACAACTGTTGCCGCTTTTTCATCCGACAATGACCCTTACACGTTGGTTGACGGTATCGATCTTCGTTGCTCTCGGCTGCTCGACGCCGATTGGGAGCGGCGGATCTGGATTGAACCAGGTCAACGACTGGGCCTATCAGCTCGAAAATCTGAACCTGGAAGAGCTGGCCGCCAGCGTCTTCGACCTGCTGGTCATAGACTACTCCTCCGACGGTGGTGAGAGCGGCGAGTGGACCGCCGGGGAGATCGAGTTGCTCAGGGGGCCGGGCGGCGACCAACCGAAGATCGTTCTGGCCTACCTCTCCATCGGCGAGGCGGAAGATTACCGCTGGTACTGGCAGCCGGACTGGGAACCGGGCAACCCCGACTGGTTGGGAGACGAAAATCCCGACTGGCCGGGCAACTACCTGGTTCGTTTCTGGGACCCCGAGTGGCAGGCAATCGTCTACGCTTATCTCGACAGGATCATCGCCCAGGGCTTCGACGGGGTGTATCTGGACAAGGTGGACTCTTGCTGGGACCTGGAGGACGAACGTGAAAGCGCCCCGGCGGAGATGGTCGCCTTCGTCAAGGACATAGCCGACTACGGCGAGGTAAAGCGGGGAGGATTTATCACCATCGTTCAGAACGCGGCCCCCCTGGCCGCCGATTTTCCCCAGCATGTGACCAATGTTGACGGAATCGGCCAGGAAGAGCTCTACTTCTTTGCAACTGATGACCCGCGACCGGAGACTTCCGGCGAGGACGAGGGCCGTATCGAGTTGAAGGGTTATCTCGATCTTTTCAAGGAGGCGGGCGGGATCGTCCTCACCGTGGACTACTGCAATGAGCCGGTGAACATCGCTTACGCCTACGAGCGTTCCGGGGACCGGGGATACGTGCCGTACTGTACCGTGGTCGAGCTAGACGAGTTGCGGATCAACCCGGGCCACGAGCCCGACTGAACCGTTTTGTTAATCATAGACATCACCCGACCGCTGGAACGTGCCGTCCCCTGGCCCGGCGAGATGGGCCTGGAGAGGACGCTGACCAAAAACCACTCCAACGACGGCTGGGAGACGGCCGAACTGCGACTGGGAAGCCACCTGGGCACACACGTTGACGCCCCGGCCCACCTCCTGCCCGACGGGAAACGTCTCGGTGAGCTGCCGCTCGATTTATTTATCGGTCCCGCCCTGGTAGTGGATTGCGGCGACGCGCGGGTAATCGGCGCCGAAATATTCTCGAGAAACGAAATCAACCCCGGCGACCGGGTACTGTTGAAGACGCTCAACTCCACCCGAAGGGACGGGAGTTTTCGGAAGGATTACGCCCACCCCGACGAGTCCACGGCGCGGCTCCTCGTGGAGAAGGGGATTTCGCTCTTGGGCGTGGACGGTCCCAGCGTGGACGGTTTTGAAATAGAGCCGGTCGTGCACCGGCTCCTTTTTGGGAAAAACATCCCCGCCCTGGAAGGGCTGGACCTCGCGGGCGTGGATGCGGGGCGCTACACACTGGTCTGCCTGCCGCTTAAAGTTGATTCCGCCGACGGCGCCCCCTGCCGGGCGGTGCTTTTAGAAACCTAACGCCGTTCCCCCGTAAAAAAAGGCGACCCGCACGGGCCGCCGTTCTTTGATCCAACCGGTCAGAAGTAGATACCGATGTCCAGGACACCGCCCACGGAGTATAGGCTGTCGTTGAGTTCACCTTGATATCCGCCTTCGTACTCGACCGTCGTGACTCCATTGAAGTGGAAGAGACCGCCCAGACCAATGGAGAAGGAATCGGAGAACCAGAAATCAATGCCCAGGCCGCCGTCCACCCCAAAGCCGCCGCCGCTGAACGAGTCCGTCCAATCGCCATCCGTATCCCAAACGTGATAGTCGCAGTATACCAGGGCGTAACCAAGGTAAGCGGCTAACCAGGGCCTCACCGTGCCCGTGGAGACGAATCGGGCTTTTAAACCCAAACCGAAGAGCAGCTCGAGGAAGGTGTCCTCCTCATAGAACTCCGAGCAATCCACCTCGTTGTAGTAGGAGAGAAGACCAAAATAGGGGCCCAGAGAGACGAACGGACCGAGAAAGATGTCCACCATCAGGTTCACGCCGTACTGGAGCCCTTTTGTTGCGCCCTCCTCCCAATCCCCGTACACTTCGTTGATGGGTAAGAGAAACGGGGCGCCAACGGTGATGCCGAAACCGGGTCCCTTGCCCCGCGGTCTGGGAGTTGTGGTCGTGGTGGTGACGACCTCGGGCTCGCCCACCTCTATCTCCCCGCCGAGGCGCGCCTTGTCGCCGGTCCGGGGGGGTATGTCACCGGAAAAGACGGCCTCGGATAGCTCGTCGGCCAGCACTTTGGTGATCTCCGCCACACCCAGCTCCTCGATGTCGCGACCGAGGAAGGCGCCGGTATCGGGGTGGTAGTACTCCTCGCCCAGACGGTAGAGCTCCACCACGTCGCCCGCCTTCACGCCCTCCTGATTTCCAAGGTCCAGTTTGATGATGTCGCCGGAAACGGAAACGACGGTCCCGATCACGGGGATGCTCGCCGCCAGGCGACCGGCCATCTCCCTCGTTACGGACAACAGGCCGTCCAGGCTGTTCGATTCGGCCGACTCGGAAAGCTCGACCTTGCCGACGAAAACGTCCACGACCCGAACGTTGGCGGTGTAAGTCTCGCCGACCTTGGACACCTTACCCACGATGAGCTTGCTGGCGCCGGCCAGTTGACCCACCTGGACATAGCACTCCATGGTGGTGCAACCGGAAAGGGCCAGCCCTTGCTCCTCCATCAGAGTGGTCAACCGCTCCCGCTCCACTATCTCGAAGCGCTTTGTATTGATCAGGGCGTCTAAAAACGTGTCGGCGATTCCACCGACCGAGGCCTCGCTGACACCGGAGGCCTCCAAACCGACGAAGGCCACGGTGATCTTCTCCGCGGCTAAAGCTCCGGTGGCCAGGACCAAGACGAAAAAGCTCAAAAGCAACCTACGCATCCACCCTCCTCAAATTGTTCAGGATAAGAAAAGCCAATTATAACGTCGGTATCATACCACAGACAGAGGGGGATGCTCCATACCATCCGCCCGGCAATCAATTAAAAAAAACCGGAACCGATCAACCGGTAGAGAACCCGGCTCAAGAGCAGGGCGAAGAGGCTGCAGAACATCGAGGATTTCAACCAGCGTTGCACCTTCCCCGCCTCCTTTGGTTTGCGAAGGCCATAGATACCGATGAAAAGGAGGGGCAGCGCCATCCCGGCGGCGATGGCCAGGGCGTCCACCCAAAAGAGACGGTCGAAGATATAGAAGAGGACCAGTGCCGGTGTCACGGCGAAGGCCACCGAGGAGGCCATAAGCCTTGTCGGTCCGGAACCGAGACGCACCGCCAGAGTCCGAGCCCCGGCCCTAGAATCCCCGGGCAGGTCCTCCACGTCCTTGTAGATTTCCCGGGAGAGGTTCACCAGAAAAGCCAGGGCGGCCATGGGGAGAACGCGGGTCAGTCCGCCCGTTGCCGTGGAGCCGTAGGCCAGGGCCAGAGAGGTCATAAGCGCCACTGCCAGGTTTCCCAAAAGACCGGTTGACTTGAGTCTTAGAGCGTAGGCGGCGGAAAGGATAATACAAAAAGGGACGATGAAGTAGCCGGGACTGGGACCGAGGAGCATAAGGCCCAGGGCGGCGGCCCAGGCGCAGATGGCGAATATGACGGCGGCGCCGGGGGAGAGGTGCCCTGCGGGCAGGGGACGCTCCGGGCGGTTTATCCGATCCATGGAGAGGTCCAGCCGGTCGTTGAGGGCGTATCCCCCAGCGGCGACGAGACTCAAGGCCACACCGGCGGCGAGAAGCGATCCGAGCTCCCCCCACACCCCGGCCGTGGGACAGGAGCCGGGCGGGAGTGCCAATACGGCGCCGAAGACGACGGCGACGAAGATCAACACCATGTTGGTCGGTCGCGCCAGCCTGATGAGCGCCCTGATCGTCATAACCACGGTGTTATCCGCTTAGAGGATGTGTCGCAACTTGAGAAAAAGTCCAGGGGCGTTCCGCAGGGCGTAACCGATTATTCGTAAGGGAGAGACCTCCCCCAGCTCATCCTTCGCCACCCCGGCGGCGAGGGCGGCCACGGCCTGGTCAACCTCTCCATCGGTGAGGCTCGTTACCAGAGTCTGGAACTTGTAGAGCTGACGGTGCTCCCTTCGGTGCCGCACCTGCCAGAGCTTCTCGTAGCGCGCGAGCGCCTTGGCCGTCGGTTCCCCACCGCTTGACAAGACCTCGGCCGCGGTCTCACCGGCCAACCGTCCGGCTTCCAGGGCCCAGTTGATCCCGGCGCCGGAGAAGGGATCCACCTGGCGGGCAGCGTCGCCCACCAACATACAGCCCTCGCCGACGAAATCCCGGGGCGGCGGGGCTGTGGGAACGCAACCGTGGACCTCCTCCAGGATGGATACCTTGGGAAAATTATCGGTAAGGAAATCACGCAGATATCGCTGGGCCGGTTTGGTTTGTCCGGCGGCGGGAATCCCTAAGCCGACGTTCGCCAATCCCCTACCCTTGGGAAAGAGCCAAGCGTACCCCCCCGGGGCGACATTGGATCCGAGGAAGAAGTAGACGGTTTCCTCCTCCACCCATCCGGGTAGCCCGGCGGCCAGCACCTGGGCTCCGGAGTGGACATCGGCCAGAGGCAGAGGTTCAGTTAAACCGGCCCACCGGCCAACCAGCCCCTCTACACCGTCGGCGCCGATGAGTACCGGCGCCTCCACCGTCTCCTCCCGGTCAATCCGGCGTACCCTGACACGCCATTCGCCGCCGATCCGCTGGGCGTCGAGCGCCTGGGCCTTGACCCACATCTCGGCACCGGCCTCGGTGGCCCGTTCGGCGAGGTAGAGATCAAACAGCTTCCGTTCGAGAACCCAGCCGGCGCCCTTCTTTTTGACGTAGGCCCGGTTTCCGCCCGGTGAAACAGTGATCCCGCCGTTGATGTGGGCGGCTCGGTAGGGCTGGCTCAGGTCGCCCCCGGGGCCTTCCGAAAAGAGTATCCCATCGTCACCCAACTCCATAACGAAGCCGTCGTGACCCACCGCCTCGGCGCAGCGCACCGGGAGGCCCACCTGCTGGCGTTTCTCTACCAGGAGCACGCTCAGACCGGAACGCACCGCGTGATAGGCGGCGCTGGAACCGGCGGGACCGGCACCAACGACGATCAGGTCGTACCGCATGGGTGCACCCACCGGGAGAATTCGAGCGACGATACGGAATGAAGTTTAACAAAAGGCGAGGCGGAATGCCTCGCCTTACCGGGTAACCGTACAACGCCTAGTAGCTCATGGCCTTGATCTGACCCCAGCTCGTCTCCTCGACCCGGGTCTGCCACTCGCCGAGATCCACTCGGGCGGACTGGATGACCTGCTTGGTCTGGAAGTTCTGAACGATGACGTAGCCGAGCACGTCATCGAGCTTCCAGAGCGAGTCAACATCGAACTCCTGGGTCCAGTAATGCACACCCTCGTTGTCGGGGATCAGCCAGCCGGGATAAGCGGGCTCGGTGATACGCATGACGTAGTTGTAGTGCCGTCCGCCGGCGGAGAGGTCGTTCTCAACGATGATGAAGTAGGCGCGGTAGTAGCCGTCCGGAACGGTGTCGGTCCACTCGAAGCGAGCGTCCAAATAACCATCGTTACCGGTGATGTTCCCGTCCAGCAGGATCTCCATCGGGCTGGATACGTTGATGCGCTGGGCCACGTATGCCGCGGCGGCGCTCCAATGGACCTGAGTGCCGTCCACATAGCAATCGGGGACGAAGGTTACACCGTAATGGGTCTTGCGGTTGTTCTGGTCGGTCGGATTGTAGAGGTAAAAGGGGTCGCTAGGACCGGGCCAGTTCATGTGCCAGTCGACGAAGATCATATCATCGTGGTACTGCGCGTCAATGGATTCCCACGCCGCGTCTGCCGGGGGGCAGGAACCTCAGGTGTAGTTTGTGAAACCCTCAAGGACCACCATGCGCTGGCTGGCGAAGCCCAAGGCTGCGAGCACTAAAAGAAACACTGTTATCTTCCTCATTTTCCTCCTTTAAACGTCAAGTGATATACTTTCGGAGGGTGGTATTTTACCTGACCCATCTCTTACTCTTACACGAAAAAATGCCGCGCGTCAAGGCCTCTCACCGATGGACTCCAAGAGCTCCGGCAGCAGCCTCTCTGCGAGCTCAAGCTCGTCCCGGGCGGTACGGTACGTGTCCAGAAGCGCCAGAACCTGAGTCTGACGCCCGACAATATCCACCTCGCCGGCTTCGTAGTCGGCTACCAGCCCAGTGTAGGTGCCCTTTACCTCGAAGAGAATGTCGGCGGCGCCGATGGCGGCCTCGTAGGTCTGTTCCCTCTTGGCGCCCAGGTCGGCCAGGCTCTCCGTCGGCGCGGAGAAGTTGAACAGGCGAAGCTCGTCAACCACCCCCTCGATCTCTCCCAGCAGTTCATCGTCCACGGGAAGGGTCATGCCCAGATCATCGGTTCGGGCGAGCAACCCCTCCACCCTCTCCGAGGAGAGTGTATCTAGCAGCTCCTCCAAGAGTAGATCGTAGGGTCGGCAGTCGTTCAGATAGTTGGCCTCCGCGCCGGACTCCCCGATCTCTTCGTGCTCGCAACTCGGGGCTAAGAGCCCGAGAATCACCAGCAATAGGACAATCCATCTCTGCACGATAAGCTCCTCAAGAAGATAGGTCAACGGCTTCATTATATACCTTCAGATGGTCCTCTGCCACGTCGTCCCAGCTTCGCCGAGTCCTTTCAAAACCCAGGCGCCGGATACTTTCCACGAAGGGGGGATCCTCGAGCACCCGGCGCAAGGCGCGGCGGACGTCCTCCACAGATGATGGGTCGCAGTAGCTGGCAGCATCGCCGGCGACCTCGGGTAGCGCTCCCGCTCGGGCCAGGACGGCGGGACAACCGCAGGCCAGCGCCTCGATGGCCGGAAGGCCGTAGCCCTCCTCGAAGGAGGGGAATAAAAGCGCCGCGGCTCCCGAGTAGAGGGCGGGTATCTCTTCAACTTTCAGGTATCCCAGGTATCGGACCCGGTCACCGAGAGAAGCGCTAAGTTCCTCTTCACCGGGGCGGGGACCGCCGCTCACCGCCAGGTCGAGATCGAACTCCTCCAACAACCCCCGGGGCGCACCGAAGATCGCCGATGGATTTTTCCTCGAGACACGGGAGCCGAGGTGGAGGACATACCCTTTGGGTTTCAGACCGAAACGTCCGCAGACCTCCTCCACTTCTTCTGACGGACGCGGCCCGCACCCCACGGGCGGCGCCAGAGGTATGACCCGGATTTTTTCATGGGGAACCGGGAAGTACTCCCGAATCCCCCGGGCTGAGTGATGGCTGGGCGTCAGGATGACGGCGGCTCGGGAAATCTCGCGGGTAAGCTTCCGGCGCCGGTCCCTGGCGTAGCCCATCTGCGGCGCCACGTCGTGCAGGGTTAAAACGGCGGGCAGCGGACCGTGGTAGAGCAAGCGATTGGCCGGACCGTGCCAGAGATCGGTCTCCACACCCCCGGCCTGCCTATGGAAAAAGGTCCGGCAGAGGGGGGAGCCCCAGCGCTCAAGCCGTTCGAGGATCGGTCCGCCACCCCTCCGGTGGTAAAGAGTCAGTTCAATCCGAGGATTTCTCGAGAGGGCGCCGAGCAGCTCGTCGGCGTACCGACCCATCCCCGCTGGTCGGGGGCGAAGCGCCTCGCTTGCGTCAAAGGCCAGACGGAGGGACATGAGTCAAAATATAAAACATCCGGTATAAAACCGGAGAGTTGAACATCACACTAGATAACAAAACGCCGACTACTCCGTTCAAACGTGCTGACAGCCATCCCTGAGGCTCGCTCCTATACGCCGAGTATAGTATAACACGGAAGGTCCCTTTGAACAAACCCGTCCGATGAGACCCGCCTTGTGGTGGGTATGGTGCTCTGGTAAGATAGAGTTGTACGTTACCCCGTCGGAGCTTTCCATGAAGAAACGCCTTACACGACCATTGGCCCTCTTCTTCTGTATTCTTCTGATCGCGGGCTGTGGTGGGAGGGAATCGAAGCTCGAGGAGGCGAAACGTTACCACGAGGAAATGGACGAACCGGACCGGGACGTGCTCCTGTTGACCGAGCAGATTCGCCGTTGGGCCGACGACATCGCTGAGCTGGAATCCTCCCGGTTCACCATGGAGGTTCCAGGTCTAATCCGCCAGGCCCGCACCTACCAGGAGAAGGTCTACGAATTCGGCGATTTTTTCGGCAGCGCCCACTTCGAAACCGAGGAGATAGAGGAGTTTCAAAACCACAAGATCGAACTCCTTGCATTTCTGCAGGAGGCCCTCCAGTCTTTCATTGATGATTTCTTTAAGGTGTACCGCTTCTCCACCGAGAACGAAGACGCCCTGCCGGGCTACCACGCCGAGTGGATCCAGCTTTCCTGCAACAACTTCATCGAAGCCGTGGAGAACATCGAGGGTGAGTTCACCCGGGGGCGCCGGAAGCTCCTCTCCCGTTTCATCTTTTTCGGGGAGCGCTAAGGATGGTTCGACCCGCCTTCGGCACGCTGGCGGTAAGCCTGGTCTTCCTTTACGGGTGCGCGGAGAGCACATACGACCAACTGGCGCAGTATAATAACGAGGCCACACCGGCCGACGCCCTGCTCCAGGAATGCCTCGACACCTACGCTGGAAGGCGGATCAGGATCGGCGAGGGGTATGGTTACCGCCTCCCCTTTGAATCGGGGGAAGTCCAACAGTTGTTGAAGAGGGTACGAGAAGCAACGGCGGAGCTGAGGGAGATCGAACCGCCCGATGCCGCCCTGGGCTTCGCCCGGGATAAGGTCACAGCCGCCGAGAGCGTGTGCGATGCCTTTGAGGCTCTCGATGACGTAACCAGGGGGTGGGAGGAAATACTGCCGGCGGGGGTTCCTCCGCCCGATGACACCGACCTGGTAAAACTCTCCCCCGAAGAGGTCGAGCGATGGCGGGCGGACACGGCCCGCGTCAACAGAACCTTTGAGCGGGCCGAGGCGGCCTTGAACGACGCCGCCCTGGCTCTGGGAGTTGCCATCCTCAGCGCCCACGACGAGAAATAAGCAGGGTACCTCATGCGCTATCGGTTACTGGGTTTGGAGCCCACCTCCCTCTTCCGGTTTGCCTTCCTGGGTCTCTGGATAGCCCTGGGAGGGCTGGGGCTGATCGGATACGCGGTTTACCTGATCGGCTCCATCGAATCGGGCCTGGTGGAAGATGAATTTCTGGCGGCGCTCTTCGGTTGTCTCCTGGGACCTCCCCTAATATCCCTCGCCGTCGCCGGTTTCAGCGTTTTGCGCAACCGGATCTACAAAAGGCTTCTACGCAAACTACCACCCGTAATCGTCGAGATGGAGAAAGTCAACGGTCCGGTTGTTCCCCCAGCCCAGGAGGGACGCGCCTCGCGCGTTCCGAACGGGATACCTTAGGGGACGGGTTGGATGACGGCAGCCGTATGGTCCCTCCTCGGTCTCATCGTCTTCATCTACGTCGGGTACCCCCTCCTCATCGGGCTCATCGGCATCATCCGGCAGCGCCGGCCTAAAGCCGATCCAAACAATCTTCCCACCCTCGCCCTCCTCATACCCGCCCACAACGAGGCGGCCGTCATCGGCCGGAAGCTCGCCAACGTCCTGGAGAGCGATTACCCCCCCGAACGGTTGCAGGTCATCGTTATCTCCGACGCCTCCGACGACGGCACCGACGGGATCGTCGAGGGAATGAACGATCCCCGCGTACGTCTCATCCGGCAGGAACGTCGCGAGGGCAAGGTCAATGCCCTGAAGCGGGGGATAGCCGCCGCCCTGGACGCTGAGATCATCTGTTTCTCCGACGCCAACTCCAGCTACGAACCGGACACGTGTAAGAAACTGGCCGCCGTCTTCGCCGATCCGAGGGTGGGCGCCGCCTGCGGCCGCCTGCGCCTGCTCGGTACGGACCAATCGGGCACCGCCGCCGGGGAAGGGCTGTACTGGCGCTACGAGGACATGATCAAGACCGCCGAATCGCTCTCCGGCACGATGCTTATGGGCGCCGGAACCCTCTATGCCGCCCGGCGCGAGTTGATCCCCGATGTGCCGGCCCACCGAGCCGACGACTCCATCGTCCCCCTGACCGTGGCCACGCTGGGCTACCAGGTGGCCTGGGTGCCGGAGGCGGTCGCCTGGGAGCGCACCGCGGTGGACGCGCGTGAGGAGTTCCGGCGTAAGGCGCGGATGATCGCCCACGACTTCGGAGGTTACTTCTACCTCAAGGGCTGCTGGAAACGGCCGTCGGTCGGGTTGAGGCTCCTGTGCCACAAACTCCTGCGCTGGTTGGTCCCCGTATTCTACCTCGCCGCTCTCGGCCTGGCGGTCCCTCAGAGTCTGGATGGGGTGATCTTGATGCTGGGCATAGTGCTGATCCTGGGCGGTGGGCTGGTCTGGGGGTTTCTCGCCTGGTGGGCGATGAGCGCGGGATGGAGACCCAAAACCCTCATCGGGCGTCTCCTTGCGCTTCCCGGACACTTCGTGATGGTGAACACCGCCTCCCTATTCGGCATCTGCCGGTCCCTTTTCCGTGGAAGCGAGGCCGCCTGGGAAGCCGCTCCAAGCTCGCACAAAGGCCTGAACGACGATGCGCCAAAGCCCCGACCGCAATAAGACGAAGGACTTCTACATCCAGAAGGGGCTCCCCGACGGGGCGCTGGGGCGACTGGCCTGCGGGCGAGGACTGGGATTGCGCAAGGCGGTTCTGGGACTAAGAAATTTGAGGGATCGCGTGCTGGGCGAGATTGACGGGAAAATATTTCTCGAAATTGGCACGGGCTACGGACAGGAGCTGATCGAGTTCACCCAGAAAGGCGCCCGGACGGTGGGGATGGATTTCGCCCTCACAAGACTGGCTGAGGTTCCACTCCGCGCCGAAGAAGCCGGGATTGAAGCGATCGTTGTGGCTGGGGACTGCCACGCCCTGCCCTTCCTCGACCACACCTTCGACATCGTCTACGGTAACGCCATTCTGGCTCATCTGGACCGGAAAAGAGCACTCGCCGAGGTTAAACGAGTCCTGTTGCCGGGCGGTCGGCTGGTGCTGATCGAGCCGCTGGACCGGCACCCTCTTCTCAAGCTTTACCGGCACATGTTAACAACGAGGAAAGAAGTGGTTTCCTACCTCGCCTACGAGGAGCTGGACGCCGACCATATAGATGGAGGATACGAACTACACCCCATCGGGCTCGTCTCGGCGATTCTTCTGCCCCTGGCCGCCGCGGGGGTTGACGGCGTCTTCTGGCGCGGGCTGGCCCGTATCCTCGGACACCTGGACGATCTCCTCTTCCGCCGGAGCCTCCGGGCCCGTAAATCCGCCTGGGTCTGCCTGACCCTGTACCGCGGGAGGGACCTTGGATGATGAGAAGAGGGTCAACGTCTTGCGCCGTTTCTTCATCGCGGAAAAGGATCCGGGCCCGCTCACCAGCCTTGCTCTAGGTGACGCCGCGGGGAGGTCCCTCGCCATCCCCGAGCTGCGCCTGAAATGGGTGGAATCGCTGGGCGACTTGAAGTGTAGGAGGGCTTTAGAGCTGGGCTGCGGACACGGCGGGGAGATGGCACCCCTGGCGAAGGATGGAGCCAAGGTCGTGGGGATAGATTTCTCACCCCGACGTTTAAAAGCTGCACGGTCCATCGCTCCAGGGGCATCAACCATGATCGCCGACGCCGAACGGCTACCCTTCAAAGACGGGGTATTTTCCCTGGTTTACGGGAACTCAATTCTCCTCCACCTGGATCGTGCGAAAGCCTTCGCTGAGATCAAGAGGGTCCTCGAACCCGACGGCACGGCCGTTTTCTTCGAGCCGCTGGACCGGCACCCACTCCTGTGTGTTTACCGTCCACTCTTCACTCGACGTCGGGACGTGGCCCGTTACACCTCTCTCGAGGAGTTGGAAAGATTGAGTCTCGGGGGCGAAACCACCGTTATCCCGTGGTACCTCACCGCGGCGCTACCGGTCTTTATCGAGCGTGTATTCGGTTCGAGCCGCCTCACCCGCGGCCTGACGTTGCTCTTATCCCGTTTCGACTCCCTCATCTTCCACCGCTGCCCACACTCCGCCAAGCGCGCCTGGGTGGCTCTGGCCGTCTATCACAAGGGGTAGGGTTGGACACAATACGCACGACCGCCGAGATGGAGGAACGCGAGGTAACCTTCGAGCGCGAGCTGCCCGAGAACGGGGTGGCGCTCACCTTCCTCGGCGGGGTGGGGGAGTTCGGCAAGAACATGCTCTTGCTGGAGGACGCCTCGGGCATAGTTGCTGTGGACTGCGGCCTGGCCTTCCCCGACGACCTCCTCCTCGGCGTGGATTCGGTCATCCCCGACACCGGCTACCTGGAGGCCCACGCCGATAAGTTGCTGGCCTACGTTTTCACCCACGGTCACGAGGACCACATCGGCGCACTGCCCTACGTGCTGCCAAAGGCCCCGGCGCCGCTCTACGGCTCACGCCTGACCCTGGGATTCATCGAAGGAAAGCTTCGCGAGTACCGCGACACCCCCGACGTGGACCGGGTGGAGATCAAGGGAGGCCGAAAATTCCAGATCGGCGGCTTCGAGATCGAGCCCATCGCCGTTTCCCATTCAACCGCCGACAGCCTGGCTCTGGTTATCAAAACCAGTGCCGGCGTCATCCTCCACACCGGCGACTACAAGCTGGACCCGACCCCCGTAGGACGGCGGCACGACCCCCTCCCCCGGATGCGGTACTACGGCAAACGGGGGGTGCGGCTGCTCCTCGGCGACTCGACCAACGCCGAGCTGTCCGGGCATTCCCAGTCGGAGGCCGTTGCCCGACGGGCTATCCTGGAAGCCTTTCAGGGTACCCGGGGCAGGGTCATCCTCACCACCTTCGCCAGCCACATCCACCGAATCCAGGGAGTCGTGGATGCCTGCGAGGAAACCGGGCGCAGCCTGCTCGTCTCGGGCCGCTCGGTGGAGCAGAACGTCCGCATAGCCCGGGAGCTCGGTCATCTGAGGATTCCGGCGGGGATGCTCGTCTCGAAAAAGGACATCGGCGAACTGCCCTCAAGCCGTCTGGCGATGCTGGTGTCCGGCAGTCAGGGAGAGCCTCTCTCGGCCCTTGCGCGGATCGTCGAGGGGGAGCACAAGCACATCAAACTCGAGGCCGACGACCTTGTCATCTTCTCCGCCCGAATGATCCCGGGCAACGAGGTGGCCATCGGGCGCCTGATAGACCACATCCTCCTCCACGGCGCCCAGGTCCTCTACGAGGGGATTTCCAAGGTCCACGTCTCGGGGCACGCCTGCGCCGACGAGATGACGCAGGTCTTAAAGGCGGCCAAGCCCGAGTACCTTATGCCTATCCACGGCGAGTACCGCCAGCTCTACGCCCACAAACGCCTGGCGGAGGCGGTGGGTATCGCTGAGAAAAAAATCCTCATCTCCCACGTGGGGGCCAGGCTCTTGATGGACGCCGAGGACGTCTGGTGGGGGGAGCCGGTGCCTGCCGGGCGTATCCTGGTGGACGGCAAGGGCGTGGGCGACGTGGGGCCGGTAGTCCTCCGCGACCGCAAGACCATGGCCGACGACGGAATCCTGGTCATCATCGTCGCCGTCAGCCGGCAGACCGGCGAGGTCTTGCGCGAGGTGGAGCTGGTCACCCGGGGGCTGGTCTACATCGACGAGAACGAGGAGTTTTTGGAGGAGGTCGCGGCTCGGGTCCACGAGCTGATCGAGGAAGCCGAGCCCGAGGTGCGCGAGGACGAGGAGCTGTTCGCGGACTGGCTGAGACGTAAAACGCGGCGTTTCATCCAGAAGAAACTGGAGCGCCGCCCGCTGGTCGTCCCAGTGATTTACGAATTGTAGGGAGGTATCATGAGAGTATTTATCATTGGAGCTGGAGCTTCAGTTGCGTCAGGTATTCCTACTAGTAAAGTGTTACGAGTAAATTTACCTCTACCAGATTATAGTTTATTAAGAAAACCTTTATTTTTAGGATTTCCTGACGATTTAAACGAAATAATTAGAATAACTAATTTAGCGAAAAATAGCATATATGAAGGGATAAGTAATTTTGAGTATCCAGAAGATATTGTGGATTATATGTACAAAGAAATTATTTCTAATAAATATAAGCCAGATTATGGTAGGGGGGAAGATATATTACTAGATAAATATCTTAGTTTGTATTATCGAGCAATATGGAATAAAGAAACGTGTGCAATAAATACTAGATGTTACGGTGAATACGAACTTTTAAATGACATAATTGAACTGGAAGATACAATAATTACTTTTAATTACGACTCGTTATTCGAGCGTCGTTTAATGGAAAAGGGCAAATTTAACGATGATGGATATTATGATGTTTGTAAGATTAGAAAACCAGGCAGTTGTAAAGTGTATAAACCCCATAAGGGTTTTAATATGCTCACATGTGACAGATGCAATCAGCTACTCTTAGACTGGTCTTTATAGGTCGAGCCTGGATTACAATATTATGCAAATCCTCAAAGTTATAAAGACTGCAGTTGTGGAGGGAGATTAATTACATTTATGGCTCCTCCCTCAAAACTCAAAGATGAAGATAATATATGGCAGTATGGCTGGAAAATAAATGGCCAAGAGATGAATGACATTATTGGTGTGATAACTTCAGCATCTGAGATATATATTGTAGGCTATTCTATGCCACTTCAAGATAAATATTTTATAGATACTATAATAAAAGGAATATTTAGAAATTCAGGAGCATCAATTATCGTAGTTAATAAAAACAGTGATGGCGCAGAAGAGGTCGCTGCCAATATATGTTCAATTTTATATTCAAAGAGAATGGCATCGTTACATAAGATGTATGCTGGTCAAGGGGGTGAGCAAGATTGTATCGAGCGAAAATGGAAGCTTTCAATTGTTGATGGAGGGATTCAAGATATTATGGATGGAACTAAAAGAAGATTACTACTATCTTAATAATTTTACAATACTTTACCCTGAGGCGAAGGGCGGGATTAACAATAATGTAGGGGAGGGTCTTTAGATCTACCTACGGGCTCCCCTCTCCCTTTGGGAGGAGCATTCGCTCACGGGCCGGGGGTGAGGGAAATTACTCCAGAATCTCCTCGTCCTCGGGGCGCCAGGCGGGATCCACGATGCACAGGAACACGAAGGGCTCCGAGCCCTCCGAGTTGTCAATCCATTGCACCGCGCCGGGCGGGACCTCCACGGCGTCGCCCTGCTGAATGACGGCTTCTTCTTCGGCGATGTGGATTACCGCCGTACCGTCTACGACGAAGTAGAGCTCGTGGGTCTTCATCCGGTGCGGTTTGGACTTCTGACCCGGTAAAAGGATCGCCTCGGCCAGGCTGTAGCGGCCCGTGAAACCCGCGTCGTTGGACGGGTTGACCAGCTCGCGGAGGTGGACCCCGTCGCCGGCGATGACCTTCTTCGAATTCATCAAGGACTTGATCCGCATGACCCCTCCAGAAGTTTCAAGTAAAACGAGCTTACCCGCCCCCAACCGGGCTGTCAAGCCGGTGTTGCCGTTACTCGCGCTCTCCCTGCTTCTGGCAAGCTGCGGCGCAGACCTCGAGGGATTGATACGAAAATACCTGTCCGACGATCCCGACGTCTCCGGCAGGGCCGAGCGGGAGCTGTTGGTCCTGGGCGAGGAGGCTGTACCCGCGCTCGTGGACGCCTTCGCATCCGCGACGGACCGGGAAAAGCTGGGAAGGTTGCTGGCGGAACTCGGCCCGTCCGCCGTTGAACCCTTGGTCGGGTTCGTGGAGGGGGAAAACGTCGGTCTGGCCGCCGACGCCGCCGAGGTTCTCGCCGAGATGGGGGAGGATGCGATCGGACCGCTGATCGAGGCCCTCAAAGCCGGCACAGACCGTCCCGCCGATATAGCCGCCACACTGGGGCGCATCGGCAAGCCCGCCTGGGCGCCGATGCTGGAGCTTTTCGACTCGACGAATGACGCGAACCTGAAAGGAATCCTCGCCGCCACCTTCTTCACCTCCGGTGACACAGGACTCGCCGAGATGCTCATGCCCCGCATCGGGGACCCCGAGCTGGGAGACGCCCTCCTCTCCGCCGTCGTCGTCCATACACCGCCGGACGAACTGGCCGGGGAGGTTGACGGAGAAACCGCCTGGCGGATCCTGAGCTTCATTCCCCTCGAGCCCCTGGTGGGTCCCGTGTCCGAGCTCGTCCCGAAACTTCAGGAAGAAATTATCGAAGAACTCGGCGCGATGGCCTCTTCCCGGCGGGAGAAATCCCCCTTCGAAAGCAACCTCGTCCGGATGCACCTCTCAGGTATCGCCGGCGAATGGAGCCGGGCCGCGTCCCACGGCTCCGGACCCTTCGAAACGCTGGTCATCTCCTACGATGTGGAACGGGCCAACCCGGGAAGCGCGGACCTTCTCCGCGTGGCTCTTCTACACCATGGCGGACTCTACCTCATGTATCTGATTGACGGAGCCGAGGCTCTGGAGCCGAAGGAACCCGAACGGGCCCGACGGCTGGCGGCCCTTGCCGGTGAGGTCACCGGGGTGATCGAGGGACTGATGGCCGCACCTGGCTAAAAGACGGACCGCCATAGAACGTGT
>SDBS01000348.1_pt1 | contig 43406 bp, 31 predicted proteins | sample 2277091 | NCBI WGS metagenome assembly SDBS01 (sample SAMN10404972, study PRJNA504765) | marine sediment metagenome | isolation source: marine sediment core GS10_PC15, 163 cmbsf | place: Arctic Ocean: Southern Knipovich Ridge | collected 2010
TTTTCAGGTTCACATCTCTTTTGCAGGTCTTTTTTTACGATTTCTGGATGCTCTCGAATCAGTTTTATGTCTAGCATTAACTATGCCTCGTAGCTGTATGCTTCAAGGTTTAAACCAACTCAATATTTAACATTAATTACGTGACTCGCGGAAACGCCAACTAATAGAAACCGTTTTTCATTTCAGCAAAATATGTTTTGGTAAAATTATGATGAATGATGAACTTGTTGCTTAGTTTTTCTGAAAAAAGGTTGTTTTTAACAATGAAGTATTATTAGTCTCCTGCTATGGAAATGGCAATGTTGCTTAAGTGGGTACACTGCAGTAATCTCAAGTTTCCCCATTACATAAAGGGAGACTATAGTAAAATCGTTGATTCCGTAGGTTTGGCGTTTTTGCAACCAAGATTCTTAGTGGGTTGTCGGATTTGTTGTACCAGCAGTGCACTATCTTGGCTGGGCTATGAACAATCGTATCCTTAGAGACTTCCTTTTTTTCGTCTCCAACTTCCACTATTCCTTTGCCTTCTAGGACATGAAAGAAAACATCCACTGGAGTTATGTGCCGCTTCAACGATTCGCCCGGCTGTAGAGTCAAAACAATAACCTGTGCATTCTTGTGACTGTAAATCGGTCTAGCATCTACGCCATGCGGATTCTTCGAACTAGAAATATCACTTACTTTTGTTATCTCCAAAACAGTACCCTCACAAACATCAACACACCAAAGCCACTTTTTAAAATTCCCCTTCTTTTATGTTGCTAGTGTCTGCGCCAGTTTCATCAAAGTCAGGTCTAATTGTTTTTCGTTGCTGCAGACTTCTTTGAGGTCTATGCTGGTTACTTTTCCTTCGTGTAAGGCAACCATCCTGTTTCCCTGCTCATTCAGTAGCAGTTCAACGGCTTTTTTTCCAAAAAGATTAGCTAAGAGCCTGCTTCTTGCTGTGGGATTGCCGCCTCTCTGAGCATAACCCGTAACACTCAAACGAACCTCAACCCCCGCCCTCTCCTCAATCTCCCGCAACAACTTATGGGTGTCCCCGATTCCCTCAGCAGCCACAATAATACCAGACTTCTTACCCTTCGCATCATTCTCTTCCAGCGTCCCAACAATCTTCTCCAAACTATACTCGACTTCAGGGACCAGAATCACCTCAGCCCCAACAGTCAACCCAATCGTAAGCGCAAGAAAGCCCCTCTTTCTGCCCATAACCTCAACAATAAACACCCTATCATGAGAATTTGCGGTATCCCTGATCTTGTCAATCTCCACAATCGCCGTATTCACGGCAGAATCAAAACCTACCGTTTCATCCGTCCCAAACACGTCATTATCAATTGTCGTCGGAATCCCAACAATCAAGGCATCCGACATTTTGCTTAACTCCAAGGCTCCCCTTAAAGAGCCGTCGCCGCCAACCACAACAAGCCCATCAACGTTATTCAGGGCAAGAGTTTCCGCAGCCTTCTGGACACCCTCCACCGTTCTGAACTCTGGACTTCTTGATGTTCGGAGAATGGTGCCGCCCAAATGAAGTATCCCGCCAACATTCCGGGGAGTCAATATCCTAAACGTGTTGGTCATTAAACCGTCCCATCCCCTCTCAAAACCCAAAACCTCTAAGCCTTCTGAGTGAGCCACACGGGTAACCGCCCGAATAGTCGCATTCATTCCGGGAGCGTCTCCTCCACTTGTCACCAACCCAATCCTTTTCATCATCCCTTCTCACGCCCGTAAACGTTCAGAACTAAATGTACCTCTAACCAAAAATAAATAACTTGAGGGCTCATACAAACGAGCCTCAGCAGACCATAATGAAGACACTGCCGCTCGCCTAAGCTGGAAAGGAATATACACTTTAGAGTATGGCTGAGAGTTAGCTTAATTGCAGTTTTTTGTTTTTGTAATGGGCAACGATTTTGCCTGAATCTGTTACGTTTCCGATCAGTTCAGCTTCAACACCACTCTTTTCAAAGGTGCTAATGGCTTCGTCTGCGTCGTTTTTGTCTACTACAACGGCAAAGCCCCATCCCATATTGAAGGTTTTCAGCATCTCCTCATCTGCTATTTCGCCTCCAACCTCAGGAGCTGTTTTCTGGATTAGCTCAAAGATTGGTTGTGGCTTGAAGTTGGTGAATTCGAATCCGATTCCTTTGGAGTATTTCATGAATCGGTCGAATTTGATGTAGGCGTCTCCTGTAACGTGAACAGCACCCTTAACATCTACCTCTTTGGCGGCTTTCAGGAATGGTTTAACGTAAATTTTTGTTGGCTCCAGCGCCTCATAGACTATTTCTCTGTCAAAGCCGTCTGGAACCTCATATGGCTCGTATTTGCCTCCCCATGCCTTGAAGAGGACTTTTCTTACTAGGGATATTCCGTTGCTGTGGACGCCTGAGCTTCTTAAGCCCACAACTGTGTCTCCCGCTTTGATGGTTGTTCCGGAGATTATGTTCTCCTCTAGGACATCGCCTACGCTTGCGACGATCAAATCGAAGCCTTTTCCTTCTGTTAATCCTTTTATGATGGCTGCTACGTCTCCGATTTCGCCTCCGGGCACTGGACAATCCGATTCAGTTGCGCCCTTCACTATTCCTTTTAGCCACTCTCGTACCAACTCGGGGTCGGAAACGTGAGCATGAAAGTTATCAACCAACGCCAAGGGAGTAGCGCCCGACCGTATCACATCATTAACAGCCATCGCAACCCCATCTACTCCAATGGTGTCGTACTTGTCTGCCAACTGAGCTAAGAGAACCTTGGTTCCAACTCCCTCAATAACAAGGTCCAAGTAACAATCGCCGGCAAAGAAAATGTTGCCATAAGGCAACTGAACAACCTTACCATACCTACCCAAACTGTAAGTCTGCTTCAACAATGAGAGAGCCTGCTTGGATTTTGCTCTAGTTTCCCTATCCACACCAGCCTCCGAGTAAGTAAGCTTCTTAGACATAGCCTTCCACACTTGACCAATGGACTAAGTTTTCTTATAAGTTACGCTGGTCACAAACCAACCCATTAAAAATGGTTGCTAAAGATTAGTGATCAAAAAGGTTCTGAATGTGAAAAAGGCTTGAAACCAACAGCACACAATAGCAAGTTGATATTCTAGCAAAGAATATGTCTCCTATTAGGAGACTATTAACAGCGCATTGTTGAAAATCAGCTTTTTCTTAGACTGCCAGCCTGTTGACGTCTTTCTTTTGAGTGATCTTTTTTACTTCTTCTGCGCCTTCGTAGACTGCTTTTGCCATCTTCTGCTTAAACTTGTCCAACTGCTCTTTTAGTTCAGGGTTAGATATGGCTAGGATTCTCACGGCTACAAGGGCAGCGTTTTCGGGCTTAACAACATAGGCAACAGGTATCCCCCTCGGCATCGCAGTAGAAGAAAACACTTTGGCGCTTCCAAATTTGTCAGAGTCTGGAGGACAAGCAACAACAGGAAAACGAGTGTAACCTGCAACAACCCCTGAAAGAGCATCCGACAAACCAGCAACAGTAATGTAGACGAGGCTGTCGCCGCTCTCCTCATATTCCTTCAAATCATTCAACAGTTTTTCTGGAGTTCTATGAGCAGAAGCAACATCGTAAACGCAACTGACTGAAAATTTTTCCTTTTTCAGGAACTCCTTGATCTTAGCTGCAAACGGGAGGTCTCTTGGGGACCCCATGAGAACAACAATCTTCTCTTCTGGCATACTTATACACTAGCCCAACATAACGATTTAAATCTTGATCAACTGACGCTTATTCCCACTGCTTCCTGATCTTCTCACTCTTCTTGGTCGCAGCCTCAACAGCCCTCATCAAAGCCTGCCGAATACCGCTGCCCTCAACCTCATAAATAGCCTCAACCGTAGTTCCGCCCGGAGTCGTAACACTATCCCGTATCTGAGCAGCACTCTGACCCGTCTCCAACACAAGCTTCGCAGTTCCAAGAACAGCCTGAGCCGCACTAATCAAAGCCAAGTCTCTGGGCAAACCAACCTTCAAACCAGCATACGTGAGAGCCTCAACTATAACCGAAAGATACCCGGGACCACTTCCGCTTACCGCAGTCACCGCATCCATGTACTGTTCCTCAACTTCCATAGACCTGCCCATCACATCAAGAACCTCCTTGAGTTTCTCCTGGTCCTCTTTAGTCACATCATCGTCGCAGCAGTAGGCAGTAAATGACTCCTGCACCAAAATAGCAACGTTCGGCATAATCCTCACAAACCTAGCCTTAGGCACCACCCGCTTACAGAAACCAACAGTAACCGCAGCAGCCGTAGAAACCACCAGTTTCCCCTCCACCTCTTTACGTATCTCCTTCAGAACAGTCTTCAAAACATTCGGCTTCACACACAAGAAGACCACATCAGATTCTTTCGCAGCCTTCCTATTGTCGCTGGTCACGGCTATACCCAGCTTTTCCAGTTCCCTAACCTTTTCTGGCTGTATCTCAGCGGCTGTGATCTTTCCCTCATACTCGCTCTTCAAAAGACTATTAACTATGGCTCCGCCGATCACCCCTGCACCTATAACCGCAATACTGTCCTTCATTATTCGTTCCCTTCCATGACTATGATTAACCTTTCAAAAGCTACTCACTAATAAAATCTTCTTGATCAAGTTTGACCCAAAACATTAGAATTCAAAAAAAGATTCAACCATTCCATGCGAATATTCCACAAAAACTCCTTCGCCATTACTCAACAGTTCAGAAAAGACGCTGAGAATACTACGCCTTCGTAATATTACCAATTTCGCAATACGGCTTTATCTTACTTGAACCCGCTCTCTGAGTTTCAGGAAACCACAAGCTTGGTTATGGCTTGTGCAAACCCAATTAAATAATTAGCCGAAAGTCAGGAGAGCAAAATTTGGACTACTTCGGAGAAGAAGAAGAGATCATCCGTGGCAAGAAATGGAACTGGAAAACCTTCAAATCCACCAAGGACTATCCGGTTTCCAGCAACCTTCTCGAGTGGGTCATAGGACAAGAACGAGCACTAAAAGAGTGCTACCTCTGTCTGGAAGAATGGGTCCACAAACTCAAGAAACTCAAAGAAGAAAAATGGTACGAAGCATGGAAGGACCCAAACAAGGAAAAACCACAAATCACCAAAACTGCTCCCCCTGGACCATACCTGCTTTTGCTGGGAGACCCCGGAACAGGCAAGTCCCTGATAGGAAGAGCCCTATCTGTCCAGCTAACAGACATTTACACGAAAGAGGCTATTCAGCTTCAAGACGTAGTCTGCTGGCAAAACAACATAATACCCAGCGAACCAAAAATCTCCTGTCACCCAGCTGGTGAAGGAAAAAAGATTTTACTGAAACAGAAACTGAAAGAAACAAAGAAACTGTTTCTTCAGCAGCTAGGAGTCAAAGCTATAATCTACCTGATGATAATTGTAGCCTCCATCTTCCTGTTTGCGGGCTTCTATTATCTATGGCTAGAGACCGTTTCTTGGGACACAAACGCCATGACCAACTTTGGAGAACCGCTTCAAACAGTCCACAACGGCGACTTCGGCAAATATATGATAGACAACTTCGTCTCAATCGGAAGCATAACCTTTCTTCCAGCCGGAATGATGCTCATGTTCCTGATCCTAGTAACAGTTCTAGGACGTTTCGGAGTTCTAGGAAGTGCCAAAGGAATAGGCGGAGCAAGAGCAACAAAAGTTCCGAAATTTATAGTAGACAACTCCAAAAAAGTTGCCCCATTCATTGACGCCACAGGACACGGTTCAGCTCAGCTCTTCGGAAGCATCGCATGGGATCCACTGCAAACCGGAGGACTCGGCACCCCAGAACATCAAAGAGTAAGCGCAGGAGACGTCCACCGAGCGCACCTTGGCATCATGTACATTGACGAAATAAAGAACATGCAACCAGACGAAGCCATCACGCTGCTGACGGTCCTAGAAGACGGACAACTACCAATAACTATGCGAAGCCGTTTCAGCAACGCAGGAGGCACTGCTGCCATGGCAGTGGCTACAGAACCGGTGCCTTGCATGTGCTTCTTGGTTGGCGCCGGAAACTTCGATAGCATAGGACAAGTTCACCCTGCTTTGATGGATAGAATCTACGGTTATGGCAAAGTAGTCAGAATGAACAACGACATGCAGAATACTGTTGAAAATCGCCGCAAATACGTCCAGTTTATCGCCCAAGAGGTTTCACGGTTCTGGTTGATGCCCTTCACCAGAGATGCATGCGAAGAAATAATTGATGAAGGACGCAGAAGAAGCAACAAAAAGGAAGCATTAAGCACAAAGTTTCGTCCCATGATTTCTTTGGTGAAGACAGCCGCCACGTTGGCGATGAATGAGGGATTGGAGCTTGTTGAAAGGAGGCATGTTAAAGAAGCCATCGAGAAGCACTGTAAAACAATCCAGAAACAGATTCTTGAGCATCAGATGAGCGAAAGAGGAGAGCTTCTGGAAATCAATCCAGAAGGGGTGAAGCTGGGACAGATTTACGGGGTCGCCGTAGTCAAAGACAGCTATAGTGGAGAGATGACCGGCAACGTCCTCACAGTCAAAGGCTTCCTAGAAAAACGAGACAAAAGGTACGACAATAGGCTGAAAGGATACTACAAAGTCACGGGCATAGCAAAGGAAGGACAGGAACAGTTCATCACGGACAGCGTAGCCAAAGTAAGAAGCGTTATCTTGCAGAAGTACGGCGTGGACATCGCCCAAGAATTCTTCACCCACATAGATTTTGCTCAAGCCTACAGCGTGGATGGACCAAGCGCAGGCGTCACCATGACAATTCTATTATGTTCGCTGCTAGAGGGAAAGCCAATCCGGCAAGATGTTGCTGTGACTGGTGAAATTAATGTCAGTGTAGATGATGTGGTTCCAGTTACTGCTGTTGGCGGATTGCATGAGAAGATTAAAGCCGCTGAGATGTGGGGCTTCAAGAAAGTCATTGTTCCTGCCAAAAACTACAAGCATTCGATAGACCCAAACGACTACAGCATCGAGGTAATCCCGGGCGAGACTCTGGAAGACTACCTAAAAGAATCCCTAGTTGACACCGAAAAAATGTCTAACAAAAAATAACTTTGTTGCGCGCAAATAAGTGTCAGCCTATTCTTTCAATGCCTCTGCTATCTTGCATATAGGGTCTGAGAAGCCCTCTTCAGTGAATTCACGTCCTTTCGCTGAGACACACAGAATAGTGCTGTAGCATTTCTTTTTCAGTTCTTTCTTCAATTTGCCGAAGGTTCTTCCCTTCCATAGACGGTAAGTGCAGAACAGAATTGCCCGTTTGCCATCACCTTCAGGCAGGCTTTCTACGAAAGACAAAGCTTCTTTTGAGGGATTAAAACCGTGAACTGGTGTTCCAAGAATTATCACATCAAAGTCATCAACAACTGAGGTTCCGTGGCAGTCATATCAAAAACTGCGGGAATCGTTAAGGAATCAGATATGGCTTCTGCAAATTTCCGAGTGTTACCTGTTAGGGAAAAATATAGAACACAAGCTTTCATGACTATAAATAGGAACAACGGACAATATATAATGGTCTCTTTGAAAAAGCCAAGACAAAAAAAGGTATGACTTATTGGTTTAACAATAGTAACGGACAAACGGAAATATACGCGTCAAACAAGTCTTATGTTATTACTGTTAGACATTTCCAAGAATGATTCGGCATGAATGTCAGAGAGGACACGAGCGTTTTAGTGTTTCCTCAGTTTCAATATAGCTACAGCTGCTATGAGGACAGTTATCACTACAAAAATTCCGTATATTGCTTCTGCTGGTAACGTGAAGTTTGCAGTTGACTGTTCTGTTGATTCTGGGCAATCTATAACAAGGATTGATGACCTTGGTGGGTAGTCCATAAGTGGGTAGTTGTCTTGGTTGTTTCTGTTTTTCTTCGTTTTTTGTGGTGGCTCAAGTTCCAATATTTAGCGAAAATGTCATAAATTAGATGCATATACAATAAAGGTGGTTTAGATATTGACTGACGAACAGAGATTACGTCGAGTTTCTGATATATTCAGTGCGTTAGGCAGTCCTATAAGGTTGAAGATTGTTGAGCTTGTTAGCGAAACCGAGAGACCCTTGCACATAAAGGCGGTAGCTCAGATGTTGAAGAAGGACTACGCTGCGGTTTATCGGCACGTCAAAGTGCTGGAGAAAAGCGGGTTGGTTGGTGTTTACGAGGTGGGGCGTTCGCGAGTGATATACCTGAAAAACGCGGAACTTGTCAAAGAGTTTATTCGAATTGGCGAAAAGATGCTCTGACCCCGCTAACATGAGTTAGCAAAAAAGACATATAGTTTTGCAAAAAACATAAATATTATTTAGCGTACAGCATCTTCTCTAAAGGTGAAACACCGTTGCAGAGACTAGACACCAAAAAACTTGCACTAGCCAGCATACTAGGAGCCCTAGCCGCAGCATCCGAGGTAATAAAGGGACCCCCCTTCGATATCCCCTTCCCCCTTATGCCCGGAACTGTCTCATGGGACCTGACGGGGATGCCCATGATACTCAGCTTGCTCTTCACGGGCCCCATAGGCGCAGTATACACGGCTGTAATTGGCTGTTCAATTATTTTCCTTCGGGGAAACGTTTCTGGGGGCACATTAAAACTCGTTGCTGAATTAGCAACCATTTTGGCGTTTGCCGTAATTCGCAAAGGTATCATAACTAAATCAATTGCCGCGGTAATGTCAAGGGTTCTCGTAATGACTATAGCTAATTTCTATTTGCTTCAACTATTCTATGTTTGGGCAACAGAAGCATATGTAGTAGGTCTTCTGTTTCCACTGGGAATTTTCAATGCCACCCAAGCTTTACTTAACATCATTCCCGCCTACATCATCTACTCCCGATTATGTAACAAATGGCGACTGTGGGGAACAAAAGACAACAGTCCCTGATTTTTTAGATTAAAACATAAACTGATGGTGGACCGGGCGGGATTTGAACCCGCGGCTTCCGCCTTTTTCTGCAGAGGCATGCGAAGGCGGCGTTCATACCAAGCTGAACTACCGGCCCCTTCGTATCGTTTGAATCAAGGAGAATATTTAACGTTATTGAATAGGTGACTTGCAGCGTGGATGGGGGAATTCACGGGTTTTTTGTGGAGGCTTTAGGCTGTCGGTTGCGAGAGCGCAAAACAGGATTTATCGCGCAAAAGTTTCTACATTTGATAGAGAAAAAACAGTTTTTGATAGTTTAACTACCGTAAAAAATGGTCTTGGGTATTAAATTTGGTTTTTAGCCGGAATTCTTTTTTTGGGAAGTTAATCGTTAAAAAACCGGGTTTTTAACCGCTTAACTATAGGAAAAAATCTTAGAAGCTTGCTACGCCTTTCTTATCGCGATAATCGTACCATTTTAAAATCTCTTTAATGACTTCGGAAGAATATTTATTCTTGGAAAGAAGTTTTTCGCAATCTTTAAGATCTTCTGCCTCTTTCATTTTCTTCACCCAGATTAATTCCACATATTACAGTTATTGATTTTAGGTTAATAACATATATTACGATTCTTGATATGTTTAAGTTAATGTTGGAGATACCCTCGAAAAATTATCCCACAAATTTCCCCCTTTTTTGATGTAAGAGTTAAATTCTAAAAAAATGAGATGGGTGAATATCAGAAAATGAAGAAGTTTTCTAAGACAATATTCGATTATGGTTTTCAGTTTATTTCTTCTAGTAAATTCAAAGTACCTTTTAGAGTACAATTACCTAAGTCTTCAATATTAAAGCCCATTTTTCTGACAAGGTTGATAGCGTTATGGTTATCGTTCATCATGATGGCATAAATTGTTTCAAGTTTTTTATCTTTGCAGATTTCTATCACGTGGTCCACCATTTTTGATCCTAGACCTAAACCTTGCCAGGGATCGGCTACAATAAAAGCAATTTCCCCCTTCTTTCCGTTGGGTTCGATCGGAACTCTTACAACACCTACGATTTTTTTTCGCATATCTTCAGTAATTTCTACAACAATTGCGATTTCTCGGTCATAATCAATATTACAATATCGGACTCTCATTTCATGGGGAGCATCTTTTATTACGTTGAAAAATCTGTTGCGTAATGACTTTTCTGAAAGGTTTTGAAACATTTCTAGCCATGAAGGTTCATCCTCAGGCTTGATAGGTCGAAGAAGAACAGTTCTACCATCACGTAGCTTCCATAAAGCCTCATATTTTTTAGGATAAGGGCTAATAACCAAATGTTGATGGGGTTCAAGTTTTGAGAAAACAAGTTCTTTATCAATTACTATACGTGCATCAAGAGCAATTGCTTCCTTTTCATCTATCAATAAAGGATTGATGTCAACTTCTTTTAGTTGTGGAAAGTCAACAATCATCTGAGAAAATCGCACCATTATCTCTTCTAACAATTTAAGATTAGCTGGAGGCATGTTTCTATAACCCTTTAAAAGTTGGTAGACTTTAGTTTCCTCCATAATCCTTCTAGCCAAAGTTTGGTTCAGTGGTGGTATTCCAATTGCAAAATCTTTGAAAAGTTCAACACCGATTCCTCCCATTCCAAACAAAATTATTGGACCAAAAAGCGAGTCAGTTTTAGATCCAAGAATGACTTCGTACCCCTTTTTCTTAATCATAGGTTGAACAGTTACTCCCTGAATTTCTGCTTCTGGATAGTGTTCCTTAGCCCTTTGGATAATATCATCAAAGGCTTTTCTAAGATCTTTTTCAGAATTGATATCAAGTATGACTCCTCCAACATCAGTTTTATGCACAATTTGAGGTGAAAGAATCTTTAGAACAACGGGATAACATATTTGTGACGCTGACCAAACCGCTTCATCAATTGTTTTTGCTACTAATGTTTTGGCAACTGGAATATTGTAATATTCAAGAAGTTGTTTTGCTTCTACCTCCGTTAATATTTCTCGATTTTCTTTAGCAACATTTTTCATAATAACCATTAGAGGACGTTTAGGAGGAACGCTATCCACAGGAAGTTCTTCAGGAGTCTCATAAAGTAATTTCAGGTTACGTTCATATTGGTACATATACATGTATGTTGCAACTGCTTGTTCTGGTGTTGAATAAGTTGGAATACCGTTTTGACTCAGGAGTAGATTTGCATCTGCTACATCTTCATAACCCATGAAAGACGTTAATAATGTCTTTGAAGATCTCTTACTATTGTAGAGCTCAGCAATACTCTTAGCAAGTTCGGTAGCATCAACCATACCCTGAGGAGTATAAATTACTAATAAACCATCAACGTTTTTATCTTTGAGACAAGCTTCTATTGCATTCGTATATCTATCCGCTTTTGCATCACCTAAAATATCAATTGGATTACCTTTACTCCAATAATTTGGTAAATTAAGGTTAAGTTCCTCTATGGTATTTTGACTTATCTTCGCTAATTTTCCTTCTCTAGCTAGAAGTGCATCTGTTGCCATTATACCCGGTCCACCTGCATTAGTTATTATTGCAAGGTTTGGCCCTTTTGGAAGAGGCTGTATTCTTAAGACTTCTGCACAGTTGAAAAGATCAACAATCTCATTAACTCGTACAATTCCTGCACGTTTGAATGCAGCATCATAAACATTGTCTTCCCCAGTAAGAGATCCAGTGTGAGAAGCAGCAGCTTTTGCGCTTTCCCCAAACTTTCCAGCCTTTACTACAATTATTGGTTTTGTTCTTGAAAAGTGTCTAGCAGCACTAATAAATTCTCGAGCATCTGTGACTCCTTCAATATACATCAAAATACTTTTTGTTTGTGGGTCAGTTCCAAAATAATCTATAAGATCGCCAAAGTCTACGTCAATCATTGAACCTACAGAGACGAAGTTACTGAATCCCAAATTTTCGTGAGTTGCTAGGTCAAGGATTGCTGTACCTAAAGCACCGCTTTGGGAAATGAATGCTATTTTGCCAGGTTTTGGCATTTTTTTTATAAAAGTTGCATTTAAATTTATAGTTGGACGGATTATACCCAAACAATTTGGTCCGATAATTCGTAGGTTATATTTTTTCTTAACCTCTAGAATTTTTTCTTCTAAGGCTTTACCTTCTGAGCCAACTTCTTTAAAACCTGCTGAAATGATTATGATTCCAATTATTCCAGCTTTTCCACATTGCTCTACTATGTCTGGAACCGTATTGGATGGAGTAGCAATTACAGCAAGGTCAACTATTTCTGGAAGTTCATCAACATTATTATATGCTTTTAAACCTAAAATTTCATTTTTCCGAATATTAACTGGGTAAACCTTTCCTTGATAACCTAAATCGATAAGATTTTTCATTAGAAGATACCCAACAGAGCTTTTTTCATCACTAGCTCCAACCAAAGCAATGCTTTTAGGATCAAATATTTTGTCAAGATTCAATGTGGCCAAGATATATCCACCTTAATTGAGACGAAAGAACTATTCAGTACAAAAAATTAAAACTTTTGCATGTAATACAAGAGTCATTTATTTACTAATTTCTTGTCGCGCGCACACATAATTCTTCCCTCTTTTTCTTTCTTAACTAGCCTCTTTTGTTAATTAGTTGGTCGTTTCATGGAACTAGAAACCGGTTTTTAAAGGTTTAACTACCGCAAAAAATATTTTTGACATTAAATTGCATTTTAGCAGGAATTCTATTTTTCACCGAAGTTAACCGTAGAAAAGGTTGTTTTGACAGTTTAACCACCGTAAAAAATTATTTGCGGTATTCAATTGTGGTTTAGCAGGGCTTCTATTTTTCTCCGAAGTTAATCGCAGAAAAAAAAATTTGACCGCTTAACTGTAGGAAAAAAATACTTTAATACATTAAACTGTGGTAGAAAGTTCTCTGGAAAATTTTAAAGTAACTCTCTTACTTATGGGTTAAATTTTAACCTCTCGCTATAATAGCACACAAAAAAACCACACGCGCACGTAGGCACTAAAGTTGGCCATTTATTTTTCCTTATCACCAAACCGCTTTTTCTAACTTAATTCAATATGATTGAGATTAATTGAGATGTCTAAAAAGAGGATGTTAAGAGGCAAACTTACCTCAGTTCTAAATCAACTCAAATTCGAAAAGATAATCTTCTGGATTCCATAGTGCGAGTTTTTCGCCAGTTATATCTCCTGATAATACCAGCCAGATCTTGTAACTCTCTTCACTAGGTGAATCTGTTGTGTCAGGATCCAAATCATCATATATACATGTTCCAGTTATATGTACATTACCGCCGTTATTTGCGGTTCCTTCACCCAAGACCTTTATAGTTGCGGGCCATACGGTCCCTTCTCTGGCGAAGTTTATCAAAGCATATTCAGTACCAGCTTCAAGCCCGTGTCCATTGAATACGAATTTACTTTTTGCTGTATTGAATGTCAGTTTTCCGACAGCACCATCTTCAACAACTTTCCATTCACTATCTTTTTCAACAAGATCAAGTTGTTCTATACTAGATTTCCCAGCAGGTTTTGCATAAACGGGTATAGCAATAACAAGTATGCTCATTACTAGCACGCAGATTATTGATAAACTAACAATTTTATTTTTCATTTTTTCACCTCCACTTCTCCATTAGTTTAGTCTGAATTAAGATACATGATACACGACTATTAAAGTCGTTAGGACACTAACATACACACTCCAACTTTTTTTTGTGTGTGCGCGTGCGTGCGGGTTTTGCACGTGAGGGTAGGTAGGTAAGAAAGAGAATACGAACGAGAACAAAAGCTAGTGAGAAGAAATACGTAAACGCACGAACAAGAAGAAGTAAACGTTTGGGTTTGGGGGTTAAAATTTAACCCCTAACCCCACACACATTATGTTTGGTTTAGCTTTTTTCTACGTGTTCTTTTAGTATACCCATTTGGATTAAGATGTAGAATGTTAGACTTCAGCAGGGTTTCTATTTTTCTACGAAGTTAATCAGAGAAAAAAGTTTTTTGACCACTTAACTATAGGAAAAAAATAACTTTAATACATTAAAGTACGCTTCAATTGGTTTGGCATTTTAAGATAAAGCGATAACACCAATGTTTTCTTGTTAATAACCGAAATATAATTCATCATGGATCTTTGGCGATGTGGTGGATTAAAATTTAACCTTTTTCCCTTTCTCTTCCTACGTCTATCTCTTCCCCTACCTCTATCTACCTCTTCACACAAAACGAAAAACCAAAAACGAAATACTATAAACTAAAACTCACACACAACACCGCACAACAGACTACCTCGTTATAGGTTTCTGCGGAAAAGTTTGCTAATGAGGTTATTCCGCGCGCATTTAGAAGTTAAAGAAGAACTTTAAAGAACGGTTCATGCACATTACTTGGTTTAAAGGTAGATTAGCGTGGTCACTGAGCCGATTGAATCGTTGATACCCAAGATTATGAAGCGATATAACAATCGTCCTGTGGGCTGGAATGTTCTTAGGGATTATAAGGGAAACATTCTGGTTTTAGGTCCAAGCGATGGATATATGCTAAAAATGATTCCGCTCAATCCTCAAGAACATACAGGAGTTGGCATAAAGATTGATAATTCAGATGAGATGCGAAGGCTTGTCGAGGGTGCTCCTTCATATGGATTTAGACCTCTTTCAACTAAGCAAACTGAGAGATTACTGAATAGTTTTCGCCAAGGAGAGAAGCAGCATAGATTGATCTCCAAACTTCTGGAGAAAAATCCAGTTTCGATTCCAGAGTTGGAGAAGAAAAAACCAAAGGCGATTTTAAGTGGTCCTTTCATAGGACATCCAGATCTTAGCACTATATCAGAGAGTCAAAGGGAACTAGAAACAAAACTCAAAATCGAGTCTTTGAAATTATTCAAGAAAAAATATCCCTACAGAGCTTCAATCTACGGTTAGTCACTTTTCCGTTTTATTGATTTGACTTTGCATCTATTCTCTGAACCATCATTGAATATCATTTAATGCTTGAGGATGAATCAAAAAGATTTCAATGTCAGATGGAAGATATGATTGAAGCCCTAATCGATTCTTGTCTGTCATTATTAACTCGCGTTCAAATGCTTCGGATTCTTCAAACTATTAAATTGCAACAGAATTCGAATTGGCATGTATTACAGAGCGCAAAGCTCATCACTTTAATTGCAATGCGCGTGTTCAGTCCTACCGTCTCCCATGGTTGAAAAAGCTGGGTTAGTCTAGAAGTTAGATTTCCAATTCACAAACAATATGTAGCATAGATTGAACCATATTTAGACCATGAAAGATGCTAGTGAAGATAGCACGGAGAAAAAGGAGGATAACTTTCTTTATCCTTCTGAGCACTTGAATGTAAGCCAGATCATGACGAAAATCGATGAAGGATATTGTGTTGTTGAAAATGAAAGTGTTAAAAAGGTTCTACACAAACTATGTGAATCTAACTATACAATGGCACCCGTAAAAGTTGGTGGACTTGTAAAAAAGTTTGTCAGAAGAAAAGATTTAGAAGAAAAAGGTATCGTCTCCGATTATTCCATAGAAATAGATAAAAGCCAATTGATTTCGTGCGACACAGAACTTCTTAAGTTAATTGATTATTTTGGTTTTTGCTTGGAAAATGATCCATTCTTTTTCATTCTCAAGGGCAATAGTATAGTAGGATTTGTTCTGCCAGCTGATTTAAACAAACAACTAGCACGGTTGTTATTCTTTATTCTCTTCTCGAAGTTGGAAATTGACCTTAAGTATGTATTTCAAAAATATTTCAAGGATGAAGATGAATGGCTTAAACTCCTATCGAAATCTGAAAAAGAAAAAATACTACGCCAATATGAAGAGCTGCAAAAACAGGACCTGGAAATCTCGAAACTTGAGTGCGCCCAACTGAAAAACCTTCTGGATGTAATAAGGAAAGACGAGTTTCTATTAGATAACATCGGTGTTTGTTCAAAGAAAGAGTTCAAAAAAAATGCAGAAGATATACGCCATTTTAGGGATTTAACAATGCATCCAATAAGCAAACTCGTTAGCTCTAAAAAAGAAATCAAAAGATTGGCAAAGACTAAGAATTCACTGCTACAACTTCTGAAAAACATTCACCATCTACAATTGATTTTTTGCACAATTAAAGGTCGAGAAATGAAAGATGCTTTTGACCAATGGCTAGACGAAGAAAGGAAAAAAGACAAAAAAGCAATCTTCGACAAGGTTTTTCATGAGAAATCTCCCTTTGCCAGATTGTTCAACAGAAAGAAAGCGCATCAATAGAACCGCGGGTGCTCTTCTCTCTCATGCACTAAAACACAGCTAGATCAATATTTCATGGTGGACTATTCTTGGAAGGTTCTGGTTGCTTCGCGCGCGCATGGACAATGTAAGAAAACATAGGATTGCAGATATGATATAATCATCGTAAAAATACCAGAATTGCCCACGCGATTGATTTTTACTTTAAGTAAAAATTTGGGGAGATGTCAACCGAATTATCGGGTTGAATATTTGGGGGAATTTCTTGGGTTGATCTCATTAAAACACTAGTTCTATCCCAAGTAAACCCCGTTTGAACCGACCCAAAATAGTGATTTAAAACAACATTTTCTGTTCTTGAGACCCCCGTGGAAACGGGTCCATAATTTTATATCAGAGTACTTTATAATGAATATTTATAATAAAATAAAATGGTACCAGATTTTTGAATCGATTTAAATCACAACATAAGTATTATGAACTAATGATCAAAAGTCAAATTTGATCTTCATGTTTTGATATTATTTCGTTTTTTGTTTCCGAACTTGAGGTGAGTTTTATTGCGTTTTGAAGAAAGAGAAAATTTAAAGAAAAAAGTACTAATGCTGGCAGTTCATTCCACGCTTCCGGTGACTGCTAACTATGTTTCAGAAAAGATGGATGTTCCATATCAAACGATCCAAGGAATACTTTATGAATTGGCTTTAGAGGGCCACTTGAAACTAAAAACCAAAGGCTGGGCCAGATACTTCATACCAGCAACGCAGGAACTCGTTGTGAAAAGACAATGACAAAATCTGATTCTTTTGTTGGGAAAATAATCAAAAGAAGATTAACTATTCCGCTAGACATTTGTGAAAAACTAGATGTCTGGGAAAATGACGAAGTCAAAGTGAATATTGAAAAAATTGAGAAAAAAGGGGCTGAGGGAATGCAGGATGACCTGTTTCTCCAGTAAACCCATGACTGAAAAAGAGTGATTGGGCAAGTTTCGGAGGCGAAAAGGTGCAATCAAATGGAAAGAACAGAAATTGTTAAAGCAAGTTTCTATGCTGCAAATGAAGCACATCTAACCTTGATCATCAAAAAACTCAAACAATCCTTTGGCAAAGACAACATTATCTTTCTAACTCCAAAATACTTCCACAAAAATCGGCGCTACGTTCTAGACATGGACATTCGGATACCAAAAGCCCTTCTTCGCTTCTCAAGAGAGGTTGGAGAGGACACAAGTGACAGAGAAAACAGAGAATCAAAAAAATGGTGAAGAAACAACAGAAAAGAAAGTTAAAGACACAGAAGTTGAAAAAGAAGTAATCAAAATTATTGAACTAAAGGAGACAGAAAGAGATGTTTTTTACACTCCCTCTTTCTTCGATCCTGATAAAAAGATTCTAGCTGAACAAATTTACAAGGATGGAAAATTCTTGTTCGCTGTTGCTAATTACAATGAAAATAAGGTAGAGGAAAGAAACGAGATTCAGTTAGAGAGTCGAATCTATAGACCAGTTGAGGCTGAATTGTTAATGAAGAATAACGTAGTGATTTTTCCAACTGGCTGTACAGATTATGGTACGCTCGAAAATTTAGTCAAAGATGTAAGAGCTTTCATTTACAAATATTGGGACGCAAAGAATCCATCAGATTATGACCTGTCAACATACTATATTCTACACAGTTACCTTTATGACAAATTTAATGAAGTCCCATATCTCCAAAACCTCGGTTATTTCGGAAGCGGAAAAACAAGAAATCTATTTACAGTCGGCGGATTATGCTATCGAGCAACATTCATTTCAGGTGCCTTGACAGAATCACCTCTTTTTCATGTAATTGAGATCTTCAGAGGAACAATAAACATAGACGAAGGAGATTGGGCCTCCTCAGATATGTGGTCATCAATCATTAAGATACTAAATCATGGCTACTGCAAAGGAATGTCTGTTGTTAAAATGAGAAAGGGAAAAGACGGAATACTATTTCCTACTCCATACAACACTTATTCCCCGAAAATTCTGGCAACAAGACGTTCATTCGGAGATAAGGCATTAGATAGCAGATGCATAAAACTATACGCAAAAGATTCTGATTCAATTAGAGAAGATATCCCACTAAACTTGACTGAAGAATTCTATGTTGAAAGGCAAAACTTGATTAACAAATTATTGGTTTGGAGAATGAAAAATTATCTAACAGCTAAATTGGACAGATCATTACAATACGAAATCAAATGTTCTATGCCTAGGTTAAAACAGATTATGATCCCCATAATTAGTTCAGTGAATAATCCTGTAGCTCGCGAGAAACTGATTGATTACTTAACTCAGAGAGAAAAAAACTTGATTACCGAAAGAAAAAACACAATTGAATACTCTGTTTTCGAAGCAATCCTTGACTTCGCTAAAAAGGGTAAATATCCTACTGTAGGCGAAATAGCAGAAAAAGTAAAAACGTTATCACATTTAGATTTGACACCACAAAGATGTGGCAGAATAATAAAGAACGCTCTTGGATTTGTGACGGAGACAGACACTGATGGATATAAGAGATTATCCTGGAAAAAAGAGCAGTTAGTTCGTTTAGGAAAGAGATTTGGTTTAACAATCAATTAGTAAAATCTCTTCTCACCATAGCTTAATTCAGTTAACTCAGTTAATCCAGAACGGAATTTGAGATATCAAGAAGTAGAAAACAGCTGTGTCAAAGGGTAAGATAGTAACGGTAAATCATTAAGTATCAAACTAAAAATGACTGTTGAGTTAACTGAGTTAACTGCGTTAATATTGGAAATGGGGTTAGAAAATCCATTTTATAATAATCCAAGGAATTGTGGTTAGTTCTAGTTATTTTGTTTTTTCATGTTTGATTATAAAATACTTTAATGCATTAAAGTCATTTTTCAAAAATCTTGGTAAACACATTTAATATATTTTTGAGTGGAAGATACAATATTAATTTTCCAAACTTACTTTATGGATTATTAATGGATTATTTCTGGTTTCTTTTTTTCATTTTGATAACTGTCATCTTTCTTAAGGTTGGTGAATGAGAATGAAAAGACATCAAGAATTTAATAAAACAGAGATTACTAAGGCAACAATACGGTCAACTTCCAAAAGACGCTCAGCAATGAAGATATTGATGTTCTTAAATCGAGAAAACATGCCTCATACTATCAGTGAGATCGCTGAAGAGTTGGATGTGGATTGGGGAACTGCAAAACATAATTTACTAAAGCTGATGGAATGCAAATTTGTAGAGATTGTTGAAGATAAAATGGATGCCAGAACCCGTTATTTCCAAGTTGTTAACAAAGAAGCTACAGAAAAAGCCATTAAACTATACAAAAGATGGGCAAGTTACAAACTAGGCAGATTGATTCCATACCAGAAGACATTTTCTGAAAAACTGAAATCAGATAAACGCTTCATTGAAGAATGCAAATTCTACGGTTTGACTATTCATGAAGGATTTAATGCAGTTGTTACTTGTCCAAAGATAAGAACTCAGATAGCTACTGATTATTCAGGTAGAGACCAAGGACTATTTTTATGGAGAAAAGAGAACTATTAACTTGATGAGGTGGGTGGGTTGACAATTTTTTATCTGTTGGATGCTGCTGTTTCAGAAAAGGAACAGGGCATAAAGCTGACTTTTTTTAACCCATCGAAAAATAAATGGAAAGAAATTCTGGACACTGATTATCGACCGTATTTTTTCATTCCTTATCCTATACCTGAAGACGATTTGAAGGTAATACAAGAGCTCGAATTAGAAATAAGCGTGGTAGAGAAAACAGATCTTTTCACCAGGCAAACAGTGAAATTGACTAGGGTCGAAATGAATGATTTCTATAATACTTTAGAAGTCTCTAGAAAGTTTTCAAAGTCATGGGAAAAAGATGTTCCCGTGGTTTCAAGTTACATGTACGATAACAATCTAGTTTTTGGAGCTCAATACAAAATTAAAGGCAAAGAGATTGTTCCTCTTTTGGGTGTTTCAAAAGAAGACTTGAAGACATTTAGAAGGGCTTTTTCAGAGATAAAGAAAACAGATCCTGAAAAATATGAGCTTTCAAAAAGGTTGTTTATTCTTTGTTCTCAACCTGTTCCTGAAGTTTCTCTTGAAAGGTTTGGAATAAGAAAAAAGGTTGATTCAGAGCAACTCTATTTAATGTTCATTTTGGCGAGATTAACAAACTTGCCAGTTCCCAAGACTTACTATAATCGAGGTGTAAGCACCTGGATAAAATCGATTCTTCACAACTACCTAAGAAAGAATAACATTTTGATACCCACCGCTAAAGAGCTGAGAAGAGGAGAAAAAACACATTCAGTCAAAGGAGCACTTACATTAACTCCAGAATCGGGAGTTTATTTCAACACGGTAGTCGTTGATTTTGATAGTATGTATCCAAGCCTAATTGATTCTCGCAATCTTTCCCATGAAACAATAGACTGTGCTGATGACGAATGCCAAAGAAATAAGGTACCTGAGCTTGAACATTATGTGTGCACTAAACGAAGAGGCGTTTATTCTATACTAATTGGCTCCCTAAAAGATCTGAGAATTCATTGGTTTAAACCACGATCTAAAGATAAAACTATAACAGAAGAAGAGTGCAGACTTACTGAAGCTACTTCCAAACTTCTCAAATTAATTTTGGTTTCAAGTTATGGCGTAGTAATAAAAATATACGGTTTATCCCGATCCTCTTTAGGAGAATCTATCACTGCTTATGGCCGATACAGTTTGAGAACGGCATACAAAATCGCCGAGAAAAAAGGACTACACCCCATTTACGGAGACACAGATTCTCTTTTTCTAGACGATCCAACTGAAAAAGAAATTGAATGGCTAATCAAAACAGTAAAGAAACGTCTAAAGCTAGATCTGTCAGTTGAAGAAAGATACCGATTATGTGTTCTTCCTGAAGCTGCAAAAGCCTATTTTGGAATAAGAAAAGACGGATCGGTAGATATCAAAGGATTAACAGCCATCAAATCTAATTCTACAGATTTTGTTTCCAATCTCTTCAACGATTGTATTCAGGAATTAACAAGTGTAAGAAATAAATCGGAATTCAATAAGGCAAAAGTTAGGATAAAAGCAATTGTGCGAAAAGCTTTAGATGATCTTTTGCTTGGAAATATTCCAACGAAGGACTTGGAGTATGCGGTGGTAATTCATGACGACCCTAAAGAGAAATTGAAGGGAAAGTCTCTTCATCAGCCGTATCAATGTGCAATTCAACTTTTGGACTCAGGAAAAAGTGTGAAGAGAGGCGATGAAATGCGTTTCATAAAAGTCAAACCTTTCATCTATAACGGAAGAAGATTCACAGTCAAACCCACTAACCAGATAAAAAGGCTCAGTGAAATCAATGTCTTGGATTATATTAGGAATTTAAGAACTGCACTGAATCAGACATTTGAACCAATGGGAATCTCAATGAACGAACTTGGAAAAAGCAAAAGTACACTTTCCAATTATTTATGAAAAATGTTTGTTGAATTAGTAACGTTGTAAGAAAAATTTCTTTTTTCATGGCCAAAATCTAATATATTACAAAATGCGTTTAAATAATGTTGACAAAGGAGTTGGGTTGCTTGCAAGTAGTTTCACTATTTTCTGGCGCAGGTGGGATGGATCTTGGATTTGTCTGCGCAGGCCATGAAATTATTTGGGCAAACGACAATAGCAGAAATGCTTGTAACACTTATAAAAGAAATCTCGGTCTAACCCCTCTATGTAAGAGTGTTAAAACAGTTAAAGAATTTCCAAAAGCTGAAATTGTCGTTGCATGTAATCCTTGTCAGGGATTTAGCATTATTGGAAAAAGAAACCCTGAAGATGAGAGGAATTATCTTTATGAGGAAATTGTTCGGTGTGTAAGAAAAATTAAACCTAAGTTTTTTGTTACGGAAAATGTAAAAGGGCTGAAGAATCTCTACAAAGGAAGATTTCTAAAAGTTATTTTGGAAGATTTTGAGGATGCAAATTATAATGTCAATTGGAAAATTCTTAATGCTAAAGATTATGAGGTCCCGCAAGACAGAAAAAGAATTTTCATAGTAGGTGTTCGAAAAGATTTAGAATTTGATTACAAATTCCCATCCAAAACTCACGGTCCAGGACTTAAGACCTATGTTACACTAAGACAAGCTATTGGTGATTTGCCATCCCCAAAAAAAGGGGAATACTGGTCAAGTGATGTTTTTCCTTTTTTTTACATGTCACGAAATAGGAGACGCCCATGGAATGCAGTCAGCTATACAATCCAAGCTAGTGGTCGACATGCACCACTTCATCCTTCATGCCCAGAAATGAAGCGCAAAGGTAAGGATACATGGATATTTACGGACAAAAAAGAAAAGTATAGACGACTTTCTGTACGCGAATGTGCAAGAATCCAAACTTTTCCTGATAATTATAAATTTGAAGGGAGCTTAAGCTCTCAATACAAGCAGATTGGTAATGCTGTACCACCTCTCTTAGCATTTAAGATAGCCTGTGGATTTACAGTGAAAAATGCCAAATCTATAGTTAACGATAAGAAACATTATTTCCACCAACTACAAATTAATGTGTAGAGTACATTGTGTTGGCATGTCTTTTCCAAGAATTAACAAATTGACAAAACTTCTGGATGATCGAAAAGTGGACCGAATTTCAAAAAAGAAACGTTCAAAAATTATGTCAAAGATACGTTCTAAAAATACCCGTCCTGAAATATTACTTCGAAAAGCTCTTTGGTCAAGAGGCTACAGGTATAGAATACACTATGGAAAAGAAAAAATTGACATAGCATTCCCGAAAAAGAAACTGGCTATATTTGTTGACGGTTGCTTTTGGCACTGCTGTCCAATTCACTCACACATGCCCAAAACGAATAGAGAATATTGGATTCCAAAATTAAACAAAAACGTGACTCGCGATAAAAAGAAAACTGAACAATTAACAATGAAAGGATGGAACGTATTACGTTTTTGGGAACACGAACTTCACAATATTAATTTGGTATTAGACAAAATTTTTTCAGAATTATCTTCAAAAAAGGAATAGTCATTATGGAACAATACTAATGACAAATGTTTCAGTCATTAAATAAATTCTGTTTTAATCAGCAAGGATAATACATAAGTGTTATTAGTGCATCGGAATAAATCATACTTCTAGATCCAAAATGGATTATAATGAATGGAATATCGAGATAGCGAGCCACTTCTTCAACGCTGACAATGGCGGCAGAGAAGTATTGCTTTTTGTTAACAAGGAAAAGATTCGCGATCTCGGAAAATCAAGAAGAACTGCAGTAAATGACTTCATAAAAGCAATCAAAGACGAAGCAAAAACAACTAATGGGAACATTTGCAAAAGAGCTCTCCAAATGTACAAGAATTGGAGAAAATTCGGTTTTGAATACCCGCCATATATAGCTTATTTAGCATTTTTTGTTCTCGCCTCAACAATAGAAGGAAATTTTGATCAAAAAGCATACTACCCCCGATTTTGGAAATTGCTCAAAAAACCTTTTGTAGGCACTCCCAGGGGCTTCTATAAGACAGCACTACTCTGGGAAGATTTGGAAAAATGGAGTACAGAAAATAAAAAAGAGGAACTGGGCAGATTCAAGGCAAGAATAAGGGGAAAATGGCGCCATGTAGGTCGCCCTTTATCCCAAACATTGTTGTCTGATCGAGAGAGAAAGGCTTTACCAGAGATTTTTTTTGATTGTGGTTTCGATCCAACAGACATTCCTTCAGAGGATGTTATTAAGCAGGGATTAATTCAATATGGTTCAAGACGTTTAAGGCGTAGAACTCTTTTCCTATTGAAAAGTAAGGGAGAAGGAAATCAAGAATTCGTTAATTCTTTACTTCATTTAGTATTAACTGAGTTAGAAGAATGGGGAAGATATGAACCCCCAGTTTTAGATGAAAAAGTTGCTATAAGTGAGAAAGAAAAAGATCACTTGGAGAAAAAGGCGTCACCCCCTTCATTATTCTTTAGAACGTGTTTCAGGCTAGATAAACCCAAAAGGAGGGTCTCTTTAAGCCTTAGGATAAAAACAAATAGACCTTTTCCAGACAACGGTTTGAGTTTAAAATTAGATGAAAAGATACTGACATGCTTTGGGACAATACCTGCTGGTTGGTCTACCAAACTGGTTGAAAAATCTAAAAAAACATTCTTTGATCCTTCTACTTTAAACTGGCTAGAGGAATGGAAATTCATTGACAAAGAGAATGGATGGGAAGTAACGTACAAAGATACGAATATCCGTCTCTTTCTTCCAGGTGATGAACCCGGATTTCCGGAATTCATTGAATCGCAAAAACTCCTTAGAAATTGCGATTTTATTATTATTTGCCACAATTCAGTCGGTACAAGAATTATGAAGTGGGGAGAAAAATCATGCACACAGTTCACTGAATTGAGTTACGTGGGGATTCCTGATGGTTGGATTATGTTTAAGGGAAGGGGAGCGAAAGAATCTTGTCATGGCATTGACGTGCTAGGATTATCAAATTTGGTAAAGATTCAACTCGAAGGGGGAATAGCAGTGAGACGCAGCAACCAATACCTTTGCTTTGCACCCCCCAGAATAAAGATAGACGGAGGATTGGGGAATGAAAAACTGCTTGTTAATGGAAAAGAGATTAATAAATCTCCAAGCGCCATATATTGGAAAATACCCAATGCTCCAATTGGTAGACCACTTAATATCCAGATAATGTGTGATGGAGAATTACTTCCCGAGTCGCGGGTTATTAAGCTTATTCAACCTTACCTAAATTCTCATTCATTTCGATCAGTTCCTCAAAGGGATTCCAAAGGTGATTATGTCAAAGCAGGTACCCAAACAGAATATATCACAGGAGCATATGTAGCTCACTCACGGAAAATTAAAAAAGAAACCCCCCGAGTCCTACCAACGTCGCTTTCAGAGAAACTTATTTTTATTGGTCAAGTTACCGGTCAAATCTCTAGATGGTCATTAGAACCAATTCCTAGTTCATGGACTCCCGTTTGGATTCTATATGGGATCTCAACAAAAAAATGGGCAACACATTTTTGCAGACAAAAAACTACTGAAGATCTTAGACCGATAATAAGGAAGAAAGCCTTCTCAAGAAAAGATTTGAATTCGTGGAAAGAAGCCTTATGGTATAGGAGAAAAAAAACTAAACCGCCCAAGTTGCCCGTTTTAGCCGAACTTTGGAAAAGATATTTGGAGGTTGCTAGAGGTATCTAATAATCTACTTTATGCACTTAGTTCCAAAGGTCAGATGAGTCTTGACGATTTTTTCAGCATATACAGCGTAGTATATTCGGCAATGTATAAGCGACCCCCCCGAAACCTGAGTTATGAGAGAAATTTTACAATAAGGATGCTTGATTCCCTTGGGCATAGTGAATTCGATTTTGGCAATAGGAAGGTACACGTTTGTTCACCTCTATTTGTTTTATTACCTACATGTGGTCTGCCAAGAGCAACTTTAACTGGCGCGAGATCACCTACTCTATTGAAAAAGTTAAAACAGGCAGTTAGAAAAAAATCGGAATCAACTCGCTTAATACGCCAACAACATAAAAGATATCGAATAATTCCTGAGGCAATTATTATCGAAACTACCGATTTGGGATTGATTAAGGAAATTGCAGATAGTTCAAAAATCTCCTACAAAAATGCCGTATCTGCATGGGAAATTATCAATTTTGCGTCTGGAATACGGGAAATAAGGAAAAAATCGGACTTCAGGAAAAGGCACGAGCTAAATTGGAAACGCCGAATTTTCTCTCCAAAGCAAATGAGGTTCATAAAGCAATCGGAAAACGAATATGAAATAAGATTGGTAGAATACAGAAATCCTTTGACTCAACAACGCCGTCATTGGCTCTGGAAAGGTAACCTAGCAGCTGAAGTAGATAGAGACTGGGGACGGTACATGGTGCTAGCAAATTATGGGGTTAACATATTAATTTATGATGAGTTACGTAACAGGCTTTGTGTTCCAGAGTACATCCCATTGCCCAGATTTTTCTCAAGAGCTTTGACTTTATGCTCGGGAATGGTTCCAGTGCGTAGTAAGATTAGTGCTCATGATGATCTCAATTTCCCCCCTAATCTTCCAGTTAATGTTTATTCAGAAGCTCCGCCTGAGATCGTCAATATGCTAAGCGAAAAAATATCCCAGGTTCCAATACGTCACGAAATTGAAATTAATAAAAAAAGTGAAATTTTATGATCAGGCGAATAAACGATCCAATAGGTTCATTTGACAAAGTAAAAGAAAACACGATGCTCTACATCAAGACCGCTTTTGCGACAAAATATGAATCAATAGAAGAAGAAAGAATGAGGCTCCTAATGGATGAAAACGTGCTATGCAGAGACCCCTGGATAGAGCCTTTACCCAGATACCTGTCATCAAAGAAAAAAATCGCAGATATTGATACAACTGATTTACCCACACTTTCACCTCAGGAATTAGACAGATTCAAGTCTCTGGTAACATGTGGTCTATTTGGAAAATTCTCTTTGTATTATCACCAGCTTGAGATGTTACAGAAAGTACTTTCAGGAAAAAATTGCATTATCACAGCTGGGACGGGTTCTGGGAAGACAGAAGCGTTTCTACTGCCGTTATTTGCATATCTAGCAAAAGAGTCTGGAACTTGGTCACCACCTGAAACGCCAGCACATCATATTAATGATTGGTGGAGAAATAGAGAATATCAAGATGCTTGCCATAGGCAAGGAAAATCATATCGGGTAAAACAGAGAAATCATGAGAAAAGAGAGGCGGCAATTCGAGCAATTATAGTTTATCCTATGAATGCTCTGGTTGAAGATCAGCTAATTCGTCTTCGAAAATCTCTTGACTCTGATGAAGCAAGAAGATGGTTTAAAGATAATTCAAAAGGAAATAGGATTTATTTTGGGCGGTATTATGGTAACACCCCTATTCCCGGTCATGAAAAACAAAGACCAAAACGCGGGATCCAAAAGTGGGATTATAAGAGGATAAGAAGGCTCGCAAACAAGCTTGAACGAATTGAAAAAGACTCCATAGGGGCCGAGGACAAAAGTAGAAGGGTTGCTATCAAGGATCCAGATCTTGCTAACGTAATTAAATATTCTTTTCCACGGTTAGACGGAAGTGAAATGCGTTCACGCTGGGACATGCAGGATCATCCTCCCGATATATTGCTCACAAACTTTTCAATGCTCAGTGTTATGTTAATGCGCGATGAAGATTCACAACTTTTTGCCAAAACAAAAAAGTGGCTGGAAGGCGGTGAAGATAGGGTTTTCCATCTGATAATTGACGAGTTGCACATGTATCGTGGCACTGCTGGAACAGAAGTAGCTCACCTTATACGATTACTATTATCGAGGATCGGGTTGAAACCAGATGATGATAGACTTCGAATTCTAGGTTCTAGTGCTTCACTTGAAAAAGGAGAAGAAAAGAGCGACGTTTTCATAAAGAATTTTTTTGGTATTGATGATAACGATTTCGAAATAATTGGTGGGAAATTAGAGCTATGTGAAGGGTCTGAAAGTAATAAGAAGTTATCATCAGCGCCATTTGTACAAATAGCAAAAAATCGGAGAAAACTTGATGATGTAGAGTTTGAAAGAATAGCTAGAATGCTAAATTATGAAGGAAATTTGAAAGGCAAATTAGCTTTAAAGGAATGCCTGAAAGCTGAACCAATAAATATGGATTTTCAAATATACAGAGCATGTAACTCTTTGAACCGAATAAGAGCAGTTTCTTTGGATGAATTTGGAAAGGGTTTATTTGGAGGAGATACCGATGACTCTGAACGGCGTGAAGCTGCCCGTGGATTCTTAATTGCACGTGGTTTGTTTGATTCGGGAATGCCCAATATTCGACTTCACTGGTTTTTCCGTAACATAGAGGGATTATGGGCTTCAGTCAAACCGAAAAGTACCCTTGATGAGCGACCTGTTGGCGAATTATATTCTCAACCTAGAATTCTTAACGAAAATTTGGACAGTAGAGTTTTGGAATTACTCTATTGTGAAAATTGTGGTGTTGTGTATCTTGGTGGTAGTTGGCGAAAATTAGAGAATAACAATATTGAGTTGGTTTCTGAAGATCCTTATTTTGAGGGGATTCCAAATAAAGAGAGAAGTAGGATAGTAGAAGAAAGGTCATATGATGAACTTGCGGTTTTTTGGCCAAGAGGAAATTTAGAGATTAGCTCTGATGCAAAAGGAAAATGGAATCAACCTTCAATTAGCCAATCGAACTACAAGTATAAGGGATGTTGGATTCCTGCTTGTTTAAATTCTCGGACCGGAATAGTTGAACTTTCTGAAGGAAACTATATACGCGATCCTGATAATTGGATCAGGGGTTACTTTTTTAGGATATATAAAGGAAGGCAATTTGTTTCTGACAGGGAAAATATGAGAGAATTTAAGGCATTGCCTCCGATTTGTGCTCATTGTGGAGAGAATTATCTCAAGAGAAGAAGAGTCTCACCAATTAGAGGTTTTAGAACGGGTTTTGCTAAGATGAGCCAATTGTTAGCGAAAGAAGTATTCTATTTCACATCTAATCCTGATTCGAGAAAATTGGTGGTTTTTTCTGATAGCAGAGAAGGCGCAGCACAGATATCAAATGGAATGGAAAGAAACCATTTTTCAGATTTATTGAGAGATCATTTAATTAGAGAATTGCGGATGCGAGCTATCGGTGAACCTCAACTATTAAATGATCTTCTATTAGGAAAAACTCAACACAACCATATTACAAATGAACTTATAGAAAACCAAAAGGAAATTGTTACTGCACTAGAAAAGAATATTCAAACATCAAAGGCCTCGCATTATGACATTGATGAATTCAAAGAAAGAGTTAGGTTAGCTAAAGAAAAATTGGAAAAAATCAAAAAAACAGGACAAACCCGAGTATTTCAGTTATTTGAACTGATCGAAGGTATTGATGAAAATAATAAACGCTCATGTGGAAGGCTAGTTAAAGCATTATTGAACACGGGTGTTAATCCTGCTGGCAATAATTATCAATTGCAGCATTTCAGATGGGAAGGAGAAAAACATCATTGGACAGAATTGTTTGATTTCCAAAAATTTGATTTGAAGGAAGGATTGCCAACCGCTGCAGTTAATCGATACGGTACAATTCTGGATTATCTGAAAAAAGAAGTTTGTAATATCCTTTTCGGAAGGCTATTCTATACCCTTGAAGCTTCTGGTTTGGGTCAAGTTTATGTAACTGAAAAAAACGGTTCGATATCCAAATATGCATCCCAAGCAGGACTTTCAGAAAATAAGGAGCTTTTCGTACAAATTTGTAATTCATCCCTTCGCATCTGGGGAGAAATGTATCGACATGAAGGTAGCAAATGGGATTTAATGGATTGGGATTCCTATGATAGTACAAGAGTAAAATTCCGAAAATACATAAGAAAAGTTTGTGAGAAAAATAGTCTTGAAGAAAGAAAATTGGGACCTGCAGTATTTATTGCTCTTGATGAAATGGGTCACAAGAATGGGAAGATTTCGACTCCCAGACTTAGTGTAAGAGTTGCAATTGAATCAGATCCTGTGTGGGTTTGTCCGGTTTGCCATCAACCTCATTTATCGCAATCGGCAGGAATTTGCACAAGTTGCTACAGCAATCTACCCGAAAATGCATCTGTTGATTGTCGGCATATTTGGGAAAACAACTATCTTGCTATGCCCATAGTATCCGAGCGGGATCCTATACGATTACATTGTGAAGAGCTTACAGGTCAAACGGATAATCCCGCTGAAAGGCAGAGATTGTTCAGAGGAATTATTATCGATCTTGGAGATAAAGAGCGGAAGCAAATAGAACGCGTAGATGAAATTGATGTTTTGAGCGTAACAACAACAATGGAAGTTGGTGTTGATATAGGACCTTTAAACACAGTCATGCTTGCCAACATGCCACCGATGCGTTTCAATTATCAACAAAGAGTTGGAAGGGCAGGGAGAAGAGGCAAGGCATACTCTACAAGCTTGACTTTATGCCGTGGGAAAAGTCATGATTTCTATTACTATCGTGAACCAGGCAAAATTACTTCTGAACCACCACCTGTTCCATTCTTAACAATGGATCAACCAAAGATCCCTAGGCGGATAATAGCAAAAGAATGTTTGAGGCGAGCGTTCCTGCATGCAGGAGTTAAATGGTGGCATACGCCAAGAGGGAACCCTGATACACATGGTGAGTTTGGAATCTGCAAGAATTGGATTAATATTCAATCGATTGTGACATCCTGGCTTGAAACAAGTGAAGAAGTAAAATCGATTGTTGATGCAGTAATATATCCTGAAAAAGGAGACGAAAGCGTAAATCATGTTAACTATATTCGAAATGAATTACCAGGTCAAATATACAATATTGCTAATGAAGAAACTTCAAAAGAAAAGAATCTGGCAGGGATGCTTGCTGAAAAAGGAATATTGCCTATGTATGGAATGCCAACTCGTGTCCGTTCTCTTTACCACGAATTAGGAAGAGATAAACACTGTACTATTGATAGAGATCTGGAAATTGCAATAACTGAATTTGCACCTGGTTCACAAAAAACTAAGGACAAAGTTGTACATACTTCAATAGGATTTACTGCAGATTTGATTCAGCAATGGAATGGCCGCTGGAAACCAATATCCAAAAATCCATTTTCATCCAAGAAATGGATTACAAGATGTACAGAATGCCAACATATGGAAGTGTATTCAGAAGAACCTTTGGATCTTGAGTGTAATAATTGTGGATTTGAAGATGTGGAAGTCCACAAGGCAATGACGCCTATAGCTTTCAGGACAGATTTCTCGGGGGGAAGGGATACTAAGGACGAGGATTTCGTACAAAGAGGCATGCCAACATTGACGGCTAAACCCTCTAATTCAGTACCTAGCAAAAAACTAGCAAACAATTCAGATTTGAAACTTTTTGTAGATGGTATGGTTTGGTCAATTAATGATAATGTAGGAAGAGGTTTCAGAGGAGGGGTTGTTTCAACAACTAAATATACTGATGAGAGTGGTTTTACGACTAGGGGTTATCCAATAGAGGGGCAATGGATTTCTGAAAAATATATAGATTCCGTGTCTAATGAATTGCCCAGGTTTGAACCGATTGTTTTGGCTTCCACTAAGATCACAAATCTTCTCGTTTTAACTCCTCAAAAGGTTCCACCAGGGCTAAATCTTGATCCTAGCAAATACAATATTTCAATAAAGGCTGCGTTATACTCTGCAGCAACGTTGTTGAGAGCCGTAATTGCAAACAAGGAGGAAATTGACACTAATGAGATCGAGATTTGTGATATGCGAAGAGTCCGTCTTAATCAAGCGTATGGGAATGATGATTTCGTGGGTGAGTTGTACTTCAGTGATCAGCTTGCAAATGGGTCGGGTTTTGTAAATCGAGTTTTTGAGACTTGGAATGTTCTGCTTGATGAAATATTAAATCCGTCCCCTGATTCTTATTGTGGTGTTTTGATATCAAAAAACCATAATTGCGACTCAGCGTGTTACAATTGTCTTAAAGAATACAGAAATATGCCATATCATGCTTTCCTTGATTGGAGACTTGGATTAGCCTATTTGCGGATATTAGGAGATCAGGATTACAGGTGTGGATTAGATGCAAAATTCGAATTCTTCCCTGAATTACACAACTGGTTAAAAGATGCAAAAAAAGCAACACAAAATTTCGCTCAAGATTTTGAGTGCGATTATACGGAGTATGGAATACTGCCAGGCATTGTATCTCCAAAAGCAATTATTGTACATCCCCTTTGGAGAACAGACAGCTACAAACAAGATATCGTTGCTGATGCGGCAGCCATTGCCGGAGAAGGGGTTCAATTTATTGATACATTCAAGCTCTCAAGAAGACCAGGATCTTCCTACCTAAAATTAGGTGAATCTGGTGACATATAGCTACGTAATTACAAAATCACAAATTGTACTTAAGCCAATAAAGCACATGTCCCCAAGCAAATTCACCTCCCTGAAAAACTGCATGTTGAAAGCTGTTTGTAGATCTAATAATGTTCCAAGTTTTCTGCCAAATTCACCTTCGTCAACGATTGGTAGCGTAGTGCATCAGATATTTGAATTGTCGCATGGGAGACCAATGGATAAGGAGGCTTTTCAGAATCTGTGGGATCGTTGTGTGAGTTGTCAGGAAGAGAAAATGCTCAATTCTTGGTTTGAAAGACATTTTGTTCCCCTAAGTCGTACGGCACGAGATTTTCATCTTAAAAAAAGCCAATGTTTCCTATTGCTAGATTCCCGGGAGAGTTATATTCCAATTGAAAATATCGCTACTTTAAAATCATTTCAAGAAAAGTGGTTGAGTAGCAAGGATGGTCTGGTTGTAGGAAGGGCTGATGAAATAAGATTTGATGGCGGAGATGCATCAATAATTGACTTTAAAACAGGACATGTAACTGGGGAATCGAATGAAGAAGTATTGGTTGAATATCAAGAGCAGTTAAAATTGTATGCTGCGCTGTTTCATGAACAAGATGGTAATTGGCCTAAGGACTTGATAATAAAGAGCCTTGATGGTGGAATTTACCATATTGATTTCGAAGAAGATGAATGCAAATCTCTTTTAGAAGAATCAAAGGCATTGCTTCGTCAAGTTAATAATATTTTGGAGCATTATCAAACCTTAAGTGAGAAAGCCCAATTGGAATTTGCTTCTCCAGAACCAAAAAAATGTAGATATTGCGGACTTCGGCCTATATGTGAACCATATTTCCAAGCCCGAAGGAGCAATTCAAGTGAAGAATGGCCTAACGATGTATGGGGAGTCGTAACAAAAGTGAAAGAATTGCGTAACGGTCTTATGAAAATAGTATTAACTCCCTTATCAGGAGCATCCCCCATAAGCATTAGAGGTCTACACCCTGAACGTCATCCTGCACTTAAGACTTTCAAAAAAATTGGGGTGTTTTCATTATACTCGGATAAATCAGAGAATAACTACAAGGAAGGGCAGTTTACCACTATATATGGAATCGAATAAAGGACTGAACAATTTTCAATATTGAGATTATTGCTCATTTATCCAATCTAAAACTTTTTTCTCGGTATTTTTACCCCTCGTAGTATGTTTTATTGAGGGTAAATTTTCTTTGACTTTTTTTCCCTCACTCTTTTAGTATGTATACACGATTTAGCATACACACATAGTTACTTTGTGAGTGTATACTCGATTTAGCATACACATAGTATACTACAGTAGGTACCTTCCTTTCTCCTTATAGTAGATAGATAGTACCTAAACCGAGTATACAGGTATAGGACCGTCCATTAACCGTATCCCCGTCGTTTCGCCCGTCCGTCGTTGCCCCCCCGTTGTCCCCGTCCCGTCGTATGCCCCCGTTGGTTGGGTTGGTTGGGTTAAATTTTAACCCCCAAATCATTGTCATTATTAAACTGAACGATTTGAGAGAATATTGGAGAATCTGAGGAATTTTGAATATCACCAAAAAACTTTACTTAAAATCCAATCCATAACTTTTCAATATTTTTCTAGCAAATATGCCATATGAGGTAATAGAAATGGGATTCAAACCAAAAATCATAAACGGGTTAACAAATTAGGTTCATGGGAAAAATAGGTCTATAAAAAAAAGAGAAATAATTTTTAATTAAAACAAAGTTGAAGAACGATAATTCGTGTTTTCAAATTGTTGGTCTAATTTCTATCTATTGAGTGGGTTCGGCCACTTTATGCCATATGGCTTTTATCTTGTTTCCTTGTTTTGTTTTTTCTAGTTCTATCTCATATTCCTCTGGATAAATCAAATATAATTCTAATAACTGTCGAACTGCCTTTGCCAATATTTGTTTAGTTGATATGCTTGAATTAAAAATCTGTTTATTTGACCGGTATAATGCTTTATGAAGACTTTTTCCACGATCTTCGGGTATTGAAACAGTTACAGAGTAAGAGGGTACATTCTCTATAACGCGCTGATCTCTATGCAACAAGTCCTTTATCCTTTCCAGCTTCATTTTCGGATTCTTTTCTATTTTGTCGACAATTTCCTTTAGAACTAGCAAATTGTCCAAACGTTTGGATAACGCATAAAGTTTATTGACTGAGAGCACTTTCAGAAAATCGAAGTCATTATTAGGGTATTTTTGTTCAAGTGTAGTGATCACTTCATATACTTTGCAATATTGAGAAATTAATGACTGTTTCGTGTTCACCTCCATCTCAAAGATTTGAGGATTTTCTTTAGGATCTAATGATGTAGTGATTTCAACAATTTCCTTTGCAACTTCTGTTTTTGCGCCTTTTTTCATTCCTAATTCATTTGCCTTGGTTTTTATCCACTTGTCATAATAAGCGGCTCGTTCAAAAGTGGTTCTGTCTTTCCTAATTTGTGTGTCATATGAAAGCCTGAATATTTCTGATTCTGTTAGGCCGTATCTAATATCAACTACAATATCGGGTGCAGTCTCGTCATTGAAGAACGTTATAGATCGATGTCCACCAATTGCCCCGAGATATCTGTTCCAGCCGTCAATTATTTCATAGTCAAATAATTTGTGGGGGTGCGGTCTTACAATTATTGGCTGCTGAACGCCATCCCTTTTGACGGAATCTATGACGTCTTGGCTTCTCTCCCTTTCAGGTAATATAGTAGACGGGTGAACACGGTTCGCTTTAACGACTTTCAGTTCCCTTTTAATTACTGGTTCCTCTGGCTTCTCTGATTCTTCCGACTTCTCTGGCTCTTCTTTCTTTTCGGGTTGATAATCTTTTCCAAGTATGGGCATAATTTCACCAATTATACAATCGATAATGAATTATTTATGTTTTTTACATCCGTATTTTGTTATTTTTCATCGTTATTTTGCATTTTTCTCTGTTAAATTGGAGGTTGGAGGGGTTAGATAGGCGATATAACTATGTTATATTGGTTTTTTCTTCACCATTTTCCTCGCGAGACCAAATTATTTTTTACCAATAAATAGGAACAAAAAATGCCAAAAACAGAATGAATAATAGTCAAAATTAAATAATCGTTACACGCAAGTACACCATTCTCCTACAATAGCTTCTTGAGTTTTTACACTTAAAAAAATCTAAATCTCTTCGAAACATTTCCTATACAAACAAAAAATATATTTTCTTTTTGTAGGAACGGTCTTATGTTCTATCTTCTGGCCGAACATGTTGCAAGTCTAATAGATCAAAAATTTCCTTTTCTGTTGAGGCAACAATCTTTCCGTCCTTGATCAGTCCGTTATGACTTAGTTTCATTCCTTTCTTTCGGGCTATCATTGAAAGTTTGATGTTGTGTTGTGCTGAACCTGTGCGAATCAACAAAAGTGGTTCCCACGTTTCCGGAGTAGCTGAATATAAGTCAACATTAATTCCATAAATTGTGAGTTGGACAGCCTTTTCTCCATGTTTCAACACTTTTGCATCCATGTTTCGCTGAAGTGTAGCAACTATTCTATTCCACAGTAATGGTTTTGGAATAAGAACAATATCAACATCTCGAACTTCTCGTTTCTTCCGTCTTATGCTCCCTGCAACTACGAGTCTATCGCAAAATGGTTGTATCTGTTCCATAATTTGTTCTGCCAATTTCTCTGCGTCTTTCAATTTCATTCGGTTCCCTCCTTCTAAAATGATTGTGTTTGGGAATAATTTGTAAGGCGAGATATCCCTGTCCGCCACCCTAAAAAACTCGGGGAAATTACTTAGCTAATAACACTTTAGCCCATGTAGTCAACAGCGCTTCAAGGTCTTTTTTTGCTTCTTTGGGGTACCCATAGTCAATCAGTTTTGAAACTAGTTCTACTTGCTCATCTATTATGGCTTCATGTTCCTCTGTTAGTTTTCCAGTTGATGTTTTCTTTAGAGCTTCATGAAATTGTTCTAGTTCTCTTCGTTTCTCGATCTCTTTTTGGTATTCTTCTACGTCTAAGGGCATCGCACAGAAATCACAGTTGGTATTTGTATACGGGTTTGATGCTTGACAGTGAGGACAAGGTTTTGAAGTTATTTTCTGTTCTGTTGGCTTTTCAACTACAAATCCCATTCGTTCAAGATAAGCTCTGTTTTCTAATTCAGCACCGGAGTGAATGTAACGTCTTGCCATAGCTGTATCAATCCATCCAGCCCTCCACATGAGAAGTTGTTCACTGTAGTTTTGGTTATTGGCAAAGTATGACAGCCCTGAATGTCGTAGCCAATGAGGATTCAGTCTTTTGTTTATGCCTAATCTGTTACCTGCATTATAAAGTGCAACTGCAACACAATCGTTAGAAATTGCTTTTCCATTTTTAGTGGGAGATGGGAATAGGTAAGATTGTTTATCTCCTTTACTTGGATGGTTATTGCACCATCGTTTCAGTTCACATGCAAACATCACTAGAACAACTGGTTGTTTCTTTACTCCGCCTTTACTTCGTTTGAAATGCAATGTTGCGATGGGTTTTCTTTGTCCTTCTTTGTCAACAACAGAGTCAAATATGACATCACCGAGTTTAAGACGTAAAAGTTCGCTTATTCTGGCGCAGCTTTCAAAGAGTGTCAAGATAATAACTTTGTATAGTTCTCTGCGTTTACTTGCTTCTTCGGCTATTGCAATTAATTCTTGGGTAGTTAATGTTTCTGATGGTGTTATTTGCTCAAGTTCAATTTTGTAGTATTGAAGACGGCTAACAATTTCGGGCATGTTGAGAAATTTGTATAATTGTTTGAATACGTAGATATACTGGTTTAATGTGTTCTCGTTATTGTAATGAGATAAGAAAATATTTAGGTCTAGTTCTTTGGCATCTTCAAAGCGGTTCAGTCCTCTTCTGGTTAAGAATATGCCGAGCATTTTAGCTTTTAATAGATAGAGCGATTTCGAGTTTTCTTTGATTCCATGTAAAGATAGCAGGTATTCCGTCATTTTTTCCTTCATTTCTTCAGTTAAATCTCTGTTATTTTCGTACTGCTCGATAATCCAATTTTTAGGGAGTCCCCTAACTTTCGATTCTTTTTTCAAAAATACACCTCCGTCTTAATTTAAAGGCTATTAATATAATTTAATGGATGTTCTATAAGTAATTTTATCCGTTAGTTAATCCATAAAAAACAGTTTTATTCCATGCTTAGATAATGGTGTATATTCGAAAGTTGGAGATGCACTGGGATGGACTGTAAGCCGCGACCTGACTGGGACAGATATTTTCTGGATTTGTGCGAGGCTGTTTCTAAACGTGCCACCTGTGACAGGGGAAGGGCAGGCTGCGTAATCGTCAAGGACCGTCGAATCATGACAACCGGCTATGTTGGAGCGCCCGCTGGGCTACCGCACTGTGATGAATCGGGACATGATATGCGAAGGGTTTTGAACGAAAATGGAACTGTTTCGCAGCATTGTGTACGCACTTTGCATGCAGAACAGAATGCTATTATTCAGGCTGCAAAATTTGGGATATCACTTGACGGCTCCACTCTATACTGCAAGATGACTCCGTGCAGAACGTGCGCCATGATTATAATTAATTCGGGAATCAAGCGTGTTGTCTGTGAGAAACATTATCATGCAGACAAGGACACGATAAGGATGTTTAAGCTGGCAGGCGCCGAATTGGTTGTCATCAACAACAAAGTTGAAGAATACGACCGACAGTAACAGTTTTTTAGTGTTCAAAAAAACACTTGTGCATTCTGGTTAGAAGCCGTTTTAAGATGCTGGAAAAGTGTTTCTGCTAAGAAGACGCAAACCTGAGCGTTTCCTATGTTTCTGTTGCATTATAGGGTCGTGTTTTTTTGGTGCTTTTTTCTATGTGGTCAACCCATTTTGTGATGAGTGGGTCCCGTTTATTGTGCGAATTCTCTCACCGTTCAAAGTAAATGGAGATGTTTCTGTTATGCTTGAACAGCTCTTCCATAGTCGTTACTTTCGGCATTTTTCTCGTCCTAAACCTCTGTTTTACCATTATGTATTAAATTTTCTGAGATCACAAACCTGATTACATGCTTATCTGCGCTTTGCAGTATATACTTTGCTAGCCACTCTCGGAACAAATTCCACTCGGCAGGAAAATCACGGTCAGCGATAACGTTCAGTCCAAGCTTTTTGGCTTTGTCAACGTTTATCACTTCATCATGAGTCTTGAATCCTCGTACTATGTTTTTGCTTATTTTCTTACACTGCTCTTTACTGTATCCGCCACCCTCCAAAATTTCACGAACATACTCCTCCATCAAACTCAACGAAGCTAAAGCATCTCTAATGTCAACACCATCAAATTTGTCCGCAAGAGCCTTGTAACTGTAAGGTGCATCCTCTATTGCAACATCATCAAAGAGCAATGTAACAAATTGATGCGCATCTACAACAGAGTTTGCAGAAACGACACCATCGTCACTTTGCGCTTGCGGGTCAAGCGGCGATAGCTGGCTCATCATGCCCATAACTATCTTGTTTCCGGTAAGGGCAAGTAATGTTCCTCCGCTTGCTGCGATGTGTGGAACAAAAACAATAATTTCATTGAACGCCTTCCGCAATGCACGAGCTATTTTATATGACGATTGAACCAACCCACCGGGACTATTAACCAGAAGCAGCAGTTTTCGGACATCAGTTTTTGTTTGTATCTGATTAATTGCAGTTTCTACGGCAAATTCTTCAGCGAGACCCATCTGAGCACATATTGTCTTTGTTGGAGAAATTTAGTCCCACATAAGGAGCAATACATGCCATCAAAACTGCGTCATGTTTTTTGCTGATTTCGGTTAATTTTTCTGAAAGGCTCGGGTCATCTTCGTTTACATCAATTATTTTGTTTATAGAATCTACAGTTTCCACCCTAACATCTTCCCCCAAAGAATTATTAATGCCAATTCTTATCTGTAAACAAATTTAAGCTTTTACACTAATTTCTTCGTCACATAAATATATAACAATTAATTTGCTACATTATATGCAGAACATCTGTTAAGTCAAGAAGTGGATTGGCATGAGTGACCCTGTGAAATATTTTGAAACCAAACTGAAGGGCCTGTGTTTGGCTGAGCTTCAGGCTTACAAGAAACGTTTGGACGAAAGCATAACGCAGAAGATTTCAGAAACTGCGCCCAATGAACAAATTGCGCCCCTCATACTCTACCGTGGCGTACTTGAGCATGAACTGAAAACAAGAATGAGCCAGAAATAAGGTTAAGGTCAATACACAACTTTTTCTAGTTCGTTGTTGCTTATTGCGTTTTTTATTTCTCGGGCGATTCTTCTGCCCATGTACATTCCTTCGCCGTATTTCAGGTAGGCGTATGGGGAAGTGCCGATTCCCACGTTGCTTCCTGCAACTATTCGCGCAGAAATCTCGAACGTGTAGATTTTCAGGTCATCAGTGATAACCGTTTCTAGACAGAAGGGTCCTATGATGCCAGGAGGGGCAATCTCCTTGGATATTTTAACTACGTTTTCGCCCATTCTGAGAAGCTCTGGCAGAAGCGACTCTCTGGCAACTATCGGAAAATTGCCGACGACAGTGTATGTGGGGTTCACGTTGATTTCCAGTTGTTCGTTTGCTGGTATCTTTCCTATGCTGTCGACGGTGGATTCGTAGCGTCTGTCCATTCCAAGAAGCTCAACTTCACGTGTCAGCGGGGAATAGAAGTAGAGTGGGTAAACGTTTACTCCGATGACGTATTCTTGCATGTGAATGTTTTCTAGGTTCTCTCTAGTTATGTGTCCCCTTTTGAGCATGTCTTTTGCTTTCTTATGAAATGACTCTGGAGAATCAGCAATAAAGTAGCCTTTTCCGCCCATTGCACCGGGAAACTTTGCAATAACCAGCCCATCTATATCATCTGGATTTTCGAAGATCTTGGGCAACGTTAACCCCGCTTTTTTTAGCCATTCTCTCTGAGTTTCCCTGTCCGTTTCCCAGTGAAGCAGTTCCCTGTTACCAAACAAGGGTACACGCAATTTGTCAACTATGTTTCTTGTTCCAATATAGGCATTAAATGAGCCGTGCGGAACCAGAATCGTGTTTTCCTGTCTCAGCTTCTCTTGCACTTTATCATCTAAAAGTTCGCCAAAATCTTCAACTATCAATATTTGGTCTGCCAGAGGAAACCGCTTGTAAACGATTTCGCTTTTTTTCTTGCAGACGCAAACTGTGTTGAAGCCTTCTTCTTTTGCTCCCTTGAATATGTTGAGTGCAGAATGGGAACCAAGAGTGCCTACTGTAATGTTTTTGCGGTCATACTCGCCCAGAATAGTGTTTATTTCGGTTTTTGGTATCACGTGACTATCATCTCAAGCTTGTTTTCAGCAACTGCTTTACGGATTTCCATGGCGACTCTTCTTCCCGGACCAACCGCCATGCCATACTTGTATTTCATGTATGGAGACGTCGGTTCTACGCAGGGGCAGCCGGGTATTCTTGGGCTTACATCGAAAATGTAGAATTCTAAATCTTTGTTCATGGCTCCTTGCAATGCAAACAAGCCGATTATGCCCGGAGGATACTCCTTTTTGCAGGTTTCAACAAATTTTTCGCCAGCGTCCAGTATCTTTTCTAGTTGGGATTCTCGCATAGTGGCTCCCATGTGTCCGATTTCGACGTTTTGTGTTGGCAGTTTTGCTTCCAGTTGTTCGTCGGCGGGTAAATCTAGGACTCCGTCCAAGTTTGTTTGTATTCTTCTGTCGAATCCTAGCAAGTCTATTTCGTCGGTTATTGGAGAGTAGAAGTAGTTTGCGTTGAATTTGGCTCCAACAATGTATTCTTCGATGATTGATTCTTTCAAATCTTCCCTATCGATTATGCCCTTCCTTATCCGCTCTTCTGATCTTTTCTTGAATTCCTCTGGAGAAGAAGCGTAAAAGAAGGCACGTTCTATGTTCCTTGTTTTCTCAGGAACCTTCACTATCGCCAGCCTGTCGATTTCTTCGGGTGACCCGAAAATTTTGGGCAGATTTAATCCAGCTTGTATAATTAGGTCGTACTGGTTTCTGGGAACGTTTCTTTCTTCGCTTCTGAGCATGAACCTGTTTCCTAAGAGTGGAACCGCAAACTTTTGTTCGATGTTGTCGTAGCCTATATAAACTGAGAATGATCTGTTTGGCACAAAAATCGTGTTTAGTTGTCGTAGTTTGGCCTGGTTTTCTTCTTTAATCAAATCAGAAAACTTGTCCAGCAGCAGGACATGATCAAACAGGTTTCGGTAGTGTTTTGTGTATGTTTTTTCTCTTCCTTTTTGGCAAACAACAACTACCTCAAATCCTTCTTGTTTGGCGCCATGACCCATCTCTAGGGCAGAGTGGGACCCAAGCACGCCTATCTTAACTTCTTTGGGATTATAATCTGACAAAATTTCATGAATTTGTTCACGGTTCATTTCTGTTCACCTAAATTTGTTTGATTACGTGCACGAATCTGTGGATGACAGTTAGCGCACCGCTCTTTGTTTGTGTTACTTCTGTTTGCAGTCCATTCTAAAAGTGGTATAATAGATTTTCTGAGTTCTGCACCGTCCGTTGTTAGGGAGTATTCAACTCGTGGGGGTATCTCGGCAAAGGATTCTCGGTTGATTAAGCCTTCTGCTTGGAGGTCTTTTAGCGTGTCTGACAGGGTTTTTGGGCTGATTCCGTGTAGCGTTTCCATTAGTTTGTTGAATCTTAGTTTTCCGCTGTTACCTAGGGCATTGATGATGAGGAGCGCCCATTTTTTGCTGATTATATCAATTATGCCTTTAAGCGGGCAGAAGCAGGTTTGATTCTCTTTGTTGCACACCGTAATCACTTTCATTGAGGATAGTAACTGTATTACTATAAACTTTATAGTTTAAATACTTTACTTTGAATATCTTTTATAGCGTAGAAGCGGAGGTGAACAAAGAAACATGTGTGGAGAATGTTGTTGTGGACCAGATTGTTATGACCAAGGGCATGGTCATAGAAGACGGCTTTTAACCAAAGCAGAAAAAGTCGAGAAACTGAAGAATTACGCAGAAGAACTAAAGAAAGAGCTTACGGCCGTAGAAGAGCACATCAAAGAACTCAGCAGCTAAAAAATACCCATTAACTTCTGTTGCCCCCTATTTTTATGCCCACTTTTTCTTTGAAGCCCACGGACTTGTGGTTTCCTGAAAGTTACAGCTAGTCTCGCATTATTTAGGTGGGGAAGAGTGAAATGCTTAGTTCATTGTGATGCGCGATGATACTAAAGCCTTAATTGTCTCCGAGCTTTTAAAAAAATGGTTGGAGGACTGAGTTTTTTGAAAGCTATTATTGTTTACGAATCTATGTTTGGTAACACTCTGCAAGTAGCAGAAACAATCGCAGAAAATCTAAACAATATTGAAAAAATTGAAACCGTAATTAAGACAACTAAAGAAGTTGATCCAACGGAAGTTCTTGATTACGATTTAATCCTTATTGGTTCTCCGAATCATATGGGTGGTCCAACCAGAGGTATCAAGAAGTTTATTGATAAACTTGGAAAAATAGGGTTAAAAGAGAAAAAGGGTGCTACCTTCGACACATATGTGCGCAAAAACATAAACAAAGCTGTGCGAAAGATGGATCGGAGAATAAAGGAGAATGTTCCTGGTTTAGAGTTGATAACTCCTGGTCTGTCAATAAAGGTTGGAGGAGTTAGAGGTCCTGTCCTTGAAGAAGAGCTTCCTAAGTACAAAGAGTTCGCAAAATTGATCATAGAAAAGATGAAAGTTTAAGGCACCTACTATTTTTGAGTCCACATAACGAAACGCATAAATTGTGATATTTACGTTGTAAAAGTCTGTCGGGCGGTAGCTCAGCTTGGTAGAGCTTCCGAGCCAGCCTAACAAATGTCTGGGCTGACGGAGATGCTGTAGAAGTCTACCCGTATGGTGGGCATCATTTAGCCTATCAAGCGTACAGAAACCGGAACGTCGCAGGTTCAAATCCCGCCCGCCCGACCACAACCCCATTCTGAAGAGTCTGGCAAGAAATCCAAGACTGGCGCAAACAAACCCACATATTAGAAGACTAATAGAGGTTCATTGTTGAAAACTAGCCTTTTTCTGAAAATCGGCGCAACAGCATTATTGTGTTACCTAAAAGCTAAATTAGTTGCACGTTAATTTTACGATAAATCAGAGTTTACTGAGGCTAACTGATGAAAAAGTTCCCTAAAAAATTCAATTTACTTGAGATCGAGGAGAAGTGGCAAAAG
>SDBS01000349.1_pt1 | contig 43377 bp, 48 predicted proteins | sample 2277091 | NCBI WGS metagenome assembly SDBS01 (sample SAMN10404972, study PRJNA504765) | marine sediment metagenome | isolation source: marine sediment core GS10_PC15, 163 cmbsf | place: Arctic Ocean: Southern Knipovich Ridge | collected 2010
TGGTATCCTTCAGGAGGATTAATCTGACTTAACATATCAGAGATGGTTTTTTGAGTCTTTCTGGTTTGAAGAAGTTCTGTTTCCCAGAGTAAATAACCACTCCCTAAGCCGAGACCAAAAGTGATCAGAAATATTAATAGCTGGAGAAGTCCCAATTTGGGCGTTTTTTGCACCCGCGATCTGGATATCTTTGTTTCCACATCATTACCCCCATGTAGCTCAGGCGGAGCAACAATGTCCGACGATTCATCAGTGTGTTTATCAATCATAGTCTGGTTCCTTTGTGGGGTGAAGAAGTGGAGGTCCCATCCAGACCTCCACTTGATTACATACTAAAGATTCTAATGGTGATCATGACCTTGATGCTCGTGACCAGCATGATCACCCAGGTATTTCTCTGGTTCCTTTTCGAAGGATACCTTGCAACCTGGTGAGCAAAAATAGTAAGTTACTCCCTTGTACTCCGAGGTTCCAGCCGGTGAATTTTTATCAACTTGCATTTTGCAAACTGGATCAATTGCCATTTCCATTTTGTAACTCCTTAATAATATGAATAGAATTTGATAGACACTAGTCAAGAACTCAGCATTCGCGTCCATCGATCAATCTTTGGGGTTCTACACCGTGCCCAATCAACATGTAGTATGAGTCTCAACCTCCTTCAATGTAGAGCATGTAGGCACCAAGGGCCATCAAGGCGATAATGATCAAACCAACAGGTGAGCCCATCATGCCAGCCATCATAGTCATGGCCCCCATAGCCATACCACCGCCAAGTAGGATGATCAGTGCCACAAGTAGTACGACGCCCACAATTAAGAGCAGTAATGTACCAAGGTCTAGTTCCATAAATGCCTCCTTTCTTTCTCAGGATTTGATAATAATCATGGCATCGATAATCTCAATAGCCAATGCTCTAAGAGGCGCTGGGGGCGGTCCGGAAATCACACTACCATTGAGCGGATCAAAGAATCCGGCATGACAGGGACATTCGATCATCCCCGAATCAGGATTCCAATCAACGATGCAGGCAAAATGAGTGCAAACCGCTTGATAAGCCCGTAACCCTTCTGTTGTGTTGATCACTAACGCTGGATACCGCCCAAAAGGTACTTTTCGGCTGTCATCGATTGCCAGCTCGGATACAGAGGCAACTGATACCGGCATTGTAGATTCTTCTTCCAGAACAGGTGGGTAGAAAAAAGCCACCACCGGACCCAAAATTCCAAATAACCCTGCTGCCACCAGAAATCGGTTCAAGACCCTTAGGAAATCTCGTCGGGGAAGTTTTCTTGTCAAAGCGTCGCTCCCCGATTAATGGTTGATAAATTCGGTTGATCTGTTTTATCGCGCGACATATCAATTACCAGCAATTACTGTTACTGGAGTGCCAGCTGCTCCAACTGATTTGCTTTAATCTGGAGCTTTTGCGAATCTACCTCTCGAAGATAATCCGGACGGATGTCGATCTTGCGCAATCGATTGGCATTACTGACAACTGTAATGGATGAAGTCGCCATGGCGATCTCAGCCAGCACGGGATGCATCCAGCCAATCACTGCCAAAGGAATCATGGCAACATTATAGAAGAATGCCCAGAACAAGTTTTGTTTTATTTTCTTGAAGGTCTCCCGGCTTAGATTTATGGCTTCAATTACGCCGGTCAACTCGCCGCGCACCAGGGTGATATCACTTGCCTCGATGGCGATATCAGTACCCGTACCGATTGCTAAGCCTACGTTGGCTTGCGTCAGAGCAGGAGCATCGTTAATGCCGTCGCCGACAAAAGCCACAACACCATATTCTTTCTGTAATTTCTGCACTTCAGCAACTTTCCCGTCGGGTAAAACTTCCGCCAGTACGTGATCAATGCCGACTACTTTGGCGATGGCTTCTGCAGTGCGTTGATTGTCTCCAGTAATCATTGCTGTCTGGATGCCCATCTGGTGCAGCGCGTTGATTGCCAGGGGAGAGTCCTCCTTCAGCGTGTCGGCTACTGCCACAACACCGGCAAGCACTCCATCCACCGCCACCAACATAGCGGTCTTGGCTTCGTTCTCCAGGCGCACAAGTTCATCTTCAAGCGTTGAAGGATCGATTTTGTTTTCTCTCATCAACAGCCTGGAACCCACCAGGACTTGCTTGCCGCCGACTGTGGCGATAACCCCTTTGCCGCGTACGGCTCCAAAATTTACAGGATCAGCAAGTGTCAAACCCTGAGCTTCCGCTCGTTCGACAATGGAGCGACCCAAAGGGTGTTCAGATCCCCGTTCAACGGAGGCAGCAAATTGCAGCAATTCATCCTCATTCCCGTTCACCAACCATTGATCACTGATTATTACATTAGTTACTTCCGGTTTACCTTTTGTGATCGTGCCGGTCTTGTCAAAAACCACAATTTTCACATCTTTGATAGTTTGGATGGCTTCGCCTGATCGGATCAAAATACCATTTTCAGCACCCATGCCACTGCCGACCATCAGTGCAGTTGGAGTTGCAAGACCCAGTGCACAGGGGCAGGCGATCACCAATACAGCAACCATTGAAACAATTGCCAGGGTAAGAACTCCCAAGTTGGGATCAACCCAGGGTAAGAAGGTTCCTGCTCCGACCAGCGGCCCCATCACATTGGGCAGCACCACCCAGGCCAGCACAGTCAGCACAGTGATGCCCATCACTGCCGGCACAAAGATACCCGTTACTTTATCAGCGAATTCCTGAATCGGAACTTTTGATCCCTGGCACTCGTCCACCAGTTTAATCACCTGGGAGAGGAAGGTATCCTTGCCGATCTTGGTGGCTTCCACTTTGAGAAGTCCTTCCTGGTTGACGGTAGCGCCAATGACCTCATCACCTGGATGTTTATTAACTGGCATCGATTCCCCAGTGGCCATCGATTCGTCTACCGCACTTTCACCACTACGCACTAAACCATCTGTAGGGATTTTTTCACCGGGCCGCACCACCATTAGGTCAGCGACCTGTACCTCCTCGATAGGTATTTCTATTTCAACGCCGTCGCGCTCGATGCGGGCAGTCTTAGCGCCCAGTTCAAGCAGTTTTCGGATGGCTTGAGAAGCACGCCCCTTGGCACTCTCCTCGATATATCGGCCAGTAAGGTGAAAAGCCATAATCATGGCGGCCACGCCGGCATAATTCGCCACCGGAGTAAAGAACCAGGCCGGACCAGTCAGAAGCGAAACTCCAGTCCCTAGTGCGATCAGGGTATCCATATTTGCGTGTTTGTGGCTGACGGCTGCCCAAGCTCCCCGGTATGTTGGCAAACCCACCCAAAATAGCACGGGGAGAGCCAGGACAATCATACCCAGATTAAATATCGTCGCATTGGGCCAGACAATGCCGAAGAACATTTCGGCAAACATCCACAAGATGATGGGGATCGTGAAAGCCCAGGCCACGCGCATACGGAAGAGGGATTCGGCCATTTTGCGTTCTTCCTGGTCTACTTCATCTTCCCCTTCAACCAATTCCATTTCTAGTACTTTATATCCAGTATCGGCGACGGCCTTCTTAAAATCTGTCAGTCCAGCTGCGCCTGGCACGAAGGTAACAGTAGCCCGTTCCGTTGCCAGATTTACGGCAACGCTTGTAACTCCCGTGACTTCTGAAAGTCCTTTCTCTACATGAGAAACACAAGAAGCACAGGTCATTCCCCCGATTGGTAAACTTAGCGTTTCGGAAGGAACATCATATCCAGAATTACGAACAGCTTCGACGAGCACATCTGTACCAATGTCTCCGTTCCCAAATTGTATAGTTGCGCGTTCTGTTGCCAGGTTTACTGCAGCTTTTGAAACCCCTGGTACATCGTTCAACGCGCGCTCTACATGAGAAACACATGACGCGCAAGTCATCCCGGCTACAGGCATGATTAGTTCATTATTGTTTGGCATAAAAAATCCTTTTCTAATGTGTTTATTTCGCAAAGTAATCAAGGTTCATAACGAAATTACGTGATCGCTTGTCTTTCCACTCTCAACCATTGCTATAACGACATTCAAGTGTCCTTCAGTAGACCTCAATCGGGCAATAACGGATGAATTAATTTCAAATTTCATTTATCCCCTTGTTCGACAATTGGGATGTCTCCGCGGTATTTTCAACCGCCAGTTTGATGGTTTTTTTAAACTGTTGCCCTGGACGGTTGTTGGGCGAATCGATCAGGTCAATATCTGTTTTGCCTCGATGTGTGTGAAGCACAATCGATGCAGGAGGGGTATCGACGCCATAAACTAACAAGACTACCAACTGGCAGTCACAAGGATAGTCACCGTGATGGGGACAAGTCAGATCCGTAACCGACGCGCAAGCTGATTGCAGATCGAAACCACGTACAATCCGAAGCCCATAATGGGCCAACCATCGGGTTAAGTGAGCGATTGTGGATTCACCATCCATATTCAGTGTTGAGAGACGAGTGGCCTGTGACATAATACTTGCTCCAATGTCTCAAGTATAGGAAATTTACAACAAATCAATAAGCGCTTTTTGCCGTATATATTTATAGGCATTATTGCCTATGAACCTATCTGATTGCCCTTATCTAAATTGGGACCTTGGTTATAACAAGGACAGGGTGACTGATGCACCTTGTCCTTGTTATCAATAGAGAGATTAGTTAATTGTGGGACCCGCTCTACGGTTAATCTGACCCCGATTTCTCTGTCACTCCTCTTTCAGAATCTTTGCCGCTCCAAGGTGTGCCTATCCGTGGAAGTAAAAAGAAATCTGCCCCAATATATCCTGATACCTTCCAAGCCATGATCAACCCCAAAGCAACCACAAATAACAGCGGATTAGTACTGGCAGTACCAGCCATCATGAAGTTCCAATTCATCAAAGCGCCAAAGAATGCTGCAAATCCGGTGAATGCGCCAATTATCAAAGCAATACCTATCAGCAATTCTCCATAAGCAACCAGTTTTGCAAACCAGGTATATGATTGGGTTTCCAGCAACAGCTGGATGAAAGACCGATACCAATCAAATGCAATTGGAGGTCTTCCTGCCTCGGGTATGACAATTATTCCTGACCAAAAACCCTTAAGTGCATCACCAGTCTTGACCCAGGCAGGATTACCCACTTTGTGTAATGCCGCATCAATCCACTTGTACCCCAGCCATACTCGCAAGATAAGCCAAAGCCAACTCACCTTTCTGTCTGTTAAAAGAGTTTTCACCAAAGGGGGATCTTGGAGAATTCTTGAATCTTGAGTAGTTGCAGCCATATAAATCTCCTTTCATAAAAAAAACCAATAATAAGAGTTGAACTATCTAGACCTCATTGTATTTAAAGGAAAATGAAATCCAATCCGCCAAAAAGCGGATTTATTCATAGGCATATTTGCCTATGATAAAGCAAGCATGCTGTCGCATTTCCCAAAGGTGCGAGTAATTTATATTTAACTCGTCTTTATAAATGTATCGACCGACCTCGCTCTTAGTTTGTACTATTCACAAAGATTTTTTAGCAGGAGATTCAGTATGGCTGTTCCTATTATTCGCCGAAAATTGCTCTACGAAAAAGGCAAATTAGCCATCAGCGTGGCTGGGGTTGCCTCAGCCCTGGCCTTAATTCTATTATTGCTGGGCTTCCGGGCTGGTTTATATGCCACCTTGACTGCATTTGTAGATAATATTGGCGCTGATTTGATCCTCGCCCAAGGCGGGGTCCAGGGGATGTTTTCATCCAATTCGGCTGTAGCTTTGGATCTTCACGAACGAGCCGCAAGCGTTGCAGATGCTACCGAAGCCGGCCATATCCTGATGGCTGATATTATTTTCACTCAGGACGAGACCAAAACCCCTATATTGTTAGTTGGATACGACCCAGTAACAACCTTTGGCAATCCCTGGAAAATTGGGAGTGGCCGGACAGTCATTGAAAATAATGAGGTTGTCATGGATGCCTGGTTAGCTCAACGAGCAGGTTTGATAGTAGGAGATCCTGTCTATATACTAGGCCAGCAGTTTACTTTGGTCGGATTATCCCGGGAAACAGCATCTTGGATGAGCCCTTATATATTTGTCAGCTTGGATGCAGCTGAGGAAATCTTGGGACTATCGGGGATCGTAAGTTATCACTTGCTTCGATTACCAGAGGGTGCCAATCTGGATGCTGCTGCTTTAGCTGTTGAAGCTGAGCTGCCGGGTGTTGATGCTTTGTTACCAGATGATATCGCGGAGGCCGATCGCCGCATCATTGCAAACATGATGGATTCTCCAATTAATGTCATGCTGGGAATCGGTTTTGTTATTGGTTTGGCGGTGATGGGATTAACCTCATATACAGCTGTCACTGATTCCATGAGAGATTACGGTGTACTAAAAGCTCTAGGAGCAGGTGGAAATCGGTTGGTCAGGATTGTAATCGTAGATACCATATACAGAGCAGCATTGGGCTATATCCTGGGAATTATGTTGGCCTACCTGGCAGCCAATTTTATTATGGCAAATTGGCCACAATTCAATATATTAATTGAAGGGCAACTAGTGGCGCTGGTTGGATTATTAACCCTGCTAATGAGCATGTTATCTGCCGTATTACCCATCCAACGAATGAGTCAAATTGATCCAGTGATGGTTTTTAAGTCCTGATAAGGAGAGAATATTGATAAAACTCGGTTGGCGAAATCTCGTATTTGAGCGCACCCGCTTAATCATCAGCGTGAGTGGGGTTGCCCTTGCCGTCTTGCTGATATTGGTCATGTCTGGGGTTTTTGCAGGCTCCGAAGAACACGCCGTAGCATATATCAAAAACCAGCCTGTTCCCCTCTGGATGATGCAGCCCGGTGTTGCCAATATGCATATGTCATCTTCCACTCTTCCAGTCGATGCACTAGAAAAAGTCAGGGCAGTACCCGGGGTGCAGGAAGCCGTCGGCTTGTTATACGTTAACGCAGGCGTGGATGTCGGTGATACCTTGATTTACAGCTATATTTTCGCAGTTGAGGATGATGTTCCTTTTGGCGGACCCTGGGATATGGCCGAGGGAGTCACCAATCTGGAGTGGAATGAAGTCGTCATCGATCAGGACCTGGCTATACGCTACGGTCTGGAACTGGGAGATAAGGTCAATATTCTAGGTACAGATTTGAAAATTGCTGGTCTCAGTAAAGGAACTTTTGGTATTGCCACCAGTATAAGTTTTATCAATAAAAAACTTTTGGCCAGCATGCTGGGAATCTCCCCCCAGACTGCCAGTTACATCCTCATTCAACCAGAGGTTGGCCTAGCCCCCAAAATACTTACCGATAGACTTTTTGATGCCATTCCAGGAATTAATATCATGGACCAAGTCGATTTCGCTGCCAGCGATCAAGAATTGATTCGCCAGATGGGAGCTGATATCATCAAAGCGATGAACATGGTTTCCTATTTGGTCGGGCTCCTGGTGATCGGCTTGACAATTTATACAGCTACCCTTGAGCGGGCCAAAGAATATGGGGTGCTGAAGGCAATCGGCGCGAATTTTTCATCCCTCGTTGAGGTCGTATTCGTCCAGGCATACATTAGTTCAGGTCTAGGTTTTATCACAGGGGTGGGGTTGTCTTATGTCGTTGCTAATCTAATCAGTTCATTATTACCTGAAATGTTGATATTGATCCGTCTTGAAAATATATTGCAGCAAATCCCAGTCATAATCGGGATTACGGCCATCGCAGCCTTATTGCCCCTGGGCAGGATTGCCCGATTGGATCCGATGATCGCTTTTAAAGCCTAAGGGAGATCGTTACTTTAAAGGAAATGATTATGAAACATGTGCTCGAACTCAATAATGTCAGCAAAATTTACGGGAGTGGCCATACTGCGGTAATTGCTGCAAATGAAATTAATTTTCAGGTCAGACCTGGAGAGATCGTCTTGATCATGGGGCCTTCCGGGAGCGGTAAAACTACCATGTTAAGTATGGCAGGATTGCTACTTAAACCAAGCGAAGGCGAAATACGGGTTGGCAATCAGATCGTCAATGACCTGAACCAACGCCAGTTAGCCTCATTGCGTTTGGGTAATCTTGGATTTGTGTTTCAGTCCTACAATCTCTTAAGTGCCCTCACTGCGAGTGAAAATGTCGAATTGGTGTTGAACATGGCTGGTATGCGTGGAAAATCCGCTAATCAGCGTGCAAGTGATTTGTTGGAGATGTTAGGGTTAGATCACCGTCTCGATCATCGCCCAGCAAATTTATCTGGTGGCGAAAAACAGCGCGTGGCCATCGCTCGCGCTTTAGCCAATGATCCTCCACTTATCCTAGCGGACGAACCCACTGGAAACCTCGATAGCAAAACCGGGCAAGAAGTTATGGAGTTGCTCTGCTGTGGTTTGGGTCGTGATCAGGGTCGCGCTATCGTCATAGTTACTCATGACCACCGCCTAAAAGCCATCGCGGATCGAATATTATGGCTTGAAGATGGAAGGTTAACAGATAAACCGGTTGAGAATATATATACCGATCTTGTTCAATAGGGTACGAGATGGTTTCTGGAATAAAATCCAGGGCCGGGCATTCCCCCCATTAAACGTTTGACCTTGAGTTTCTCAACTCATCGTTTTGCACATGGGTTAAGTAGCAAAAGATCATTTGTCTGAAATCACGTTGCGCAATCCTATATGGGCAATATTGCCTATATAGGATTGCGCTATATAGCTCTGAGCGCCCTATTTTCATAAGGCTATACTGGGGTGGTATGAAATGTGCCTAAAAACAAATAAACACGGAGATTATTTATGGCAAATTCAAGAGATAGAATCAAAGAACGTCGTCGAAAAAAACAACAGCGTAATATCCTTGTCGTGATGATTATTGGTAGTTTATTACTAGCCACTGCAGGGATCATGATTGGTAAATCAGTTTTGGAGAGAAAAGCCGATCTGTCCTTGGTTGAGGTAAAAGGTCAGCCTAGTTTGAAAGTAGATCAGGAGTTGATCGATTATGGCGATGTCAAGTTCAATACGAACAAGTCTTTTGCAATAAAATTGACTAATGTCGGCGATCAACCATTAGTTATTAGTGAGGATCCGTATGTCGAAGTTAAAGAGGGATGTTGACCGCCTTCATTAACCATCGGTTCGATGGTCCTCAAACCCGGACAGAGTACAGTTCTCGAATCCAGTATTTTTATGATGCACGAAGGTATGGATGGACCGCATGATTTTCAAGTCCATATTAAAAGCAATGATCCGGACAATCTTGATAAAACAGTAACAGTGTTATCAAACTGGATTCCATAAGTATTTATTGTAGTAAGTAATGAAGAATAAAAAACCTATCTCGAAATTATCTTCGATCAGGCTCGTATACCCATTGATTTCTATTCTGGTTGTTTTCGTCGCCCTGTTGAACCCAGATAGCAGCGCTGCCCAGGAGGAAGAATCCGCAGCCCCCTATTATCTGGTTCAAGAGGGTGATTCGATATGGGGGATTTCTAACCTCTTGGGCATTCCGATGGAAGAGCTGCAGATAATTAATGGAATAGATAACCCAACCCAAATAATGGCTGGTATGCATCTGTTCATACCAGCGCCCGCCGAGGTTAACGGACGGATTGATGCTCACACTGTGCGATATGGGGATACCCTTCAAGGCTTGAGCCTCAGATTTGGTTTATCGATAGAAGCACTGACTCAACTTAATCGGATCACCAGCCCGGTCGAATTAATAGCCGGATTATCTATCATTGTGCCATTCGACGGGCAGAATAATACCTCGTATCAATGGTATATGTTAGCCCCTGGGGAAAGCCAACTGGAGCATGCTGTACAGAACGGTGTAAATCCATGGGTAATGGTTATTGAAAACAATCTGCGTGGCACTTGGTCTGCTATTCCAGAAAATGTGCTTCAAAAATTTAGCTTTGATGAAAATAATATTATCCCCTCTCCTGGTAGTTTACTAACTATTATCGACCAAATTGAGATTGAACCATTCCCGCCGGCACAAGGGAAAACAATGGAGATTAAGTTAACAGGGCAACCTGATATTACAATCAGTGGCTCATTTTTAGGTCGCAGTCTGAATTTCTTTCCAGTCCAGGATGGTTACGTGACACTACAAGGCATTCATACTCAAACAAATCCGGGTGCCTACCCTCTCACTTTGGAAGGTCAGTTATCAGATGGTACGTCATTTGCTTTCACACAATACGTATTAGTGCGCAGCACTTCATATATTTACGATCCGATGTTAATTGTGGATCCAATGACGGTTGATCCGAAGGTGACAGAGCCAGAAAACGAGTTGTGGACCTCTCTGGCAGCACCCATCACAGGAGAGAAGAGATGGGATGGGAATTTTATCAGTCCTGTTCCACCAGAACTCACAGATTGTCGGACATCTTTTTTTGGTAATCGCCGAGCGTATAACGGCAGTCAATTTGATTATTTCCACAGCGGGCTGGATTTCTGCGGACAGGTGGGCACAAGCCTTTATGCACCCGCAGAAGGAGAAGTTGTCTTTATCAACTCACTAGTCGTCCGTGGAAATGTCGTAGTGATCGACCATGGGTGGGGAGTCTATTCCGCATATGATCATTTATCAGAAATTTTTGTTCGACCTGGAGATATGGTTCGGACCGGTCAAACTATCGGGTTGGGAGGAGAGACAGGACGTACGACTGGTCCTCATCTGCATTGGGAAGTTTGGGTCGGTGGAATTCAGGTCGATCCTGGAGATTGGTTGGAACGGCCATATCCGTAGAAAATTTATCTGAGTTTCTCGCAGTTCATCTGTGGTGAATCTGTGGTTGGGGGATTATACAGCGGCAAACAGGAATCCTGACCAATCCCCCACCCCCGCGATTCTACCTATCTGGACATGAGCCATATTGCGCTTGTCCTTTCTTCATTTTCCAATTAAATTTAAATCATAATGAAGGGCTGCTGATAATCTAAGTCTTGTTCACCCGAAGCTTGATTAGCTGTTGCCTTGGAGGAATACCAGAAGAGTGGTTTTGATGATAGCTGTGCCATTATGTCCAAGAAATAAATGGGAGGAATAACAATGTTGCGAGACCCTGTTTGTGGAAAACGTATGAATCGTGGAAAGCCGTATTCAATTGTAAATTATGAAGGTATAGCCTATTCCCTGTGTTGTGCCAAATGTCAGGCTGAGTTTGAAAGCATGCCAAAAAGTTATGCCGTACCCGAGTTGGGCAAAAGGGTTAAAAACAAGAAGCGTTTACCACACCGCCGGCAATAGGCTTAATGGCGCTAGACTAGAAACGCACGAAACACGATTGAATATTTACAGATGCCTATCATCTAGATTAAGTGTTTGACAGATTCTGAATAACAAAAGGAAGTAATATGAAACCCCAATTATCTTTCCTCGGGGCGGCGGGAACCGTAACTGGTTCACGTCACCTCCTTCAAATTAATGGGAAGTATTATCTGGTGGACTGTGGTTTATTCCAGGGTGGGCGGAAGCTCAAACAAAAGAACTGGGAGCCGTTCCCGATCTCACCTGACCAGATCGAAGCTATCTTCTTAACACACGCCCATATTGATCACAGTGGCTATTTGCCGCGCCTTGTGCAGGAAGGGTATCACGGACCTGTTTATGCCTCCGAAGCTACTTGTTCCCTGCTTGAAATCCTGCTCCCTGATTCCGCTCACTTGCACGAACAGGATGCTGCCTATGCTAATAAAAAAGGTTACAGCCGTCACAATCCAGCTCTTCCACTGTATACTGCACGTGATGCAGAACAAACCCTGACTCAGCTTCAACCGGTTTCTATTGGCAATCCTCTTCATCTGGACGATCTCACGCTCACCTGGCGGTCCGCCGGTCACATTCTGGGATCCTCCTGGTTGCAGGTAGTAATTCCAGGATCCCCTCGAGATCGTACTATTGTATTTTCTGGAGATTTAGGACGTTATGGCCAGGAAGTAATGTCTGATCCTCGTCCTGGCGAGGACGCAGATTACCTGGTGGTAGAATCAACTTATGGAGGGCGCCTGCACGACGAAACTCCAATCCAAACCGCGCTGGAACATCTCGTCCAAGAGGTCGCAGCTCGAAATGGTGTGATTCTCATCCCCGCCTTTGCTGTTGGACGTACACAGCAAGTCCTTTATCATCTCCGCCAATTAGAAAACAATAAGCGCATTCCTATCATCCCGGTATACATCGACAGTCCGATGGCAGTAAAGGTCAGTCACATCTATTGTCGTTTTGGAGATGATCACAACCTGGATATCAACCTGCTCATGGATGAGCAACAATGTCCTCTTCGCTGCGATGAAACCAATTTTGTGACCAGTGTAGAAGAATCAAAACGACTGAATCGAATGCCCGGACCAGCTGTGGTCATCTCGGCCAGCGGGATGTGCACCGGGGGTCGCATTTTGCATCACCTCAAATGGCGGCTGCCGGATAAGCGCAACGCCGTACTCTTTGTTGGTTATCAAGCACAAGGCAGCCGCGGGAGGCAATTACTCGAAGGGGTTGAAAAGATAAGAATCCACGGAGAATACGTCCCCGTCAGAGCCCAAATCACCCGCGTGGATGCCCTGAGTGGCCATGCTGACGAGAATGGAATATTGCGCTGGTTGGGTACATTCCAACATCCTCCTGCCCGGACATTCCTTGTACATGGCGAAGTTAAGTCCGCTCAAGCCCTTGAGCGGACTATTAAGGAGCGATTAGGTTGGAAAACTACCATACCGGCAATGGGTGACCAGTGGACTCTCGATTAAAAATACTTATTCCAGAGGAGACATTATGAACAAAAACAACAAAATCCGTGTAGCGGTGAACGGTTATGGCGTCATTGGAAAAAGAGTAGCCGATGCCGTGCGCTTGCAACCCGATATGGAGCTAGTTGGTGTAGCTGATGTGGTTAGCGACTACCGCGTGCTGACAGGAAATGTTTTAGGATTGCCAATTTTTGCGGCCTTACCTGAAAAAATCCCCCAAATGACCCTCGCTGGTATTCCAGTAGCCGGATCGCTGAACGACTTATTGGATCAAAGTGATGTAATAGTGGATTGTACGCCGAAAAGGATCGGTGCCAAAAATCTGGAGCGCTACCGATCGGCCAAAGTTAAGGTTGTTTACCAGGGTGGGGAAGAACACGACTTGACCGGGCATTCATTTGTCGCCCAGGCTAATTACGAATCTACTTTGGGGCGCGACGCCACCCGAGTCGTTTCCTGTAACACAACGAGTATTGTTCGAACCCTGCTGGCACTTCGCCAGGCTGGATTATTGAAAAAAGCTCGCGGCGTGTTGGTACGACGGGCAACTGATCCCTGGGAATCGGATCACAGCGGTATTATGAACACTGTTGTGCCTGAGCCACACATCCCCAGCCATCAGGGGCCAGATGCCCAAACGGTTGTGCCCGATCTGGATGTGGTAACGATTGCCGCCAAAGCATCACACACACAATCCCACAATCACTACTGGATTGTGGAAATGACCCGCCAGGTTGACCGCGAGGAAGTGCTTGCCGCCTTTCGCTCCGTTCCCCGTGTCGCGTTTATCCGCATGAAGGACGGTATTGTAGCTTTGAATAGCACCATCGAGATGATGAAAGACCTGGGGCGGCCGCGCGGCGATATGTGGGAAGTAGCGTTGTGGGAAGATGTCCTCACTGTTAACGGCACGGAACTGTACTATACCTACCAGGTCTATAACGAAGCCATTGTTGTGCCTGAAAATGTGGATGCTATCCGCGCCCTTGTTGGCACAGTGCAAAGTGGCCCAGAATCTATTCTCATGACAGATGAGGCGATGGGAATGCGGCGTGACTTTCTGATCAAATGAGCACTATTTCCAAAGCACCGCCTCTTTGGCATGGGGATTCTCGTCTCGTTATTGGCTGTAATGTATAAAACGTCCCAAAAAAGATTCGCAATGCTTGTTCGTGGCATCATGGAAATTTATTCAGAATGGATTAGGCAAGGGCCAGTTTTCATGCATTATCTTTTAGCGATAACCCGTCTCGCATCCGGGAGCAAATGGATGAGTTGGGCAAACCTTAATTGGAAAAGAAAGCAGACATGATGGAGGAAACACCCCGTGTGCTTCACCACTCCACCAATACCTGGTATGGTTTACCAGTCGATATCACCGTCTCCAGTAATAATCTTCACCGTGTAACCGTGCCGGGTCTCGCCATTCCCCACCCGGGATTAGTCAACATAATCACTCGTTGGGGGCTACCTCTAAAAACCCGTTTGGAGCTAACCACTTATCACGAGTTAGGTCATCTTCAAACCTTACCGGTTCCTGCGCTGCACATGCTGCTTTTGCTCTGCCCGCGCCGAGGACACCCAGCAGGTTCGAAAATTGTGCGCTGGCTGGTAGCAATATTCACGCATCTGGTTGTGTGGGAGCTGGCCGCAGAGTGTTATGTCGTGGCAATTGACCGGCGAGCAGTCAGGGATCATCAAACACCTCAGGCTCGCGGGCGATATTTCGGGTTTTGGAGTGGTATGGTAGTACTCGCGGTTATGGGGACCCGTTTTTTACTCCAACGTAACAAAGTCAAATCGAAATGAGACAGTATCAACCAAAAGGAGCTTATTGATGAATGCAAAATTGAGATTATGGCCGGCCTTCTGGGCAAGCGGCATCCTGGTCGCCCTTACTTTTACTCTGGATATGGCACTTGGATTATTATTCCCCAACTGGTGGGTAATGCAAAATTTTTGGGAGCAAATTTTGCCTGGTTTTACATTCATTTCCTGGGGCAGCTTTATACTGGGTTTGGCGGAAAGCTTCCTATCCGGTATTTACTTGGCGGTGATATTTGTACCTCTCTATAACTACTTTATTTTGAGGGGTAGAACAGAGGATAAAAACACCTGAGCCGTAGATCAAAATATAAGAGCTTCGGTAGCCGAATTAGTTTTTCTGGACAAACGCGAGATCATGAAACTTGGTCTCGCGTTTTTTGTATTGATTTTTCATTCAAATAATACAGGATCTCAAAAATCAGCACGCTTATTGACATATCCTTCCGGGCCCGAACGGATTTCGCGTGATAAAGGTTGATCGAGAGATAATTTTTCCAGTCTAGTGGAGAGATCAGGGTAAAGGATCCTTTTATCAGTCCTGAGCATTTTTGCGATAGGCTAATTGGCGTATTCCCTGATAGGCAGAACGGCGCTTGAAGGACATGCCCAGAGAAGATATCTTGAGAGGGAGGATCATACTAGGAAGTGGCTGTCTTAGGATATTAATGAATGAAAGCAAATCTCCAGAGAGAGTTAACTTCAATGAAAAAGTCGGTTGTTCAATGGACATCGGTCCGATTAAATTCGGATCTTATCCGTTTGGTTTAAGACACTTGTCCAATCACGAATCAGCTACTGAAGATGTCACCCTTTATCATTTCAAACAAGTATTCATACATATGCTCGGCAGTGACCCTGGATAAACCCACAACATCAATACAGGCAAAGATGATTACCCTGTACAACAAAATCCGGAGCGGCATGATATGAAATTTCAACAACTTGATTGTGAAGGCTGCGGGGCGCCTATCAGGTGGGATGGTCACTATGGAAAACCAGTCACCTGTAATTATTGTGGAGCTCAATTCATTCCTGCTGCCACAACGATGGAGGATGTCTGGATGATGACCGATCCAGTAGCCCGCGCCCGATACGAGTTCGATGGCAAGCTAGAACAACTGGAACATGATATCCATTACGAAGTGATGCGCGGTCAGGACTGGAGCGATTTAGATCGCGAATGTCTGAGGGAGATTACCCGTCTAGAAAAAGGCGGCGTTGTCCGCAGATTAGCCTCTTTTTGGGCGGTCAGCCCACACCCGCAAGTGTGCCGTGCCCTACAGGATAGCACATTTCATCTAGGCGGACAGAATATAACCTTTAGAAAAGGAGAAGAGATCACCTGGGCTTGCCCGATGACTCGCGATCGCTTCGAACTCGACTTACCTGTGTTGATTTCCGATTTCAATGATAGCCGCACTCAACGCCTATGTGGTGATATGGTCAATGCCATGCAAGGACGCATGGGATAAACAAATATTCATCTCGATAAATAAGGAGTGAAACATGGACATATTAAAAACTTTGCTTGGAATCCCCAAATATGTCTCAAGAACCGATACAACTGCAAATAGCCCCGACCCAGATCCTAACGACCTTTGGGTTTTCACCGACCCTGATGCCCGTGATGTGTATGCTAGACAAGGGCGCTTAGAGGAGCTGGCCCATGATATTCAATACGAGGTGATGCGGGGGGGTTCTTGGAATTCCGAAGAATTGGAATATAAACTTGAAATCCGACACCTGCTTCAAGAAGGCACTATCTCCGATAAAGGTTCTCACTGGTTTGCCAGCCCTTTCCCGACAGTGTATCGCGCCACACAGGATGGTTCTCTCTCAATCGGCGGAACAGAATATCAATTTCAGGCTGGAAACGATATTGTTTTTCAGTGCCGCATGACCCGCGACTCAAATCCCGACCTGACAGGTCCGGTTCTCATAACACATTTGCAGCCCACAGATAAAACCATGCTTTGCGGCCAAATGGGCGGCGCCATGAAAGGCATGCGCCAAAAAAGTAGTACAAAAATATGACGAATCCTGGATCCTACGATTACGGCTATTGGGGTGTGGTTTTAAGTTTGGTGCTGCTGGGGGGAATATTCGTTTTAGGCTTTATCCGACCACGTCGGGCTCCTGAATGGCGCTCAGCTGGCCTGTTTTCGGCATTTTTCATCGCCCTATTTGCCGAGATGTATGGCTTGCCCTTGACTATTTACGCACTGTCATCGCTGCTGAAGATTGATCTGCCCTTCACTCATATAGAGGGCCATCTCTGGGCTTCGCTGTTGGGTCTGGGTTCTACAGCAGCTATGATCATCTGTCTATTTGGAAGCCTTCTGATGGCACTCGGCGGTTATCTTGTCTTTCGGGGCTGGGAGCTCATCTACCGGGGTGGAGAACGAATGGTAACCGAAGACTTGTATCAGCGGGTTCGTCATCCTCAATACCTGGGCATTATTCTCATCACCGTAGGCCTGCTCATCCAATGGCCCACAATGCTAACCATTGCTATGTGGCCCTTCTTGATGTTCGCCTATTACCGCCTTGCCCGCCGCGAAGAACGCGCAATGGAAGCTAGTTATGGTGAACAATATCAGCAATATTGGTCACAAACTCCAATGTTTATCCCTGCCTTGAGAGATTTCAAGCTCGACGCGCACGCTTTGGAGGAAGATTAATTTTCTTCAAGAGCTAAGTTTGGCTTTCACCCTTGGGAATTGGTATTTGAAAATTTTATAAATATTAAAGTCGTTTGCTACTTCGTTTTCATAATAATCCCAGGCCAAGATTAGCTTCATTCCACCATTTTCACCTCCCTGGTCAAATACAGCTATCCAGAACTGGAGTTTCTATGCAGCATCAACAAGGTAAACGGTCGTCCTGGTTTGACCGGATACTTCCCCTGCCTCTGACTATTAATTGGGAAGCCCTAATTTTTTCTCTGATCCTCATATTGGGTATCATTTCGCGGTTCTATGACCTCGAATCTCGCGTCATGAGCCACGACGAGACCTCCCATGTTTACTACTCATGGCGTCTTTTTCGTGGCTACGGGTTTCAACACAACCCACTTACTCATGGCACACTGCATTTTATCCTGACAACCTTTTCCTATTTCTTGCTCGGGGATAACGATTTCACTGCTCGGGTCCCCTTTGCGCTTTTCAGTATCGCAACAATCGGCTTTGTATGGTATTTCCGTCGCTACCTGGGTCGGATCGGCACCCTGATCACCGCTGGTCTCATGCTCATCTCGCCCTATATGCTCTACTACGGACGTTACGTCCGCAATGAATCGATGGTTGCTTTTTTTGGTATTGTGTCTCTTTGGGCCATTCTCCGTTATCTAGAGACGGGCGAAGCCAAATATACTTATTGGTTGACAGCAGTGACGATGTTGCATTTTACAGCCAAAGAGACGGCCTTTATATACACAGCTCAGGCACTCGTTTTTCTGGGTTTATTTTTTATTATTCAGTCTATTAAACGTCCCTGGAAATTCTCTCGTTATCGTACACCTTTCATTGTTGCACTTCTAATCACGATGGCTTTTCTCACAGTTGCAGTGGGATTTAAAGGGCTTGCACCTGGAATTGAGCTGGAAATCGACCCAGAGGTGGCCACCTCTGGATTTTCTTCTCTTTTGTCAAATCTTCCAATTCTCCTCGGTGGGGTTGGTCTTATTTTTGCACTCGGTTTTGCCATTGCAGGTCTAACCTGGGAACAATTACGGCAAGATCGAACTCTCAGTCTTATCATCTTGTTATTAACCCTGGTTTTACCTCTACTGGCCCCCTTCCCCATCCGATTCGTCGGCTGGAATCCAACCGATTATACCTGGCAGGGTATTTCGCGCTCTTCGGTCTTTATCGTTCCCCTGGCAGTCGCATCCACCTTTATAGGGTTTCTTTGGAATCGACGACTATGGTTGACAAACGCTGCAATCTTTTACATACCCTTTACCATCCTCTATACTACCTTTTTCACCAACGGGGTTGGGTTTTTCACTGGACTAATTGGGTCATTGGGCTATTGGCTGGAACAACAGGCCATCGAGCGCGGCAGCCAGCCCTGGTATTACTACATTCTGTTACAAATTCCCTTTTATGAATTTCTCACAGCTCTTGGAGCTCTCCTGACCCTGGGGATATTAGCAACCCGAAAATTGAAAACTATGATTTCCAGAAACCACGCCGACCTGGAATCCGGTTTGGCTTCTGCTACAAAAACAACCTTCCTGTCCAAAGGCGAGAGTATTTTCCTGTGGCTCACCGGTTATTGGATTATCAGCAGTCTGATAGCTTATACACTTGCCGGGGAAAAAATGCCTTGGCTCACCGTCCATATTGCGCTGCCGATGATCTTGTTTAGCGGTTGGGGTCTGGGACAGCTCGTAGAAAGCATCCATTGGTCCCACTTTCGCGCCAGGCGAGGAGATCTATTGATAGTAATGATCCTGGTTAGTTTAGTAAGTCTTATTTCTGCTATTAGTGTAATCTTTGGGTCAGAGCCATTAACTTGGGTCGGTGATCTCAACCAACTCAATAAATCCTTGTCTCTACTCTTCTCTGTATTGGTTTTCATCGTCAGTTCCTGGGTGATTGCTGTTCTGGTCAAGAAATGGACCAACGCACAATTCGGGCACCACAGCTTGTTAATGTTTTTTGTTTTCGTGGGGTTTCTTACTGTCAGAACCGCTTTTCGAGCAGCCTACATAAATTACGACTACCCGACAGAATATTTAGTTTATGCCCACAGTGGTTATGGTGTCAAAGAAGCCTTGGACCAGATTGAAGAACTTTCTCTGCGCACAACCGATGGACTTGGGATTCGAGTGGCCTATGACGATGAAACAACATACCCCTATTGGTGGTACCTGCGGAATTACACCAATCAAAACTATTATGGCGCTAATCCAACCCGCGAAGTGCGAGAAGCGCCGGTCATTCTGGTTGGTGATAACAATTTCTCAAAAATCGAACCTGTTGTGGGTCAGGCTTATTATCAATTTGATTACATCCGCATCTGGTGGCCCAATCAAGATTACTACAATCTCACCTGGGAGCGCCTCCGAAATGCCATAACAAATCCTGAGATGAGGAGTGCTATGTGGCAAATTTGGCTCAACCGGGATTATTCAAAATATGCCGAAATAACTGGCAAATCCAGTCTAACCTTATCCAACTGGCAGCCATCTGATCGTATGCGTCTTTATGTGCGGAAGGATATTGTTTCTCAGGTGTGGAACCGGGGAATCAGCCCATCCACATCCGAAACAATCAAGGCAGATCCATACGAGGATAAGGGCATAGAGCTTTTCGCTAACCGGATCCTCACTGCCGAAGACGAATTGAATCTGCCACGGAACCTCGCCGCTGCACCAGATGGCACCCTCTACATCGCAGATACGGGGAACCACCGCATTTTGCACATGTCTCCCACAGGAAAAACACTTCACGCTTGGGGCAGTTTTGGCGATAGTTCTTTTTCTGAGGAGGGAGCTCCAGAAGGAACATTTAACGAACCCTGGGGAATCGCCATCAGTCCTGAAGGAGATGTCTATGTAGCTGATACCTGGAATCATCGCATACAAAAATTTTCTCCAGTTGGCCATTTTTTGATGCAGTGGGGATACTTTGGGCAGGCCGAAACATCCACTGCTTTCTGGGGTCCTCGGGACATCGCCATTGATGACAGTGGACGCATTTATGTTACCGACACGGGCAACAAACGCATCGTGGTATTTGACTCCGGCGGAAATTTCATCACCGAGTTTGGCAGCCCGGGATTAGGGTCCGGGCAGTTCGACGAACCGGTCAGCCTGGCAATTGATGACGAGGGACTGGTTTATGTTACTGACACTTGGAATCAAAGGGTGCAGGTATTCAGCCCCGATTCGGCAGGGATTGTTTACACTCCCCTCAGAGAGTGGAGTATAGCCGGCTGGTACGGTCAATCTATGGAAAACAAACCCTATATCCGGTTGGCGTCAAACGGGAATGTTTTTGTAAGTGACCCTGAAGGATTCCGTGTATTGGAGTTTGATAATCAGGGGGAATTTATTCGTTATTGGGGTTATTTTGGAGCCTCGCCGGATACTTTTAACCTACCTACCGGCATAGCTATTGATCCAGTGGATGGATTGTGGATTGCAGATAGTGGAAATCATCGGATACTCCACCTTATCCTCCCAGAGATCAACCAAAACCCATAATTAATGCTTCGTCTCGAATTGATGAATATCCAAACCGCGTATGATGTTTGTCATAAGCAAAATTGCTTATCAGTAACAGAGCAACATGGCTCATATTTCTCTATATCTTATCCGTTATTATTTCGTTAGAAAATAAAAAAATGGTAGGAGCACCAAATGTCAACATCAAAAAGAATCCTCTGGCCCCTCATTGCGGGGCTGGCAGGATCTATATTCCTGGCCGGTTTGTACTTTGGCCTTGTTTCCTGGGCGGAAAGTCCCCAACATGCCCTGGACCTATTCTGGGAAGAACGCTGGATAGTGATCCCCATTATTGTGGGTTTCGGAGTGCAAATGGCTCTTTACACTATTCTCAAAAAACGCTTATTTGTCCCTATATCAGATACCTGGTCTTCTGGAGTGATTACCGGAGCCAGCGGGACCACTTCAGCGTTGGCGATGGTGGCCTGCTGTGCCCATCACGTCACTGATGTATTGCCGATTCTGGGCCTGACTGCGGCAGCAACCTTCCTGGCTGAATATCAGACAGCTTTCATGTTGGTCGGCTTGATTACCACCTATGTGGGTATTGCTGTAATGCTCTATATCTTGATACGAGAACGCAACAAAGCAATTGAGCACATGAAAATTTACACGGAGGCAACATGAAAATACGTCATCATTGGATACTCCTTTTTGTGACATTGAGTCTGGCTTTCATATTGACGGCCTGTGGGGGGCAAACATCTCTCGCTCCCGAATCGGCCTCTGCAGCGGAGATAAAACCCACACTAAAAGTTGAGGTTCAACAAAAAATTGAGGATCTTCCCGATTCTCTTCCGGCCCCTTGGGTAGAGGGTGCCGACCGGATTGATAAACAAGGTGCCGTGGAGATCGAGATTGTGCCACTCAACCCTAACAATCCCACGCAAACCCTGGATTTCAATGTTAGGCTCAATACCCACTCAGTTGACTTAAGTATGGATCTGGCGATCCTGGCAATCCTCGAGACTGATGCAGGTCTCACCGTTCAGGCCACAACCTGGGATGCGCCCCGTGGCGGGCATCACGTTACTGGCATTCTTTCCTTCCCGGGAAGCGTAGATGGAACCCCTCTATTGGAAGGTGTTACCAAAATGACCATCACCATCACAGATGTAGATGCTCCCGAACGGGTCTTCGTTTGGGAACGATAGCCCATTTATGAAAAAGTTCTTTACGTTCTTAATCGCGACAACAGGTTTGGTACTCATCTTTATTGGAGGGAGTGTTTTGTATATTTATCAATCCACTCTCAGTCCCCAGGCAGTTAATCTCCCGGAATCTATCGCCGGCTCGGAAATAGTTTTGAAAAGTGATGGCTGGCCAGCCATCAAAGAAATGCAGCGTTTGCATCAGCAGGATTTTCCACTGAGTGGGGGCGCTGTAGGTAGTTATGGGATGAACCAGGAATCCAAACTTTGGGTTTCTGAATCCCCCTTCCAATTTATGGCAAAAAGGATGACTCGTGCCATGTTGAATAAGATCGCCTCCGTGAATTCTCCCTTCACCCCGACAGGTGAGTTCCAAGACGGGAAACGAACTATTTATGAGTTGGATGGGATGAATCAAAAACATTATTACTTTCAATCTGGAAAATTGGTCATCTGGCTTGCCACGGATGCGGATACTGCCAAACAATCCATCCGAGATGCCCTAAATTTTTATCCATGAGAATAAAACAACTACTTCTTGTATTGGCTTGCTGCTTGATTCCTTTAATATTTCTTGTAGCACTCTTCTTATTAAATATCCCTCTTAACGCAGTGTTGCTGGTCGCTTTGATTGTATTCTGCCCCGTCTCTCATCTGCTGATGATGAAGAATATGGAGCATTCCCACCAAGCTGAGCACTTACTAAGTTCATCAGGCGAAGAGAACGTCGGAACGGAGATATAAAATTATGCCAGAAGTCACACATGAAAACCAGGAAGTTCATTCTTCCGAAGAGATCCAAACTGAATCCCGACGACAATCGGGTGTGTTTGCTCTCTCTTCCATCTTGATCATCGCCCTCTTGGGGTTGCTTACCTGGGGGTTGATTAAAGTCGGACGCGGTCCCGTTAATCAAGGAATGGCACCTGATTTCACGCTGATAAATTTCGACGGAGAGACTCTCACCCTTAGTGAATTGCGCGGCCAAGTAGTAATCATCAATATTTGGGCTTCCTGGTGCCCGCCTTGCCGTGATGAAGCCCCTTACTTGGAACAAACCTGGCGCAAGTACAAGGATCAGGGTGTCGTTTTCATTGGTGTGGACTATGTCGATACCGACGTAGAGGCCTTGGCGTATATCGCAGAATTCGATATCACCTATTTTAACGGACCTGACATCGGTACCCGGATTTCTCAGGCCTATAACATCCAGGGAGTACCCGAAACCTTTTTTGTTGCTAAGAACGGCGAACTGCGCGGCTTCCATATTGGACCGTTATTCCCGCCAACGCTGGATAACAAAATTGATGAACTTCTGGCAGAAACATATTCAGAAAACTGATTCTATATGAAGGCGGATCGATGATCAATGATATTGGACTAATTACTTTATTTCTTGCTTTTATTTTAGCCGTTTACGCCACTGGCACTTCGATATATGGCGGGAGAAAAGAGCTGCCAGCCTGGGTCAAGAGTTCCCGAAACGCATCTTTGCTGGTCTTCCCACTCCTGACAATTTCTGTGCTCTCAACCTTGTACTCTTTATTCATTTTAGATTTTTCTTTGGCCTACGTAGCCGATGTCACCAGCCAGGCTATGTCACCATTCTTGCGCCTGACCGCACTATGGGGAGGTCAGGAGGGATCGATGCTGTTTTGGACTTGGATCATGGCTGGTTTTGTCCTGGTCGTCTTATTGCGTAAGTGGGAGGTTGACCATGAATTGATGCCCTATGTTATCGCCGTATCAATGCTGACAACAGCTTTCTTCATTGGGGTTGTGTTTTTCATTACCAACCCTTACGTCCGTCTGTGGCACTTCCCCGGAGCGGCGGAATTAACCAAGGCGTTTTTTCAGCCCGGTGGTGCGATAGCCTATATTCCCGAGGACGGAAGTGGTTTGAATCCCTTATTACGACACTTCGGAATGATCGTCCATCCCCCAACCACCTACCTGGGTTTTACTGGTTTTATCATTCCCTACTCTTTTGCTATGGCGGCATTAATCACGGGAAAATCCAGCGGTGATAAATGGATTCGCACCACCCGCCGGTGGACCTTGGTCGCCTGGATCTTCTTAACGATTGGGCTTGTTCTTGGTGGCCGCTGGGCATACGATGTCCTGGGATGGGGCGGCTTCTGGGGTTGGGATCCAGTGGAAAATGCCATGCTGATGCCCTGGTTGACCGGCACGGCTTTTCTGCATTCGGTGATGATAACCGAAAAGCGCGGCATGCTCAAAAAATGGAATATGATTTTGATTATCCTGACCTATTCCCTGGCGCTGTTTGGTACATTCATTACCCGTACAGGTGTAGTCAGTTCTGTGCACGCTTTCTCGAAATCGGCATTAGGACCGGCTTTTATTGCCTTCATTGGTCTGACATTCTTGGGTTCGCTCAGTCTCTTGTTTTCCCGTTGGAATACGCTCAAGTCTGAACATGAACTGGAGAGTTTCTTGTCCCGTGAGGCGATTTTCCTGCTGCAAAACATGCTCTTCCTGGCCATCACCTTTGCAGTCTTTTGGGGTACAGTCTTTCCCATAATATCAGAGTTATTCACTGGGACGAAGATCACTGTAGGGCCGCCCTATTTCAAACAGGTGACAGGACCACTCTTCGCCATCCTTGTTTTATTGATGGGCATCGCACCCCTATTCGCCTGGCGCAAACAAACAGTCAAGCGGCTGGGCAGAGCCCTCTTGGTTCCCTTCGTTTTTTCCTTGGTTTTTGCTGGGGCATGGGGATATACTCATCGCATGCACCCTGGATCATATATTAGCCTCTGGCTGGTGACATTTGTTATCCTGACCATCCTGTTTGAGTTTTTGAAGGGTATTCAATCTCGGGTGCGAAGCAGGGGAGAATCTATATGGATTGCCCTGCGCAAGATCATCAGCCACAACCATCGGCGTTATGGCAGTTATCTCATTCACTTAGGGGTAGTGATGATCGCGTTGGGCTTCATTGGAGATTCATTTTTCAAGGAAGAAACCCAAGGGTCACTCAGCAGGGGAGAAACACTCCGTATCAGCGATTACAGCTTGCGTTTCGATGATCTGGCATATTACAATGGCTCGGATGGCCGTGAAATATTGGATGCATCCATAACCTTATTCAGAAATGACGAAGTGGTTACCACTCTCAATCCGCGCCGGGATTATTATGTCGTCCAGCAGCAACCGGTAAGTATACCCGGCGTTTACTCGACACCGGGTGCTGATGTGTACGTCTTGTTGGTGGGCTGGGAGGAAATCAGTTATGACAAAGCTACTTTTAAAATCTACATCAACCCGTTTATTAACTGGATCTGGCTTGGCGGTATAGTGATGATCATCGGCATTCTAGTCGCAACCTGGAACTCCCCAGGGCTAAAGAGAAGTACTTCATACGTCTTCAAACAACGCCCGACGCCGTCGTATATTTCAGCAGGAGATTGACCCATGTTTAGAAATATTGTGTTGATTGTACTGATTTTTTCAACGGGTTGGTACGCGGTGACGGTAGCCAGCGCGCAGGGAAACGAGCCTGACTATCCAACAGATAACGATGTTAATGCCATAGCCAAACAGCTCTACTGTCCTGTTTGTCCAAATACCCCGCTGGATGTTTGCGAAACCAAGGCTTGCCAGGATTGGCGAGCGCAGATCAAAGATCAGCTAATTGATGGCTGGAGCGAAGAGGAAATCATAGATTATTTCGTTGAACAATATGGTGAGCGTGTTCTGGCTGAACCTAAACGCTCTGGGTTTACCTCTCTGGTATGGATATTGCCGGTGATTGGGGTGATACTGGGAATTTTCATTGTATGGCAGATATTACGGTCGTGGCGGAGCGGTCAAAAATCACAAACTGTCCTCCAGCCTCTTGAACATCAGATCTCGCAGGAGATCTTAAATCAAATCGAAGAAGAATTAACGGAAATCGATTGAGGAATAAATTATGAATCTTGGCGCTATTTTTATCGGCTTGGCCTTATTGGCTTTGGTGATCACCTTTGTACTGGACCCGTTTAGGGAGCGGCAGCGCCAGATGTTCGCCAACGCGCTTGTGAACAATTCTAGGCGAGAAAGTTCGTCCAAAGATGCGCTGTTCGCATTACGGGATTTGGAATTCGATTACCAGACCGATAAAATCACCGAAGAAGATTATCAACATATCCGCTCGGGTTTGTTGGCGCAGGCAGCAGAGGCTATCAAATCCCGGCAAAGAGAAGATGCGCGTGTCGAAGCGCTGATCCGCACTAGGCGGAGTAATAAATCCGTCGAGAGCAATTGCCCCCAATGCAATAGAGCGTTTAGCGACGAAGATAAATTCTGTCCAGAATGTGGTCGCGCTCGCTGATCCAATAAAAAGATAATTCTTGCGCGCAGTGTGGGCGTATTTTGAAAGAACAAAAAATCCACTTTTAGCGGAGCTAATCTATGCCAATTAGAAGAATCGTTATTTCCCTGTTTGCTATAGCATACCTAAGTCTATTTACTGTCACGGTCAAAGCCCAAACAGATACACCATCAGACGATGTGGTAATGGGTGAAGTTACAGGTATTCTTGTTAATAAAAGCCCTGATGGGGTCGTCCCAGAGAATATAGAACTTATGCTCCATGTTTGGGATCAAAACTCTACGGAACAGGGCATGTACCACGGGCAATCTTTACCTGATGGTAGTTTTGTTTTTTCCGACATTGGGCTGAACCCCGCTCTGATTTATTCAGTCATGGCAAGCCACGACGGGGCTGCCTATTTCTCAGAGGCAAAAGCCCCTGTTCCTGAAGCTACCTCCTTAGAATTCGAACTAGCAATCTATGAAACCGCAAGTCATTTATCTCAAGTGGTCATTGAGCAGGCTCATGTGCTTTTTTACTTCGACCAAGGAGTTCTTGAGGTTTTGGAAATCTATGTTCTTTCAAATGTAGGTGATTATACGGTCAAAGATGCCGTCACTCTGGAAGACGGTCAATTAGCCACTCTCGCCTTCGAGCTACCCGAGAATGCGACAAGTATTTCTTTCAAGAATAATTCCGGCCCACGTTTTATCCAATACCCAGGTGGATTTGCTGACACATCCCCTTTGAATCCAGGTAAAAATTCTGGACAGATTATTGTGAGCTACACAACACCTTATGAAGATCGATTTTCTTATATATTTCAACCCCCGGTGATGGTCAACAACCTGGAGTTTCTTGTCGTCCAAGATGAAGGCATCACTTTTGAAGCTAGCAGTGAGGATCTGACATATAATGGGGTACAGACCATCCAAGAAAACATCAATTACGATGTTTATTCCCATGCTTCCCTCAAGGCCGGCGAAAGTGTAGAGATATTCATCTCCGGCGAACCTACTATTGTCTCAGTGCCTATGACTGGAAATGATGAACCTGAAAGAGCCCCGAAAGTTTCCTCTTCGTTGGAAATTGGCTTGGGCGCTCTGTTTCTGGGTTTTGTTCTGATCAGCCTGAGTGTGTGGAGGTGGCGAAAACTCCAAACAATTGACGAAGACGATACTGCTAGCTTGCTGGATCAGCTGGATTATCGCGAACTTGTATCACAGATCGTTGAGCTGCACGGAACTTATCAAGCTGGGGAGATCTCTATAGATGACTTCGAGCGTCAACGCGATGCGCTTGTGCTTCAAGGTAAAGAGCTTCTATTGGAAGAAAAATAGCATTAAACTCAGGAGATGCGCTGAAAATCGAAGTTGGCAGTCCGCCACTATCCTGGAGATTGAGGGGAAAGCCAAGGTCAAAAATATTTCTGAAGAAGGAACAGGGGTGTTTTCTTATAGATGGTTTCATCCCTGGACGAGATTCTGAGATGCTGGGTAAGGATTGTGGATTGTTCCACGTCAATGGCGATAGTAAATCAGATCAACTAAAAGATTTAATCCCATTCAGAAAGCTGGGGGATCGATTAGTTCTCATCGCTCCAACTATAGCAATCTGGAGTATAAAATTACAGGAAGATCATGAACAATCGAAACAAGGGCAGTATCTCGCGGCGGAATTTTATAAAGCTTTCCTCAACAGGTATTGGATTAATAGGATTGCATCCATGGAGCCGTTTCTTCAGCCTGGGAGAATTTCCACCAAATGAACGCTTGGGGCGTATTACTGTTGGCAGAGTAGATATCAAGTCACGACCAGATGTCGACAGTCCGACAAGCAGCGTACTTTACAAGGATGCGGTTGTGCCCTGGTTGAAGGAAGTAGTAGGAACAAACCCCTACCGGGTTAATCAGCGCTGGGTGGAAACACCCGATGGCTACATTTGGTCTCCAGAAGTCCAACCAGTGAAAAATTTGCCCAATATCCCTTTGGAGGAACTTCCAACTTCCAACTTGGGCTCGGGCATGTGGGTGGAAATCAGCGTGCCTTACGTAGATTTGATTCAAGCCAACCCGCCCGCCCGCGCTCCCTGGTTAATAAACAGATTGGGAAGTGGTTTGCCACCGCGCTGGGTTTTTAGTCAAATTGCCTGGGTGGACCAGATAAAAAAAGATGATGATAATCAGGTTTGGTATCGTCTAAATGAGCGATATGGATACGGTGACCTCTTCTGGGCTAAGGCTGAAGCCTTTCGCCCACTGACTCCAGAAGAGATGTCCCCAATCAATCCTGCGATAGAAGACAAACGCATCCTGGTAAATATCACCACCCAAGCGTTGTCATGTTTCGAGGGAGGCCGTGAAGTATATTACATGCGTGTCTCAACAGGAGCATTGTACAACTTCAATGGGAAACGGGTTGATTCCTGGAACACGCCGCTGGGCAATCACCGTATCTGGAGGAAAGTAGTATCCCTGCCACTCAGCGGCGGCTCAGCGGCGACAGGTTGGGATCTGCCCGCAGTGGGCTGGATTTCTCTTTTCGTCGGTAGCGGGGTAGCAATACACTCGACATATTGGCACAACAATTACGGCGTTCCTACATCCCGCGGCTGTGTCAACGCATCTCCGGACGATGCCAAATGGGTATTTCGTTGGACTCTACCAGAAGTGGCCTATGCACCAGGTGATGTGACTGTTTCCATGCCGGGCGGTACTTCGATTGAAGTCATTGAACCTTGATTTCCTAATCAGGCAACGATTGAATAAAAAAGTTCTGCCTGCGATCCAACGAATATACAATTGCTACTACCCGAGTACATCACCCTCCCAATCCTTGGGCTCTTTGGTTAGTGTCTCTTAGGCTCCAATGTCGATTGTTGTCTCATCATTCTTGTGACTTCGGATGGGATTAAGCAATATTTCCCCATTGTTCCCACTCCTCAATCTTTATCAGTCAAGATAATCTCAGGAGTCAAACCGAATTGTTCATTTTCGGCCAAGGATGTATTTAATAGAGTCGGACATTTGTTGGAACGATTTTTCCAACAGCGGGAAGACAAACCACACCATCCCTATTCCAAACGATATCCCGGAGATCAATCGCATATATGAATTGAATGTACCAAGAATTGTTCCGGCATAAAAAGAACTTGAGAAAGAGTTTCCTGTGATCACAATTAACCAGTCATTAGTGTAACGAAAGCCCTGTCCAATGCCAGATATATCACTAATCAGGTGTGTAATACCGTCAACACCCATTGGAACTAGAAACAATAGGAACCCCCACCAGGGTAGCGGTTTTATTTTGCGGCGGAACGGATACCATAACCAGCCGAAAATCAGTATACTGGTATACATCGAAGCCATCCGGTCTGACCATGCGACCTTCCAACCTAGATCGGCGTTGCCGATAAATCGACCGAGGATGAGAGGGTTATTGGTATTCTGCCAGACAGTTTGAATCGTCTCCAACGAATATGTACTTTTTTCTCCAAACAAGAAAAAAGACCGTTGGGGCATTTGGTGGCAGAGATAAGAGTAGATGAAATAAATGGCGTTTGCGGGTCCTTCCCATCCTATCTCCATAAAGATTGGCGCCAACAAAGGTGGTCCAACATACAAACCCAATAATATGCTGAATGCCAGCATCCATTGACTGCTAATCCAGTATGCCAATCGTCTGAGAAAGATATTGTCTACCTGGTTTGTTGAATCTGTATTCGAAGTTGTCATTGTCGGCTTTCTTCCTAATATCTATGGCTGTCCACGGACTCTCTGAACAAAGGAAAGTCTCGATAGATTGTTGCTAATTTTATTAAAACCTTTTACAAAGCAAAATCGGCCATTTACGGAGCGTTCGGCTCTGGAGATTGGTAACGATTAGATTTTACAAATTCCTTAGCGATTTCCTCATCAAACGTTGCAAAACTTTGGATTTTCCCCCAGGAAGTCATCGCCAGCGGAACCTCCAACGTGGACCAAGGAAATGCGATTAGCTTCACATTATTGAAATCATCCATCACCTTTCTAATCTTAGTTATTAATTGGGTACAAGCAATTTCATCTAATAAATCACAGTTGTACCAAAAAAGCACATAGCCGTGCTCCAAATTATGCAGGATATACCCTTCCGGAAAAGGAACCAAAGTTTCTGGATCACCTACCTCGTAGAATCCACTTTCTAGCGGTTGTCCATAGTGCTGTCCGGAAGTGGGGGGGGGTAGAATTAAATGGACCGGGATCAATACCTTCCAATACGTGATTGCCTGCATTGGACATGATTGAAACTTCCTCTCCAATATCAGGTTTTAATGTGTTCCAAACGATAAGTCCAGCCAATGCGAATCCTCCAAGTGTAAACCCCCCAATAATCAGGGCAGTTTTTAACCTTTTAGCTCTGAGCTGAGCGCGTCGGCGTTCTAGTAATGCCTTTCTATTCACTGTTTTCTCCGGCCACTTTTAATAAACTTTGCATATTATTAGTTACTTATTGTGCTTTTGGTTGAAGCCTGACGGTTACATATCGTCCCCTATCGCCAGTATGGCAGCAAAAATCAAGTCGGGTTAATTTTATTACCTATGCTAGAGTCGGTCCAAGTGTTTATAAGCCATAAGCTGCTCACTAGTAAAATCAGGCTGATCAACTGGGTAGCCCTGAAAGAACCAAACCAGATCACACTATCTCCCCGGAATGCTCCCAAAAACAATCTGGAAAACGAGGAGAGGGAGATGAAAAACAGGAAATTCAATCCAATGCCCGGTTGTTTCAGAACACGTTGCTGGATTATGATGAAAATCCCTACCGCGAGCATCAGCTCATAGATCTGGGTAGGATGCCGGTTCTCATCCCAGAGATGAATTGCCCATGGCATCTGAGTCGCTGCGCCAAAACCGTCACCGCTTAGAATCTGAGAAATAGCCCAGGCGATCATAAAGACCGCAGCACCCGGTGCTAGAGCATCCAGGGTCGGGTGTAATTTCAGACCCTTTCGTTGGCTGAAGATCAAGGCTGCGATAACACCAATAATCAATCCTCCCCAGGGATCCAGAGTCGTAGAATTGAAAGAAAACAACCCTAGTGGGGCATCCCAATAAACCTTCGGGGTTTGAGCCGCATAGACTAACCTAGATCCAATTAACCCGGCAACCAAACTTATGAAAACTAACGTTGATAAAGTATCTTTATTCAAGGAAAGGCGTTCAGCTTCTTTTTCGATCAGAGCAGTGCCTATCCAAACGCCAATCAGTAAAGCCAGCCCTGGTGTTTGCAATATAAAAGACCCGATTGAAATAGATGGCAGCATCAGGGTCGCTCCTTGAGTATATTTTCTACCCTGGAACGGATCAGGGTCTCGTCCATTGGACCACCGACGATCACCAATTGGATCACACCCTTCCTGTCAATGAAAAATGTGCTGGGAAGTCCTCGCAACTGGTACCGTATGCTAACATCACCGGTTCGATCGAATAATATCGGAAAATCAAGCCCGTATTCCTTTGCAAATGCCCGGACATCGGCTTCGTTATCCTGAAATGTGGTATTAATAGCAAGCACAACTAATCCCTTGTCCTTGTAATCCTGATATACATTTTGGATGGCGGGCATTTCTGCCCGGCAGGGCGGACACCAAGTAGCCCATAAGTTGATGATGACCACCTGTCCTCGATAATCTGTCAGGGACACTTCCCGCCCAGGATTGCTATCATCAAGAATTTCAAGAGTGAATCCAGGAGCAGAAAATCCTTCTCGAGGACTAGGTGGCGGCGAACCGTCAGTAGTACTCGCGCTTGGTACCCGAGAGAAAAAAATCCAACTTGTTCCCAGAACTAGCGCAGCTATGATTACGTAAATCCACTTGCTGGCTTTTTTATCTGGTGGAATAAAGGCCATCACTTCTTCTCCAAATTGTCTCTCCCAACAGCATGTCCGCTCAAATATCCAAGATATGCTGGAACCAAAGGAATAACACACGGGGAAAGGAATGATAATAATCCAGCAAAGATAGAAATCAGAAAAGTAGGTGCTAAAGTGGAACTTAAGGGTAACGATAGATAAAATCCGCTTCTTTGAGCCCAAATTGCGATCATCGTCAGTTGGTTGGTCAATATCAGCACACCAAGCAACAATAATAAGACACCGCTAATTTTCTGAATAAGCTGAACTCGGTGGCGGAATCGACTTAACAACTGATTAGCTTTCTCTAAACCGAGACCTAGTGCCAAAAAAGGTAAGCCTAATCCTAGGGCATATGCACTAGCAAGGAGCATGGCCTGGCCGCTTGTGCCTTGGTTAAGCCCAAGGGTCAAGATCGCCCCAAGAATGGTGCCCACACATGGGGTCCAACCCGCGGCGAAGAACACACCCATCAAGCCCGAAGCGGAATATCCTTTAATCTTATTGCTGAACGACCATTCAGGTCTAAGATCATAAGCGAACCAAGGTATTCTTAAAATTTCAAGCGTGTGAAGACCAAACAAGATCACAACCACCCCGCCAATTTTAGTGAGCGCGGTTTTATATTCGCCGAACAATCTTCCCAACAGAGTGGCACTTCCTCCCCAACCGATGATGAAAACCAGAGAAAAACCAAGAACAAAAGTTGCAGCATGAGTGAACACACGCCAGCGCGGTTTTCCATCTGAATTCGGAACCTGCACGGGGGATGATTTTTTTACTTCAATAATATGGGGTTCCATAAATTATGTTTTCCTTGGCCATATGAAATATTGAAATTACTAGAAGAAGACCTTCGGTAAACTCGCCTTACTTCTTTGGATATCCTATTGATAAATTTCCTTACCCAAGCCCAAACCCTGAAGACCCCTGGGGGGGTCAACGACACCAATAATTCCCCAGGGGTCCTCGGCAGCGGTGTGATATCTCCCCGTCAGCTGTTATACATCCGGGGGTTTATGTCGTATTAGGCTGGAAAACGTTAATTCAACGGCGTTTTTTATCATTGTTGAGTTCATATCACTAACTCTAGGTTACGTATACGTGCGGTACAAATGAAGAAGGTGATTGATTTCCGATGCTGTTTCCTCTGGGCAATGGTCTGATTGAATAGTGTTAAGGCTGGCTCTCACTCGCTGCAGGAGAATCTCGCATCTCAACTTATTTAAAGCGCATTGAACGGCATTTAGTTGATGCAGAATTTTTTCGGGTTCTTCCCTGTTTTCTACCATTTCTGCAACAGAACTTAAGTGGCCTTTCACCGAACGCATACGCGACACCTGGGAAGAATAATTTTCAATAACCTTCATGGCCGGCTTCTTTCTAAATGTTGACGAAGGCTCTAGTAGTAAGCTTCAACTGCATCTCAGCCCCGGAAAACTTGTCTGTTCTTTGAAAAAATGAGGCTGCTTTATTTTCATAACCACCCTCAGTATACAGAATGTGATTGATTTTTCACTGCGCCTTTTTACCCATGTCTATATAAGCAATTCTGCCTACCCCAGATCACGCAGAATAGCTCATATCAATGAGATATGGTTTCGATATACTTTGTTCACAATCTCACAAAAGGCCCACAAGGTGGCTGATTAAAGTGAAACGCATATCAATAAACATCTTACTGCTTGTAACGCTAGCTAGCTTGCTTGCCGCTGGTTGCAGCACTCAAAACCCGGGGCAATCATATCAGTTGGCAGCTCTCGAAGAATTGCCTGATGAGGTGCTATCAGCCCCTGTATCAGTACAACGGGCTTATCAATTTGCTGTAAAAAACCCCGATGTATTGAAGTCAATCCCCTGCTATTGTGGTTGCGGCGGGATGGGTCATACCTCAAATTATTCTTGTTATGTCGCGGAAGAAAAACCTGGTGGAGACTTAGTGTTTGACGGCCATGCGTTAGGTTGCTCCATTTGTGTTGATATCACACAGGACACAATGCAAATGCTTGATCAGGGAAAATCGCTTTCCGAAATCCAAGGAGAAATCAATGAAATTTACAGTGCATTTGGACCATCAAATATGCCATAATTGCACTTGATTTCTTGGGATACACCCTAAACCAAGTCACCCAATATTGTGTTTTATTTTATCGTTGAGAATATTAGCTCCTAACTTGATTTCTTATGAATAATCGCTTATCAATTTTATCTATCCTCCTCCTTGTCGGAGCACTCTTGATTGTTTTTCTCCCTTTCCCTTCTTTCCAGCGTTGGTCAGAAGAACGAATTATCGAAGTTGAAGCAACGATGTTTGAATTCACTCCCTCCTCCTTTAGAGTCAACAAGGGGGACAGGGTTACTATAAAGTTGATTTCGTCAGATGTCGTTCATGGACTCTACATTGATGGCTACGACGTTAATATATCCGCAGACCCGGGCCAAACGAGTTCAATTTCATTTACTGCCGATCAAAGGGGTTCTTTCCGGATTCGGTGTTCAATCACCTGCGGTTCATTGCATCCCTTTATGGTGGGAAAATTTCGAGTAGGCCCAAATCCCCTCCTATGGAGAGGTATGGGATTATCCTTCATTGCCGTCCTTGGTACTGTGTTCAGAAAAAATCATGCGATCTCGTGATTTATTAAAAATTCCCTTACTAAGGAAGATGGTCACTGCCCGGTGGCCTCAACTCATTGTCCGGGGCATTGCTCTTGGTGTATTTATCCTTGTCATAATTGCTGGATTGTTCGGAACACCTGTGGGAAATCAGAATCTGAGCATTGTCTTGATATGGATCGCATGGTGGGCTGTCCTCATTCTCATCCTTGTTCCTTTTCTAGGTCGCAGCTGGTGCAGTGTTTGCCCCCTTCCCCTTCCCGGAGAATGGTTGCAGCAAGGAACAGTTCTTGGACCTCAGATTGAGAAAAAAGGTTGGGGAAAAAGATTGCATTGGCCGCGAAAACTGCGGAATATTTGGATCCAAAATGGAACTTTTGCCGCGATGGCTTTGTTTAGTGCAGTCATCCTCACCAAACCTGCCGTGTCAGCTTGGTTGTTATTAGGTCTCATTCTCACTGCCGTCATTGTCAGCTTAATTTTCGAACGCCGTGCATTCTGCCGCTATCTTTGTCCTGTGGGAGGATTCATCGGCCTATACTCCCAAATCTCACCTCTGGAAATCCGACCGATAGATTCTGTGGTATGCAAAGATCATAAACAGAAGACTTGTTATACAGGAAACGAAGATGGATATGGGTGTCCCTGGAACGTTTTCCCAGGAGGATTAACTGCTAACACTAATTGTGGAGTATGTCTGGAATGTTTTAGAACCTGTCCTCATGACAATATTGCAATCAACTTACGAAAATGGGGAAGTGATCTCAATCAATCAGGTCCAAGAAAGTTCGACGAGGCTTTTAAGGCAATAATCATGTTAGGAAGCGCCATAATATATATCACCGTTATGCTAGGCCCCTGGGGGTACCTGAAAACAGCGGCATTTAATATTGGCACTGGGTCATGGTTTATCTTTGCTGGAGGATTTTTGTTCCTGAATTTTATTATCCTTCCCGGTCTTTTTTACTTGGCCGTCAGCCTAGCCAACGCCCTCTCCCCCGGGGATGGATCCCTGAAACGCTCATTCAAGTCTTTTTCAGCAGCTCTTGTCCCTTTGGGATTAGGCGCTTGGGCTGCTTTTAGTGTTTCCTTCCTATTTACCAATGGTTCCTATCTGTGGCCTTCTCTCTCTGATCCACTGGGTTGGGGATGGGATTTACTGGGAACCGCTGAGGTTTCCTGGACCCCATACCTGAGTCGAGTAGCCCCAAAAATTGAGGTGGCAGCCTTAGTTATTGGTCTAATTGGAGCTGGACAAACCGCACAAAAAATAAGTTTGGAAGAACATATCCCATCTAAATATTGGCCTATTCTCTTGTTTTGTCTTGGGATAACAATGGGATTATTATGGTTGCTAATCGGTTAAATAAAGAACTTCTCGCCCGTATCCTCCTCCTCTTTTTGGTCCTGGGACTGCCTTTCGGTATTATGTTATGGGGGTGGAAATCGTCTCCTCCAGCCATCAAGGTGCGGGCTGCGATGCCAGAACAAGGAGGCTGGATGCCAGATACTTTAATGGCGATTGCTGGTGAACCCCTTATCCTCCAGTTGACCTCTGAGGATGTAGTTCATGGATTTGCCATCGGCCAGCGTGAGCAACCTCGAGTTGATCTCTTGCCTGGCAAAGTAAAAGAGATCACCCTGTTATTCGATGAGCCCGGCAGATATACATATTACTGCACACGATGGTGTGGTCCCAATCACTGGCGTATGCGGGGCACTATCATTGTATCAGGAGAACAGATTGATCCAGCGCCATCCCCGCCAAAGCCACTTTATGTCGTAATGGGCATAGACCTCGATGGAGAACGCAGCCTAGAACTTACACCACAAAATCCTCCATCCATCCAATCAGGTAAAAAACTTATGGCGGAAATCGGGGATCCTGCTCTGAACAATTACCAGAAGAGCACTTATCTTCGCACGCACAGCCCCGCAGAAGCCTGGATCGCATTGCGAGAAGAGCCTTTCGCCAAGGATCTGAGTGAGATCGAAATTTGGGATCTGATAGCCGCACTGTGGCAATCAGGGATGGTGAATGAGGACAACGCCGCAGGAGAGCAGCTCTTTACTCAGAACTGTGCTTCTTGTCATGGAACTTACGGTGATGGAAATGGGGTTTTCGCCTCCTACCTAAATTTGGGAGAACAAGAGGGAAACAGCTCTTTATCAGATACCATCTCCCCGGCTGATTTCACAAATGTCGAGCGAATGTTAGCAACCAGTTCGGCTGTTTTGCAGGGCAAAATCATTCGCGGGGGAATGGGAACAGGAATGCCTTATTTCGGACCTATATTCACCGAAGAACAGAGCTGGTCTCTTGTAGACTACATCTGGACCTTCCAGTTTACAGATTAAGGGTGCGGTTGATCACCCGTTCCGCATAAATACAGGGTGAACCAGGTTGAAATCGACAATTGTTGACAAGAAGTAAATGGAGAATAATGACGAACGAAAACCAACTCTTCCGGAGGGAAATACCTAAAAGTATGAGGCAACAAAAGAGGCGAAAAAAATTCATGCAAGTTGCTGCCATTGGTACCCCCGGCTTGCTTCTCGTCAGCCTCGGCGCTCTTCTGGTCTGGAATAGCTCCGCAGGGCAGGCTTTACTGGACTACTCTCCTCAGGATATTTCTCGGGAAAACCCACTGCATGCAGTCCACGAAATGAAGCCGCCCAGTTTGAATTCTATACCTTTCATCACAAGAGATAATCCACAACCCAAGATTAAGATCTCCAAATCATTTCACAACTTCGGTTCCATAGGTCCTGAGGAAGTGGCAGAACAGGAATTCGTGATTTTCAATGAGGGCGAGGCGCCATTGACCATCAGCCGAGCTTATACTACTTGTGGTTGCACCACAGCAGATTTCACCTCAACCATCATTCCCCCTGGGATGGTGTCGATCATGATTTTGCGATTTGACGCCGGATACCATGACACCAGAGGGCAATCGGTTCGCCGCGGTGTGATCATTGAAAATAACGATCCAAACAATCCACAAATTGAAATCTGGGCGGAAGCCTCTGTGCGAACTAAGTGAAAAATAATACGAACCTCACGGTTTTTATAACTGTTAGGCTCCTTGCCAGTTTCGGACAATCAAATGGATAAAAAAGTCAGCGTATTCACATCTCTTGCCTCTTAAAGAACAGGGAGTATTTGATAATTATGGATTGTCATGATTCTTCCCAAGACAGCTCAATTTTTTCCGGAGGAAACATTGCCCTCATCGGTCATCCCAACGTGGGTAAATCCGTTTTATTCCAAAAAATGACCGGGAAATACGTGAATGTCTCCAATTACCCGGGGACAACTGTGGAAGTCTCGAAAGGCACTGCACAGGATTTACCAGAAACCACTTTCATCGACACGCCCGGCGTGATCACTTTCCCTCCTCATACGGAAGATGAGAAAGTTACCGCTCGTGTATTATTAATAGAGAAATTGAAGGCTATTGTGCAAGTCGGTGATGCCAAAAACATTCGCCGTACTCTACTCTTGACTGTTCAGTTGGCAGAAATGGGGATACCAATCGTTTTATCCCTAAATATGATGGATGAAGCTCAATCCCGGGGAGTCAAGATTGACCACGCTCTGCTTGAGGAGATTCTATCCTTCCCAGTGGTGCCCACAATAGCAACCCAAGGACAAGGGGTCAAGGAACTCACGGCATGTCTAGAGAAGGCAAAACCACCCCCATTCCATTTATCCTATCCCTCTGAAATTGAAAAGGCTTTAGAAAGAATTGATTCGTACCTCATAGAGACCCCGATCACATCCAGGGCATTGGGAATATTGTGGTTGAGTGAAGATGAAACAGCCGAAAACTGGTTGGAAAAACACCTTGATAAAACAACCCTGAATAAATTAGAACGACTAAGATCTCATTTACAGGGTTTATTAAGTGTTCCCTTATCCTCCATAATCCAAAAAACCCGATTAGTGTATGTGGACCAACTCGCTGCCCAAGTAGTGATCGAAAGTGGCCAGAGAGAAAGTGGGCTTATGGCACAAATGGGCCGTTTGGCGACCCACCCCCTCTGGGGACTCCCCATTCTGGGATTGGTGCTGTATGCACTCTACTGGTTTGTGGGATTTCTTGGAGCCCAAATCCTGGTCGATTTCCTTGAGATCAGCCTTTTTCAGGAAATTATCAACCCCTGGATAACCAACCAGATCAATATCCTGATCTCAAACAAGTTTTTTGCTGATTTTTTAATTGGCGAGTACGGCTTATGGACGATGGGATTGACCTACGCTCTCGCGTTGATTCTTCCCATAGTGACTACCTTCTTCCTGGCTTTCGGAGTTATGGAAGATTCTGGGTATCTGCCGCGCTTGGCAGTCCTCACCAATCGAATATTCAACGCTTTGGGCCTTAATGGGAAAGCTGTGTTGCCGATGGTCATTGGTTTGGGCTGTGTAACGATGGCCACCCTGACCACTCGGGTGATGGAAAATAAGCGGGAGCGTCTCCTGGTCACTCTTTTGCTCGCGCTTGCCGTGCCTTGTTCTGCGCAATTGGGTGTGGTGATGGGCATGTTAGCGGGCGTATCCTTCACCGCCACCCTGATATGGAGCGGTGTTGTTCTCCTGGTTTTCTTAGCCATCGGGTGGTTGGCTGCACGCCTTATACCTGGTGAACGTTCACGGCTTTTAGTAGAGCTTCCCCCCTTACGTTGGCCTGAATTCACCAATGTCATCACTAAAACCGCAGCCCGTTTGGAATGGTATCTTAAGGAGGTCGTTCCCCTGTTTTTGCTGGGCACAGTTGCAATGTTCTTCTTGGACAAGGCGGGGGTTCTTAATGTCTTAATTCGAGCTGGGGAGCCATTGGTCAAAAATTGGCTGAGACTTCCCACGGAAGCCACCGCGGCTTTTCTAATGGGATTTTTTCGGCGTGATTTCGGTGCCGCAGGCTTGTTCATAATGGAATCTCAAGGACTGCTGACTCCTCTCCAGGTGGTAGTAGCCATGGTGACTATTACTCTATTTATCCCTTGTGTCGCCAGCGTGTTGATGATTGCCAAAGAACGTGGCTGGCGTACAGCCGCGGGAATGATAGTACTTATCTTTCCACTGGCTTTTCTTGTAGGAGGAATCTTGAGCCGAATCTTGACGTTCACGGGATGGAAAATATGAAAACAAGGATGATTTCTTGTTCAATGTGCGGTCACCAGTTCAGTTCTGAAGAGCATCAAATCTGCGAAAGTTGCCCCGTGCAATCTGGCTGTTCCTTGTCCTGTTGCCCCCGTTGTGGCTTCGAAGTTGTGGACCCATATCAATCCACGGTAGGCCGGTGGCTATCGCGGATCCTCTCTCCAGAAAGTGGTAAAAAACACGGCGTCCCTGAAACAACCCTGGTCAATATTTCTCCAGGGTGTCTGGCGAAAGTGACGGGGTTCGCTCAAGACACACCACCACACCGCAAGGCTCAACTCCAAGCCTATGGAGTGGTTCCGGGGCATACAGTGCTTGTGTTGCAGCAAAAACCAGTGACCGTTCTCGAGATCGATCATCTTGAGCTGGCAATAGAAGCTGAGCTGGCTGAGTGGATATTTGTAGACAAAGTGGAGGGAAAGGAGAATGGTGTCAGCGCTTGACAAGAAAACCACTTGGAAATTGTGCGCCTATATCTAAGCGTGATAGCGTAGATGCATCATTGAGTAAATAGTTTTACCGGGTGGTGAATAGTCAATTTAGCTCGAACATGAGAAGTGGGTCACCCCGGGTTGTTACATATATATGGATCTTTTCATTTTCTATGAATTTAAGCACTATAGATGCTTTGCACGTCTTGTTCCTGAGCGGCCGGTGTAAAAACAAAATCACATTTCTTCTCCCCCATGGCGAGTGTTCCTTGTCGCTGTAAATTCCCTCCTAAAATCTCCACCAACCCAAAATCAACGCCGCACCAGGTTGTTATGCATAAGTTAGCTGCGTCGTTTGCGACCATAAGATTAGCAACAGGGCATTGTTTTACATCTAGGTAATAACCGATTTCGGTTTTCCCTTTCTCAAAGATATACCCGGGAGGGCTGAACAGGGTCTTCATAACTATACCCATAAAATAATTCACTTGATCCATTTGGTTTTGAAATATATATTTAGTCAGACGCTTTGCCCGTATAGCCCAAGTTGAGGATATGCCCCAGGTCAGTTCCTGGATTCTGCCTATCGCCGCCTCTTTTTCTGTACCATTGTCAACCATAACTTGATAAGCGGATAAGGTCAGATATGCAAAGTTCATAACAAGCCAATTGCCCAGATTGCCTTGTCTTTCCAGTCCAATTATCTTCGATTCGTATTTTTCCCAGGTAGAATTTAAAATGGTTTTAATACTCTGTGAAGATAAATCAGACCCTTCTTCGTTCTTGCTCCAATTGCGAAAAGCTATCTGGTAAAAATAATTGGAAAATATATATTTGAATAACCTCGTTTGAATTTTTATACGATTGTTATTAGTTGAAGTTAAACCGTTCATCTGATCGCTCCATATTCAGCTTTGTTCCTTATTTTTGGGATTCGCGAGCATTCAACAATCATTTAATCCATTCCGAAAATGATAATTGCGCCAGGGAAGAAGTTTATAAATCCTGCCACACACTCAAAGTACTATTTATTCTCTCTTATTTTAGCCTGATACCAAATTTCCACCTGTGGATTTTCTGGATCATTATTTTCGATGATAACTCCCCGGCGGATGATCTGACCTCGCGAATTGTGGAAATTTTTATTAAAGGACAACTTCATTACAATAACTTTCCCTGGGGGAATTTCTGATGAAGTGAATTTTGCTGTCGTACAACCACATGTTGTATAGGCACGACTAATTATCAGTGGCGCATTTCCAAGGTTTGCAATAATAAACTCGAATTCTGATATTTCGGAAGATCTAATAATCCCAAAATCATGGAAGGATTTTGAAACTGCTATTTGGGGTTGTGGTCCATCTGCAGGCAAAAAATTGATGTTTGATATCGTGGGGGGAAGTATTTCGTGAATTGCAACAAGAGGAGAATTATAAACAACATCTTCTGGGTTATAAATAATTTGATCTTCAGAAGATACTCCACTCCGAAGTCCAACAAACGCTCCAATTGCGATGATAATTATTCCGCCAAGGATCAAGTTGCTTTTGAGAGGTGTTTGATGCTGCTGGAATCTCCTTCGTTTTGTTGATATTCTTTGCCGAATGTTCCTTAACATTATTTGTCTTTTACTATAAGTCATACCAATAAGTTGGCACGATTTCATCGCGATTCAGTTTGGTGTTGCGTGAATCAATCGAACCAATTTCCCCTGAAGGTCTGTCACACTCAAGACTTTCAGACCCGCAGTCTCAACATTTTTTACAGTCTGCCTGTTGATATTTGCTCCCATCATCCTCACGACAATCGGGTTTAAAGCATCCATTAACAAACCGATGATTGGCCTGTTGATACGTACGTGTTCCAGGAGCCAAATATCACCCCCTGGCTTAACAACTCGGGCCAATTCTTCAAGCCCCACCACTGGTTGGGGAACTGAACAGAACACAAATGAAGCAACTGCCGTATCAAAAGAATTTTCAGGAAAGGCCAGAGTTTCAACATCCATAAGTTGAAGGTTGACTTCTCTGGAAATTTCTACGGCCTGTTTCTTTGCGTAAGATATCATGCCCTCACTGAGGTCTATCGATGTCACCTGTGCGCTGGAAGGGTAATATGGAATATTCTTACCCGTTCCAACGCCAATTTCCAATACTTCATCACCATCTACTTGATCCCACAACATGGTTCGCCATTTTCTAAAAGAGGCTCTCTCAACAAACCATTCCATCAGGTCATAAATAGGAGCGATTCTGTTATACCTCTTGCGGGTTAGCTCTGATAGCTCAATGTAATCAATTTGGACCGTAAATCTTGGTTTATTCATTTTATCTATTCAATTTTTCGTAAGGTCTTCACGAATTTGTTCAAATTCTTGTTTGTTAATCTCGCCGCTGGCATACCTTGCCTCCAAAATCTCGCGAGGAGATTGATTGGAGGAGCTATAATTTCTGAATATTGTTTGGTCACTTTGAGGTCGCCATCCTGCCAAAAGGGCTATCAGCGCTATCACCAATATTATTCCAATAAATCCGAAACCCATCATGTTCTTACTCCTCTCACTAACATTTTTTTAGGTTGCAACTAATTGATGTCTTCGAAGCAGCTGAGCATTGATAGCTACAATCACTGTGCTGAGTGACATTAACATAGCTCCGACTGCCGGTGACAGAAGAATGCCCCAAGGTGCCAAAACCCCGGCCGCTAGGGGGAGCGCGATCACATTGTAGCCAGTTGCCCAGATTAAATTCTGGATCATTTTCCGGTAACTGGCTCTACTTAATGAAAATATTTTAACTACATCCAAGGGATTGCTTTTTATCAGAACAATTCCAGCTGATTCAACAGCAACGTCGGTTCCAGATCCGATTGCTATCCCGACATCTGCTCTGGTTAGCGCCGGAGCATCATTAACTCCGTCGCCTACCATTGCGACTGTTCTGCCTGCATCTTGAAGCTTCATTACCATTTTGTCTTTATCTTCTGGCAGTACTTCGGCAAAGAATTGATCAATAT
>SDBS01000350.1_pt1 | contig 43322 bp, 42 predicted proteins | sample 2277091 | NCBI WGS metagenome assembly SDBS01 (sample SAMN10404972, study PRJNA504765) | marine sediment metagenome | isolation source: marine sediment core GS10_PC15, 163 cmbsf | place: Arctic Ocean: Southern Knipovich Ridge | collected 2010
ACTTTACCAACGCGGTCTTCGAAAGTGGTGTAGGGATCGAATTAATAACCTCCAACATCACTTCATTCCTCACCACAGACATCACGCCTCCCCTTGTAGCAATTTTTTTGCTTTAACTCTGTGCTTATAATCGGTGTAGAATCGCCAAAATCTTGCTGCGCTAAGTTTCTCAACAACTGGAGAACATAACCTTAAATCCTCGCCTTCTCTTTTTTTATCTAATGGGTTCACTACATATATAGGATTGTCGTCTAATTTAAATGAATACCAGCTCTTTTTTGATTCATCTTCCCATTTATGAAGATGACTGCAACGTTTCCTTACATCTTTTATCCGTTTTATTTCCCGTTGGTAATCTTTATCATCATTTGGGATTTTTACCGTTTCTGCATAAAAGCGATCGTGTTTCCTCTCAATTATAGCCATTGCGTCTGGATTATCTCTACGAGCCAGCATCAACTGCCAAATATTTGTATCATCTAATTCAAAGTATTCAGATAAACAATCTGGATCTAGATATTTTTTAGTGGGTAATAAGGCTTTTAGTGCCTCACACAAGTGATGGTCAAAGGCTCGACGAGTATGGTGAAAATAAACCTGTAAAAACATCATGTAGCGCGCAATAACTAGACCCTCTGCCGCTTGCCTACCTCCCTCCTCGATTGCAACCACCACATCACCTGGAATATCTTCACCTCCCATCTCCGGTGCTGTAGCTGGGTCACGCGCTAATGTAATTGTTTCAATTATTCGATCTAAATCATACCAACCGTATTTAACGTAGAGGTGGTATGAGTCGCGGAGCAGGTAATCGGACCGGTCAGCATCCAACTGACCAGATATTAACGGATGCCAAACCTTTAATTCACCAAGTTTTGATGGCTTATCAAAAAAATTAGCGATAAGATCGGCGGTAATAGTAGAATCAACCTCACCTTCGACTTCAACCTTACCGTCTATGTACTTATTTAAGGAACTTCGGATAATCGCTGCTGTATAGTGTTCGTGAGTTAATGGTTCACCCGTTGCTGAATTTTTTGGAAACAGCTCTTCACTTGCGTGAGAAAAGGGAGCATGACCAATATCGTGTAAAAGTGCCGCTAATCGAAGGATAACACGCCAGCGTTCAATTTTTTTATCTTCTTTATCAGTTAATTTGTAATTCATAATATCATTTAAAAAATCTATATTGTGTTTTCCTTTTTTGAAAATTGATTTAAACATCTTGTCTACAACATGAACAACCCCCAACGAATGTTCAAAACGAGTATGAACTGCTCCAGGATAGACTTCATCGGTTAAGGCAAGTTGACGAATTCTTCTAAGACGTCGCATCCAATCCGTGTCGATTAATTCCAATTCAAGGTCGGAAAATTCTACAAAGCCATACAACGGAACTCTAATTTCTTTCGACATTCACAACCTTCTTACAACCTACTCCCCGTTGCTCACGTAGGTCGGATAGGTGAGGGCCTGGTCCTCGCCGCGCAGGACCCGCAGCGTCCCCTGGGCCAGGGCCCCCATCTCGTCCTGCCCCGGGTAGACCTTCACCGGGGCGATCCAGCTCACCCAGTCGGTGATCCGCTCGACGACGATCTTTCCGTAGGCCATGCCGCCGGTGAGGGCGATGCAGTTCACCTTTCCCTTCAGGGCGGTCGAGACGGCGCCGATGTAGTAGGATATCTGGTAGAGCATCCCGGTCAGGTAGCGGAGAGCCTCCTTGTCGCCGTTCTCGGCGCGCTCCTCCACTTCGTGGGCCGAGTTGGTTCCCAGGTAGGCCACGAGCCCACCTTCGCCGACGCATTGACGCTTGAGCCTGTCCAGGGGCGTGTCCTTTTGGGCCTCGGAGTAGACCCAATCCATCAGGGGGAAGGTGGGCAGGGTGCCGGCGCGTTCCGGGGTGTAGGGGCCGTCGTAGAGCCCGTTGTGGGCCTCGATGGCCCGTCCCTTCTCCAGGGCGACGATGGAGATGCCGCCCCCCAGATGGGCCACGACGATGTTCGTCTCGTTCAAACTCTTGCCCAGGTCCCTGGCGGCGTGGCGCGCGGTGGCCTTCACGTTGAGGGCGTGGAAGAGGCTTTGGCGTGGAAGATGGGGAAGCCCGGAGAGCTTGGCCACGGAGGGGAACTCGTCCACCGAGGGCGGGTCCACGATGTAGCTCGGGATGCCCAGGTCCCAGGCGATGCCGTAGGCCAGGGCGCAGCCCAGGTTGCTGGCGTGCTCACCCGAGTACCCGTCGCGGCCGTCGCCGATCATCAGCTCGTTGACCACGTAGGTCCCGGAGACCACGGGCTGGAAGAGCCCGCCGCGGCCGACGACGGCGGAGAGCTTCTTCAGATCGATGCCGACCTCCTCCAAAAAATCCAGGATGATCCGCTTGCGGAAGGCGTACTGGTCCCAAATCTTGGGAAAGCCCTCCAGGTCGAGCTTCACATGCTGGAGGTTCCTCTCGTGAATCTGCTCCTCGTCGGCGTAAACGGCCACTTTGGTCGAGGTGGAACCGGGATTCACTACCAGGATGAAATATTCGGCCACGGAAACTCCGAAGATGATTACAATTGCAGTAAGATGATAACATATCGCAGACCAACACCCCACAATCTTGACCCCCGACTCCACAGGGGTTAATATCCTCGCGCCTCAATCCCAAGCCGCTCCACGGCAGCAACAGAGGAGAACCATGCCCAGCTTCGCCCCGGTGGGAGAGAGTGAGGTCACCCGGGCCATCGTGCGCGAGTGGTCCCGGATGGTGGACTCATACGCCGAGTGCGACGTCGTGGTGGTCGGCAGCGGCCCGGCGGGACTAATCTGCGCCCACGACCTGGCCAAGGCCGGGGTCAAGACCCTGGTGGTGGAGCGCAACCCGCACCTGGGCGGCGGCTTTTGGACCGGCGGCTACTTCATGGCGCCGTTGACCTACCGCGACCCGGCCCAAAAGATTCTGAGCGAGTTCGGCATCCACTACGACGAGGCCGGACCGGGCCTTTACACCTCGCCGGCGCCCTTGAACTGCGCCGGTTTCATCGTCGCGGCCTACAAGGCCGGGGCCGCCGTACTCAACTGCACGACGGTCTACGACGTGGTCCTGCGGGGGAAAAAGCCGGGGACGAAGGTAAACATCAAGGACACGCGTCTCGGCGGCGTAGTCGTCAACTGGACCGCCCTGGACTACATCCCCCGCGGCCTCAACACCCTGGACCCCGTCTGCCTGGAGGCCAAGGTGGTCGTGGACGACACGGGCCACGAGGCCGGAGTGATGCACATGTTGGCCGAGCGGGGACTGATGGAGCTCAAAGGGGAGCAGCCGATGTGGATCGAGCGCTCCGAGGACGAGATCGTCCGGCACACCGGCGAGGTCTACCCCGGGCTGGTGGCGGTGGGGATGAGCGTGGCCGCCTTCCACGGCCTGACGCGCATGGGACCGACCTTCGGCGCCATGCTCCTGTCGGGCCGGCGCGGGGCCGAGGTCTGCCTGGAGCTGTTGAAGAAGTAACGACAATCCCTCACTGGTTATCTATAGTCCAACCACTCAATAAAAGACAAGGGATTAAAACCCATTGCCTCATTGTAGGGGCCTACCTTTAGGTCGGCCCGTGACCTTCGTCCCCTCGCCCCTCTGGGGAGAGGGTTAGGGGGGATTATTCCGTAGGGCGGGGTTTTCTAACCCCGCCGCTTTAATCACGCGGTCGCCCACTCCAGGGGCGGCCCTACGTCAGGTTCGCTCACGGGGACCGTTTTCGGATTGAGAAAGCTTCCCCTGCGGAACTGCGATCCAACGCGCTGCGTTGGCGGGCGACCGCAGAGGGCCGCCCCTACAGAGGTAATGTAAAAGCGGGCTCGGAGCCCGCTTTTTTATCGCGCTATCGGCGGCTAATCGTCGGACATGTGACAGTCGGGGCTGCAGAGCTCGTCCATGCAGCAACAGACATCACAGGCGCAGTCCTCGCATTCGCCCCCCTCGCAGTCCTCGATAACCAGGCCGCAGCACCCGCACGCAATCTCTTCTATGGCCAGGCATGCCCCGTCGCACACCTCCATGCCGCAGCACTCGATGTCCACGGCTTCCATAGCGAAAGCGGTGAAGGGCAGGGCCAGCGCGGCGATGACGAGTAGAAGCACCAGTATCTTCATTCGTCCTCCGTTGATCATCAAAGTTACACAAACGCTCTTTACACCAAGCGAGCGCCCAGTATAGCACAGCGGCTCCGGCGTTTGAACACCGGATTATTCGAACTCCGCCGCCGCCTCGCTCAAGGCCTCCGCCACCTCACGGAAGGCCTCCCGCACCTCCTCGCGCTCCTCAGCGGAGAGCCGGGAGTACGGGACGGTCACTCCCTCGGCGTTCTCGAAGTCCATCTCCTCGAAATTCATGTTCGCCAGGGCGTCGGCGGTGACGCGGAGCATGGAGCCGACCATGAATTTGATGGTGGTGGGGAGCTGCTCCTCCAGCTCGGCGGTCGCTTCCTCCACCGAGGCGGTGATCCCCTCGACGAGACCCTCGATCCCGAAGTCGAAGTCCATGCTCTCGGCAGCCAGCTCCACGGAGCGGGCCACCACCTTCCCCAGGGCGCCGAGGAACTCGGCCATGGCGAAGGCGACGGATTCATCGAGCTTCGATGAGCTCCCGTTCTCCCCGGCCCCGGCGCCGAGCGCCATGACCAGGAAAAGAACAACCGCGACTACCTTTATCATCTTTCCACCTCCGAACGATAATGAGGATCAATACCTGGAGATCTCCGCGTAAGTTGAGTCGCAATGGAGCACCCTGTTCGCACCGGCGGTGGCACAGTTTTTGCGCAAATAAACATCGTAATGGTCCGCCGGGCTTCGCAGTGCAAAAACCTGTGCCACCGCCCAGCGTTTTTTCGCACCACGGACCAAAAGGCAGCTACTAAAGCGATTTCTTGAACGATCAGATCAATCAACAACTCAAGCCCTGACCAACCACTCATCACCCCCCGGCATTCTCCAGGACATCTTTAAACCCGCTCGATCACGATGAAAACGATGCGGCGCGGCGTGGCGTCCTGTACCCGGAAACGGTAACCGGCGTGCGTGAGTTCCTCGCCGGCCCGGGGGATGCGCTCGAGACGGTCAATCAGGAACCCGCCCACGGTGGCGTAGTCGCCCTCGGGCAGCACTACCTCGTATCGCTCCGCCAGTTCGGCCAGGGGCAACTCGGCGGGCACGGTGAGCGGCTCGCCGGGTTCCAGAGGACCGGGTTCGGCGAGGTCCTCCCCCCGGGTCGCCTCGGTGATCGTCCCCACCACGTCGTTCAGGGTAACCACACCCAGGGTGCTGCCGTACTCGTCCACCACCACGGCCAGGTTCACCTGCCGCTGGCGGAAGGTCTCCAGCATCCCCCGGAGATTCTTGCTCTCGGGCACGAAGAGAGGATCGGTCATGATCCGGTCCAGGGTGGTCTGAAGCGGGGCGCGCACGAGCGCAAGCACCGGTACGACGCCGACGATGGCGTCCACCCGCTCCCGGTAGACGATGATGAAGGCCTCGTCGGACCCGGCGGCGGCGGCAAAGGCCTGGGGGACGGTGGTATTCTCCGGGAGCGCCCGCACCTCACGCAGGGGGGTCATCAACTCGCGCACCTCGCGAGAGGAAAAGGTGAAGGCCGATCCCACCATACGCGCGGTCCGGCTGTCTATGGCCTCGCCCCGCGCCCCCCGGCGCATCATCACCCGCAGCTCCTCCCGCGTGATCCGCTGCTGGCTCCCAGGCTTGACCCCCCGCAGACGAAAGAGCAGGCGTGACAACCCGAAAGCCACGAGAGAGATCGGTTTCAGAACCCAGTCCAGCACGTTCAGGGGGTAGGCCAGCGCGACGGTCAGACGGTCGGCGTAAACCCGGCCGATGGTCTTGGGTAAGAGGTCGGCGGTGACCATCAGGATGGGGGTCAACAGGAGGCTCGTGATGGGGACGGCCCAGGCCATGGCACTCTCGGGGAGAAGCTCCACCATGAGGGCGGTGGCGATGAACGAGGCGCCGACCACCCCGATGTTGGTGCCCACGAGACAGGTGGTGATCAACCGATCCGGGGTCTCCAGAAGCCTGAGGACTACGCGGGCCCGCCGGTCACCACCGCGGGCGGCCGTGGTGAGCCGCACCCGGTTGGCCGAGATACCCGCTGTCTCCATGCCGGCAAAGAAGCTGATCACGATAATCGAGAGCACCAACCCAAGCGCGAGGGGAAGGATCATCCTTCACCCCCCTCTTCCGGGATACGTTGGGCCAGGACTCGCACGACCCGGATCGGCTCGGCCTCGAGGACGGTGAACTCGAAGCCCTCCGCCGAGAGCCGCTCACCGGTTCGAGGTATGCGCCCCACCAGACCGGTCAGCCAGCCCCCCAGCGAGCCGTAGTTCTCGTCGGCTATCCGCGCGCCCGAGGCCCGGTTGAAGTCATCCAGCGCCAGGGAGCCGGCACAGACGAAGCGTCCCGGACCCTGGCGCCGCAGCCTGGGGGTGCGACCCGGGACCTCCTCCAGCTCATCGTAAACGTCCTGGAGGGTCACCAGGCCGGCGAGGACGCCGTACTCGTCGGAGACCAGGGCCAGATGGGTCCGGGTGCGGCAGAAGTGCACCAACAGGGCCAGGGCGGTGGCATCCTCGGGGACGAAGTGAACCTCCCTCAACAGGGGCTCGAGATCCGCCGGAGGCCCGGTGAGGACTGCATGACCGACGTCCTGGGCACGCACCACCCCGACCCAGTTGTCCGAATCGCCGAAGTAGCAGGGCAGCCGGGCGAACTGATGGCTGCGGAAGACCGCCAACGCCTCGGCCGGAGTCGAGTCCGCGCCGAGGGAGACGATGTCGGCCGCCGGGATCATCAGCCGCTTGACCTTCTTGGAGTCGAGCTCGAACAGGCGCACCATGATCGCCCTCTCCTCCTCGTCCAGCTCACCCTCCTGGCCGGCGATCTCAAGGGCGGTGCGCAACTCCTCGGCGGTGGGCGTCTCGCTGACCGTGATCCGGCCTTCGAGGGAGCGGACCAGGGCCTGGGAGAGGGCGGTCAGGGGTACCCGTAAGGGGGCGATGAGGCGGTGGAAGAGACCGAGTGGACCGGAGACGCGTCGGGCCTGGACCAGGGGCCGGTAGGCGGCCAGGCTCTTCGGGGTCACCTCGCCCAGGATCAGCAGGACGAAGATCATCACCAGACCGGCGAGCTCCAGGCTCTGCGGGCCGAAGAGATCCAGGGAGACGGAGGTGGCCAGGGAGGAGGCTCCGACGTTGACCAGCATGTTGCCGAAGAGGACGGTGACGAGGAGACCGGAAGGCTCCCGCATCAGCCGGGCGACCCGACGCTCGGCGGGGTTGTTGGACCGGCCCAGCGCCTCGAGCCGGGCGGCGGAGAGGGAAAAGAAAGCCGTCTCCGACCCGGAAAAGAAGGCCGAAAGCAGGAGCAGGAGGGCCAGAACGGCGAACTGCATCGCGAACATCGCCTGGATTCTACCAGAGCCTCCGAGGCGGGTAAAGCGGACGGACAGCCGCGCCCTGTGCTACAATGGAGTGTGGAGATAGCTAAACGAGGAAGGGACGTGCCGCGGCGTGGACACCTGATCTCCTTCGAGGGGATGGACGGAGCGGGAAAGACCACCCAGCTCGAGCTTCTGGCGGAGAAGCTCGAGCTCGCGGGCGTCCCCACGATGAAGCTCCGCGAACCGGGTGGCACGCCCCTGGGCGAGCGCATACGCGAAATGCTCCTCGACCGCAAGCTCAAGCGGACCCACTCCTCGGAGCTTCTCCTCTTCGCTGCGGCCCGGGCCGAGCTGGTCCACCGCCTGGTAATGCCCGCCATCGAGGAGGGCTGGATCGTCCTGCTGGACCGCTACGCCGACTCCACCCGGGCCTACCAGGGCTACGGTCTGGGCATGACCGAAAAGACCGTGGAGGCGGCGATCGGACTCGCGACGGAGGGGCTCAAACCCACGCTCACCATCCTCTTGGACCTGGATCCCGAAAAGGGATTGCGGCGGTTGCAAACCATCTTCGACGCCATCGAGGAGCGCTCGACGACCTTCCTGAACCGGGTGCGGTGGGGGTTCCTGGATATCGCCCGGCGGGAGCCGGACCGCTGGCTCGTCCTCGACGCCGCCCTGGACGTCGGGGAACTGGAAAAAAATATCTGGGAGAGGGTCCAGACTCTTCTAACCGATTAAGCGCATGGGTAATTTCCACACGGTCGTCCGGGGTCAGGAGTCGGCGAGACGCATCCTGACCTCGGCGCTGACCCTGGGTCGGCTGGGCCACGCTTACCTGTTGCACGGTCCGGCGGGAGTGGGGAAGACGACCCTGGCGCGCGACTTCGCCCAGGCGCTGGCCTGCGAAGACGCGACGGGTTGCGGGAGCTGCCCCCCCTGCCACCGCTTCGACTCCGGAAATTACGCCGATTTCATCAGCCTCCCCGAAGATGGGGCCAGGCTTCACATCGTCGAAATTCGCTCCCTGGTGAGTTCACTCCACCGCGCCCCCCTCGAGGGAAGGCGCAAGGTGGCGCTGATTCCCCGGGCGGAGCGGTTGACCCCCGAAGCCCAGAACGCACTGTTGAAAACGCTGGAGGCTCCACCGGCCGGAGCCATGCTCCTGTTAACTTCGGACGCGCCGGATGCCCTGCTGCCGACGATCACCAGCCGCTGCCAGCTCCTTCGCTGCGGCCGGCTCCCCCGGGAGCTCATCCGGGAACTGCTCGCGGGCGAGGGCCATCCGGAGGAGGAGGCCCGACGGGCGGCGGACCTGGCCGAGGGTTCGGTGGGCCGGGCCCGGAACCACGCCGACGACGATACGCTGGTCCGGGTCGCACAGGAAGTATGGGAGCACCTACTCAAGGGAGACCTGACCGCCATCTATGCCGCCTCCGCCGGGCTCGTTGACCGGGAGCGGACTCGGGCGCTCTTCGAGGAGCTTGCCCGGCGGGCCGGTGAGCGCTTCGGGGGAAATCCGTCCGATGAATGGGCGGCCCTGGCCGCCCGGGAACTCAGCCGGGCGGCGAGACTGGTCGCCTGGAACGCCAACCAGCGACTCACCTCGGAGACAGTCCTGGGCGGTCTGACCCTCCGAGTGAACGCAGGATCGAACGGACCCTAGTATCCCTCTAGCGTGCAACCAACTCCGCCGTCCGGCGTAGATGAAGATGCGGAGTGTGAGTCATGCGTCTCTACACCGAGTTCTGTTTGCGTGAGGATCACCTGCGCCTCCTCGGGTTTTGCGGCGATGAGGAGGTCGAGGTCGGGCAGTGCTGCCGGGTGATCGTCGAGGGTCGTGAGCGCTTCGCCAAGGTCATCCGCACCGCTGTCCCACTGGTGGAGAAGTCGGTGCACCACAAGCCGTGCCGGGTGATCGGTCGGGCCGGTGAGGAAGATTTTATCCAGATGGCCGAGGCCGCAAAACTCGAGCGCCGGGCGGCGCGGATCTTCAAGGAGCTCAAGGAGGACCTGCCGCTCAAGCTGGTGAACGTCTCGGCCACGGTGGGCGGCGATCTCGTCACCTTCTTCTTCACCACGCCGGAGAAGGTGGATTACCGTCGCCTGGTGGCGATCCTTGCCCAGCGGCTCGATACTCGTGTCGAGATGCGTCAGATCGGCGTCCGCGACGAGGCCCGCCGGCTGGGCGGCTACGCGACCTGCGGGCGGGAGCTCTGCTGCGCCAACTGGCTCCGCGGCTTCGACCCGGTGACCATCAAGATGGCCAAAAAGCAGAACCTGGTCCTCAACCCCAACCGCATCTCTGGCCTGTGCGGGCGGCTCATGTGCTGCCTGGCCTACGAGTACGATTACTATCTGGACGCAATCGAACGGCTGCCCCGCACCGGCGCCAAGGTCACCCTGAGCGACGGCGCCGAGGCCGTCGTGCGCCAGGTGAACGCCGTCAAGGGCACCCTGGTGGTGGAGCGAACCGACGGCAGGCGCGAAGAGATAACCCCGGACAGCCTCTCAGGGGACAGCGGGGAGTCTGGAAAAAAATGAAACGGATCGCTAGAGTACTGGCCCTCTTCCTGACGCTGTCCCTCGTGGCCGGGTGCGGCCACCGGGCCCGGGTGCGGGACTACCGAGACTACGCCTACCGGGCGGCGCAGGCCGGCCTCTGGAGGGAGGCGCGGTTGCGCTGGGAACAGGTGCGCGAGCTGACGCCCGACGACCCCGATATCCTCAACAACCTGGCCGTGGCCCACGAGGCCCTGGGCGAGAACCTCCGGGCGAGGGAGCTCTACGAAAGCGCGATGGCCCTCGCAACCGACGACGAGGAGATCCGCGATAATCTCCTCGAATTCCGCCGGGCGCACCCGGAGCTCTACCCCGAGGAGGACGAAGATAATGAATAAACTGATACCGATTCTCCTCGTCCTCCTGCTCCCCGGCTGCCGACACTCGAACGAGCTGGTCATCCGCCTCCAGGCCGAGGCTGAGATGGATCCCCAAATCTATAAGCGTCTGTCGGTATTAGACTTTGCCTACTCGGGCGAGATCGAGTTCGGTGAGCTGGCCGCCGAGCGGGTGCGGAACAGGCTCAAGGTCGGGGGACGCTTTACCGTCGTCCGGGGCGTGGTAGCCGGCGATCCGGAGAGCTCCCTCTACGATCTGGCCGGGGAGGATTTGGAAGACGCCCTCGCCGTAGCGCGGGAGCTGGGCGCCGACGCCTTGTTGACCGGCCGGGTGCTCTACAGCCGCCACGACGCCCTGGATTATTCCGAGCGCCTCGCCGAGAGCTACGACGTCGAGGAAACGCGGAGCCCCGATATGACCTTCGGGCGCTCCTGGGAGGCAGACAGCCGCAGGACGGAGGCGGCCTACACCCTGGAAATCTCCGTCCGCGCCTACGATTCAGACACCGGCGAGGTCATCTGGCAACGAAGCGCCTCCGAACGGGCCGAGGCGGACAGCACCAACCGGACCCCCAGCCGATCCGAGCTCATGTCCGTCTTCAACCGGCTCCTGCACCCCGTGGTCGAGGACCTGCGCCTGGCGCTGGAGCCCCACCTGCGCGCCGAGACCCGCTACGTCATCCCGTGAATCTCTGGAGACGCACAACAGGGGCGCCTGCGTAGGATGCCATCATATACGTTGTTGGGGATAGGTCGCTACAGATGCGTATTGATACACCGAGTCCTTTGAAAACGCAAATCTAGCGGAATTATGATGGTTCTCAGTGAGCCACGCATATTCCCCGTAGGGGCTCCGGCTTTTAGTCCCCGCCCGCGGGCGACCGCTCCAGGGTCGCCCCTACGGAATATTCTCGGGAAAAGACAAGGGGTTTTAACCCCTTGCCCTAATATGAATGATGGGAGTGCAATCCTTATCTGGACCAACTTGAATCCACTAAGAAGGCATAATGATCTTACAAACGGCAGCGGGGTTGGGTATATGCGCCCGAAGGGAAAACGAGCGAAGCGAGTAACGCCCCGGCGAAACACCGCCCTACGAAGGGATTAAAGACTCATACCTCTAATCTATGTTTGTTCGTTATCCGAGGTGCCACTGTCTTTTTAGCGGAAAAGTGAACACACACTTTATTCCTATTTACCATACTTATAAGGAACTTGCACCTTCTTTTCGGTCCGTTTACAAATGGAGATAAAAAAATACATATTCAAAGGCCACATGTTCAGGCCATTGTTCACCTTATCGAAATAAACCAGGACTATCGTTCACCTTATTAGTACACGATGCGAACCGACGTAAGGCGGTGGCACAGATTTTTGCACAACGAGTATCGGCGGACATATTCGGCGTTCATCGGCGCAAAAACTGTGCCACCGCCGGCGCGGACGCCTTATCCAAGGTCACGAGCTAAAGTGTGGGATTAGAGTTCCGTTTCGACCGCCGCAACGACCCGAAAGCGCGAAACCACCTGCGGGTCGTGCGCCTCGGCCGGTCCGGAACAAGCGGCTGATTCCCACACCAACCCGAAGGAGAACCTCGTTGCGCTCCAGATGCGTCCTCTTGCTCCTGCTCCTGACCGTCCTCACGGCCGGTGTCCAGGCCCAGTACGGCTACTTCGGGCGGAACAAGGTCCGAGACCGGGAGTTCGACTGGCAGATCCTGGCCACGGAGCACTTCGACATCTACTTCTACCCCGACGCCGCTGATGTGGTCGGCGGGGTGGCCGAGATGGCCGAGGCGGCCTGGAAGAAGCTGGTAAAGGACCTGGGCTCGGAGCCGATCCATCGCATCCCCTTCATCCTCTACGCCTCGGGGCGCGACTTCCGCCAGACGAATATCTACCTCGGCTTTCTCCCCGATGGGGTGGGCGGCTTCTCCGAACCGATGCGCAACCGCGTGGTCATCCCCTTCGAGGGCTCCCAGCCCCGCATGTGGGATACCACGGTCCACGAGCTGACCCACGTCTTCACCTTCTACAGCTTCTACCGGGATCTGACCGGCGAGCTGTTGAATACCCAGCTCGGCATCCCCGACTTCTGGTTCATGGAGGGGATAGCCGAGCACGAGTCCCGGGACTGGGACACCGACGGGCGGATGGTGCTCCGCGACGCGGTTCTGAGCGAGAACCTCATCCCCCTGGAAAACCTGCGCTACGGCGAGCTGATCCCCGGCTGGGCCATGTACCTGACCTACAAAGAGGGCCAAAGCGCGGTGGACTTCTTCGTCGAGCGCTACGGCGCCGAGAAGCTGCCCGAGCTGGTGGACGCCGTCGCCGCCCAATCCGACCGCGAGGTCTCCGACGCCCTCGAGGCCCTCATCGGGATAGACCTGCGCGAGTTTCACGAGGAATGGACCATTGACCTGAAGCGGCGCTACTGGGTGGAACTGGTCGAGGGGCGCCGGCCCGAGGACTTCGCCCGGCGCATCACCGAGATAGACGAGGAGTACACGAGCTACATCGGGCCGCGGTTCTCCCCTTCCGGGGAGTTGGTGGCGGTCATCAGCAATCTGGACCGGGGCGCCAATGTGTATCTGTTGGACACCCTGGAGGGCGAGGTCTTCCTGCGCCTGACCGGGGCGGGGGAGTTCGACTACCTGGCCGCCGGCGGGGCGACCCTGGATTTCTCGCCCCAAGGCGATGCCGTGGCCATCGTCGCCAAGGAGTCGGGCTGGCTGAACATCTACCTCGTGGACGCCGTCACCGGCTATATGTTCGCCGAATTCACCGACCTCGAGTTCGACGACATCACCGGTGTCTGTTTCGCGCCCGACGGCGAGTCCCTCTACCTGTCGGCCCAGAACCGAGGCCGGGTGGACCTCTACCGTCTCGAAATCTACCAGGGAAAAACCGAGCAGCTCACCGATACGCCCACGAGTGAGCTCCACCCCGCCGCCTCGCCGGACGGGAAAACCCTCGTCTTCTGCCTCGAGGAGGAGGACGGCACCCATCTGGCCGAACTGGATCTCGCCACCGGGGAGGTGGGTCTTCTGACCGGCGGCGTCGCCGAGGACCGCTACCCGTGCTACCTGCCAGATTCCTCGGGGATAATTTTCTCCTCGGACCGCGCCGGGCCCTCCAACCTCTTCCTCTTGAACCTCGACGACGGCCGGATCACCCAGCTCACCGACTCCCTCCGGGACATATTCAACCCCGATGTCTCCGCCGACGCCGAGCGGCTGACTTTCAACTCCTACCAGGACATGACCTACCAGGTCTACGTGATGCCGCTCGAAGACGCCCTTGAACGGCCCTACGAACCGGATCTGGCCGAGCTGGTCCTCGAGGGGGACGGGACGCCGCCGATCCGCACCGGGGCCGAGATCGGCGACCTCTCCAAACTCGGTCATGTTCACCCCTGGGAGTACGATCTAGAGATAGACTCAGGTGTTATCACCGCCGAGTACACCACCGGCGGCGTCTTCCGCGCCCTGGGACTCCTCGAGGGATCCGACACCCTGGGGGACCACCGGCTCTTCGTCGAGTTCGGCCTGGGCAGCGTTGCGGACATACAGGACCTGGACCTCGACGTGGGCTACTACTGGATGAAGTACCGTCCGGTCTACGGCGGCCGGATATTCAACTGGAACGACTACTACCTCGTCCCCGACGGCTACCTGCGGGAGCGCGTCAGCGGCGGCCAGCTCAGCATCTCATACCCCATCTCGGAAACCCTGCGCGCCGAGGCCTCACTCACCGGCTACGAGTGGGCCCACGAGTACACCTACTACGACGGCGCCGAGTTCAACGACTACCGGAGCATCATCGCCCCCGGCGTCGCCCTGGTCTACGACGACACCGAGTGGATTTACTGGCACCCCATCGCCGGCGTCCGCGCCAAAGTAACCTACGACCGGCCGAGCTTTTTCCTCGGCTCCGACTGGGAGTTCAACGAGCTCTCCGCCGACCTGCGCGGCTACCTGCGCCTGTTCGACACCACCGGCTTCGCCCTTCGGCTCTACTCCCTGTTGACCTTCGGCGGCGACCCCTATGAGCCGGTCTACTACATGGGCGGCGCCTTCGATCTGCGCGGCTACGGCTACTCCGAGTTCATGGGAAACAACATCGCCCTGGCGAACCTCGAGCTGCGCATCCCGGTGATCGACTTCATCCAATTCGGCTTCCTGCCGGGATTCTTGATCGGCGACATCCGCGGCGTCGGCTTCATAGACGCCGGCCTCGCCTGGGACACCGACGCCGACGTAACCCTCTGGGAGACCGAGCCCGAGCTGCGGTTTCAGGACCTGCGGGCCAGTATGGGCTTCGGCATCCGCTGGGCGTCGCTGGGGATTCCGATACGCCTGGACTGGGCCTGGCCCTGGGACGGCACCGACTTCCAAAACGCCGTCTTCCACTTCACGTTGGGGTATGAATATTGATTGACAGTAAAACTACAGTTCAATTAGAATAAAAAAAGTAACCAACTAATTATGCAACAAGTATGAATGTATACAAAGGGATACGAATTCCTGTTCATGGATTTGTCGGATTAACCAAATTAGAAACGACTTTATTAGATACTCCATGGATGAACCGTTTAAAACGAATAAGTCAAACGGCCTTAACAAACGAAGTTTATCCAGGGGCAGTACACACAAGATTTGAGCATTCTATTGGCGTTTTGCATGTTGTTACCAGGATGTTCAATTCAATTTTTCAACCTGAGAAAAAGAACAAATATTTCTTACATAGTTTATTAGGTTATAGCGTTGATATAAAAAGGAGAGAAAAATGGCTAACAGCCATTCGACTTGCTGCTCTTCTACATGACGTAGGTCATCCTCCTTTTTCACATTCAGGGGAAAGTTTACTACCATATAAGGAAACAGGAAAAATAGACCGATATACACATGAAGATTATACTATCGCTATTATACGAGGTCCTTTAAGAGAATACATAGAGAATAGAAACCGAAATCCACACGAAGAAATAACTGCTGACCTAATCGCAAAGTTTTTTGATAAAATCGCAAATATCGGTGAATTCACTTTTTTACGACCACTTATATCAGGACAACTAGATGCAGATAGATGCGATTACCTATTAAGGGATTCGCTTCATTTGGGAGTTAATTACGGTTTATTTGATCTAGAGCGAATAATCGAGACAATAACCATTGGGAGGTACCCTGATACCGACCCAGTAATAGCACTTGAAGAAGGGGGGCGGCAAGCAGCAGAAGGCTTAATAATCGCGCGCTACATGATGTTTATTCAAGTCTACTTCCATAAAACTAGGAAAGCTTTTGATCACCACTTAGAAAGTGCGTTAAAGGAATTGTTACCATACGGCCAATATCCAAGGCCAACATCGGACCGCCATTTAGAAAGGTATTTAAAGTGGGATGACACAAGTGTTTGGAATATATTAAATAAAAAAGGTATTGATAACCCTGATGCACAAGCAATTATAAAAAGGAAACATGACCGGTGTTATGCTCAGTCTGTGGTAATTCCTGAAGGACCAGTTACAATAGAAAACGAAAAGGATTTAATTGAAGAAAAGAAAATGTATATAGGGGAAGATCATAAATGGACTGATTATTCAGAAAAAGAGTGGTACAGACATGCGCCAAAGGAAAATCCAATATATATAGTAAACCTAGAGAAAAAGAACAAACGACTAGCTAGAGAATTAAGAGCAGGGTCACCAATTATCTATCGATTAACTGGAGCTTATTGTATCAGACTATACACTGATTTTAGTAAGGCAGAAAAAGTTCGAAAAAAGATAAAAGGGAGATTCAGATGAACCGGCAACAAATCATGCTATCTCTTATCAACCAAGTAAAACATCCTCTTGGTAAAACAGCGCTGGTTAAACTGCTTTACTTAGTTCAGGAGGTATGCGGCTTAAAGGTAGGTTACGACTTCTCTTTTTACACACACGGACCCTTCACAAACGCGATCATTGAAGATCTCGAAAAACTAGAAGAAGCCAAATCAGTTGAGGTTAAATACAACAAGAAGGCTTACGAAGGCTACGGGGGATTTGAAATAAAACCCAAAACCGATTCTTCACACCTTAAAGAAGAAGTAGACGCAAACACACTTGCCAAGATCAGAAAGATTGTTGATGATTTTGGTAACATGACTGCGCGGGATTTAGAGTTACGAACAACCCTACACTACATCCGTCATAAGGGTGGGTTAAAGGGTAAGGCTCTTTACGAGGCAGTACATGCGGTCAAACCAAAGTACAGTCTCGAAGAAATACGCAAAGCAGCTAAAGAGATTGAAAACCTACTTAACTAACTTCAAACAACTACCCCTTAAACCCTACTCAATTATGGTAGGGTTTATTACAAACTGAATAAACGATTATATGTCTATACAATCCAGAATCGAATGGACCCGGGCGAGTTGGAATCCGGTGTCCGGCTGCTCGCCGGTGAGCGCCGGGTGCGACAACTGCTACGCCCGGCGGATGGCCCTGCGGCTCCGGTCAATGGGCATGGCCAAGTACGCCGACGGATTCGACATGACGGTCCACGAGCGGGAGCTCGAGACGCCGCTCAAATGGAAGAAACCGCGCCTCATCTTCACCTGCTCGATGGGCGACCTCTTCCACGAAGAGGTTCCGCTAGACTTTATTGAACGGGTGTTCGGGGTGATGCGGGGGACGGAGCGCCACCTGTACCAGGTCCTCACCAAGCGTGCGGAGCGGATGTCCGAGCTTGCGCCACAACTCGATCCGCCGGACAACGTCTGGCTGGGCGTGACGGTGGAGAACGCCGACTGCCTCGGGCGGATAGAAACGTTACGCCAAGTCCCCGCCGAGCTGCGCTTTTTATCCCTGGAGCCTCTCCTGGGTCCGTTGCCCGAGCTCGACCTGGAGGGCATCGGCTGGGTGATTTTGGGCGGCGAGTCGGGCCCCGGGGCGCGGGTCATGAAAAGGGAATGGGTGTGGGACATCCGGGATCAGTGCCGCCGGGCCGGCGTGCCTTTCTTCTTCAAACAGTGGGGCGGGGTGAACAAGAAGAGGAACGGCCGCCGCTTGGACGGCCGCCTGTACAGCGGGATGCCAAAAGCTCTGAAGCGGTATTCACCTCAACTGGCGCTGGGGCTTTAACGGGCGGCCGGCTTCTACGGCCAAACGCGGCGATTCGTAACGTAGGGGTGGACCTTCAGGTTCACCCGCGGGCGGGTCTAAAGACCCGCCCCTACATTGTTTGATAAGGAAGCCCTCACCCCAGACCCGCAAGCGAATGCTTCTCCCACAGGGAGAGGGAGTGTTTATCTAGGCAACCCTCATCAAAGGCTCACCCCAACTGGTCTTCGTCCCGTAGCCCTCGGAAGAACTCCTCCATCAACTGCGCGCACTCCTTAGCGCGGATTCCGCCGGTAATCTCCAGCCGGTGGTTCAATTTTTCGACCCCGACCAGCTCCACGACCGAGCCGAGCGCGCCGAATTTTTTCGAGGCAGCACCGTAAACTAGCCGGTCCAGCCGGGCAGCGTAACAGGCCCCCAGACACATGACGCAGGGCTCTAAGGTGACGTAGAGCGCGCAGCCGGAGAGCCGCCAGCGATCGAGCCTCATCGAGGCCTTGCGCAGAGCCAAGAGCTCGGCGTGGGCGGTTGGGTCGGCCAGCCCCTCGATGCAGTTGCGCCCCCGGCCCACGACCCTGCCCTCGAAAATGACCACCGCGCCGATCGGAGCCTCGCCCTCCCCGAACGCCTCCCGGGCCAGGGCCAGCGCCTCCTCCATCCACCGTTCGTCCTGAGTCATTTTATAATCCGTTGTTCGAAAACGGGTTACGAGCTTTTTTAGAAAATGTCCTTGACACCTCCGATGGGTCGGGACTATATTACCTGCCGCCGGTGCAAACTAACAACCCGTAACCACAAGAAGAGGGCTTAATGAATATCCGGGATCAAAAACTCCGCGGCTCTCTGCCGATGGCGGTCTACAGCGGTGTCAGCGCTGTTTGGCCGGCCCAGGTGCGGCAGAACGTGCCTACCGGAGATATTTTCGATGCCCGGAGTGTACCCCGGCGGCGAGGAGGACCTACTTAATATTCAGGTCCTAAATATAAAGGCAACCGCCGCCGGGAAATCCGGCGGCGGTTTTTTCTTACCTAAAACGAAACCCTTTTAGGAATATACCATGAAGATTAGACGATTCAAAGTAAGCGACCTCCCCCGGCTCGTAGAGATCTACAACCTGAGCTACCCCGACTGGCCGAGGAACCTGGAAAACGCGCGCTACCGGCGTGATAAGCTGCGCAACGAGATGTACCTGCTGGAGTTCGTCGCCGAAGAGGCCGGCGGAATCGTAGGCTGCGCCCAAATCTCCTCCCTGGACCTCTCCTGCGCCGAGCCCGGCGTCTTCGAGCTGGAGGTGCTGGTCCATCCGGAACACCGCGGGAAGGGCCACGGCCGGGCGCTCATGGACCTGATCGAACATCACACCGGCTACCTCAACTGGTGGAAGCTCCTCACCGGATGCATGGATGATGGGGGGTATGCGCGGGACTGGCTGGAGCGTCGCGGCTTCGTCCTCGAGCAAACCGAGCTCTGCTCCCAGCTCGACCTCGCGGACTTCCGACCGCCCGCGGACCACGACGCCGCCCTGGCGCGGGTGCGGGAGCGGGGTTTCCGGCTGGCGACCTACGGCGAACTCGACGACCCGGAGAAGGAGCGAAAACTCTGGGAGCTCTACGAGGAGATAATCTACGACATGCCCAGCTCCGTCGAGTACAAGAAGGCCGACCTCGAGGAGTGGCGTCGGCGGATGGGCTCCCCGGCACATCGGATCGAGACGATAATGCTGGCTCTGGAAGGGGATGGGTTCGTCGGCCTCACCGAGCTGGTCTTCCCGGCGAGACTGAAACAAAACGCCGTCGTCGTTAACACCGGCACGCGGCGGCCCTACCGCAACCGCGGCGTCGCCACCGCCCTCAAGTACTCGAGCATGGACTGGGCGAAGGAGACGGGGGTTCCGGCCATCATGACGGGTAACGAGGAAAACAACGCGGCCATCCTGAAGATAAACCGCAAGCTGGGCTTTGCGCCCACGCAACCCTGGCTCTGTTTTGCCAGACGAAAAAGAGAGGAGGAGTCAGATGATACCGCTTAGAACATCCAATCACGGAAATCAGATCAACCGGCTCCCCCGTCCGGAAGGCCGCGGGAGTCCCGAGGAGGAAAGATGAGTTCTACGAATGAACGCGCCCTTTACTGCAGCGGGCTATCCAAGACCTTCCACAAACGCAAGAGAGGCAAACGGACCGAGACCCGGGCCCTGACCGGAATCAACCTCGACATCGCCCGCGGCGCCATCTACGGCATCATCGGACCCAACGGTTCGGGGAAGAGCACCCTGGTGCGGCTGTTCTCGACCCTCTTGTTACCCGATGAGGGCGAGATGCGCATCTTCGGCTACGACGTCGTCAAGGAGGCGCACCGGGTCAAGCGGATGATCAACCGGGTCTCGGTGGACGCCGCCTTCTTCAAGAAGCTCTCGCCGTGGGAGAACCTGATCTACGCCGCCCGGCTGTACGGCGGCACCCGAAAAGACGTTCAGGACGAGGCGAAGCGGATTCTCGCCGAGCTGGACTTCCCGGAAAAGAAGTTCTACTCGCCCATGCAGGAACTCTCCCGGGGCCAGCAGCAGAAAGTGGCCATCGCTCGCGCGCTTCTGACCTCGCCGGTGCTCCTGCTTCTGGACGAGCCGACCACGGGCCTCGATCCGAAATCGAAGCTCCAGGTGCAGGCCTTCATCCGCCGCCTGCGCCGCGATCACGACACCACGATCCTTCTCACCTCCCACGACATGGACGAGGTCGAGCGGATCTGCGACGAGATCGCCATCATGGACGAGGGGAAGATTCTGGTCTCCGACACCGCCGAGGGCCTGAAACAGCGCTACCGCACCAACGGAAGGCTCCCCTCCCTCGAGGAGATATTCATCAAGGTCACCGGGCATGGCTGGGAGCCCGAGAAGGAGGAGGCCGAGGCTCTGGCCAAGAAACAAACCGAGGACAAAACGACCGTCCCGACCCAAGAGGCTTAGGGAGGGAGAACAAGAAATACCTCCTTTACCCCTGAGCCGAACCGGTCGGACGCAGATAAACCACAAATGAGAAAGGAGGCGATCGTGGCTCAAAACGAAGCCGAAAAGAAAAGCCGGTTCAGACCGTTAAAAAGCTTCGCGCGCGAGGCCAAGGCCTCCTACGCCTTCGTCGAGCGCAACTTCCACCTCGTCAAACGCTACATGGGCTGGGAGATCGTCTTCCTGGCCTACACCATCGTGAACACGCTGACCATCGGTCTGATCGCCGCGGGCGTCGGTGATCCCCAACGGGTGTTGTACCTGGTCATCGGGGCGCTGTTGTGGGGCTACCTCTCGGTCCTCTTCGAGGTCGTAAGCGAGGACGTGGCCTGGGAGCGCTGGGAAGGCACCATCGAGTACACCTTCATGGCCCCGATCAGCCGGCTGACCCGTCTCGGCGGCACATGCTCCTTCGCCGCCCTGTACGGCATCCTGCGCACGGCCATCGTGCTGGGCATCGTGGCGCTCTTCTTCGACCTGGAGCTGGGACAGGCCAACATCGGCGCCTTCCTGGTGGTTCTGGCGGCCTCGAGCTTCGCCTTCATGGGGCTCGGAATCATCGCCGCCGTGCTGCCGCTGATCTCGCCGGAGCGCGGCGCCCAGGCCACCCACATCGTTCAGGCCCTGATCCTGCTGGTTTCGGGGGTGTACTACGAGATTGACGTGCTGCCGAGCTGGCTGCAACCGCTGTCGTACGCGAGTCCCGCGACCTACACCCTGCGGGCCACCCGGGCGGCTCTGTTGCACGGGGCGTCCATCGGCGACGTCCTGCCCGATATTCTGATCCTGTTGGGGATGGGCGTGGTGCTGATTCCGCTGGGTCTTTGGATCTTCGGCCTGGCCGAAAGGTATGCAAAGAAGACCGGCAAGCTGAAGAGAAGTGGTTAGCGCCATTCGCGGGCCGACCATGCGAATTGCGATGATGTAGGGCGGCCCCTCTGCGGGCCGCCATTTCCGTTACAAACCCCGACCCTCACCCTGACCCTCTCCCTAAAAGGGAGAGGGTAACCGCTCCGACCCTCACCCCGACCCGTGCCTCGCGTTTGCGATGATGTAGGGGCCGACCTTCAGGTCGGCCCGCGGGCGGGTCTAAAGATCCGCCCCTACATCTTCTCCCTCGCCCCTCGGGGCGAGGAGGATTTTCGCTAGACGGGGGAACCCATTTCCTGTCCCTACTCCGCGGCCAACTCGGCTATCTCGCCGCGCAGGAGGGCGAACTCCTTGGAACGCCCCAGGAGCTTCGCCGAACCCTCGAAGTCGAAGTGAGCCTCGCTCACCGCGTGGTAATAGGCCGAGATATCGCCCAGCATATCCTCGAGCTGATCCAGGGTCAACCCCTCGATCGGCCCTCCGCGCTCCCTCACCCGTTCCACCGCCAGGACGCAGTTTGAGTAGAAGGGGCGCCAGGGCGCCACGTCGTAGAAGGATATGTAAACCGGCTCCACCAGCCCCTCCATCTCTGTGCGGAGCCCCTCGTCCTCCACCGCCGCCAGGAGCCGATGCCGGTGGATGAAGAGATTGAGGCAGAGGGCGGTGAAGTTGTTCAGCACGTTGGTTCCGCCCTTCAGCGGACCGAAACCCTCCGCTCCCGGGATGGGATCGGGAGGATCCTCCGCCACCGCCGCCGCCATGTACTGGGACGCACGACCGTCCGAGAACAGGTCCAATAGGAGGGTCAGATAATCGGCATCGTAGGTGACCAGATCGGCCAGCACCGAGATCCGGATCCGGGGAAGCTCGCTGCGCAGAAGCCGGGTGGCGACCGTGGGCAGGGAGAGCATCCGCTCCAGCTCGTACCCGGCGCCGCGGATACGGCTGACGATCAGATAGCCCATCTCCGCCTCTTTTTCCGTGCCGCTCCACACCGCCTCCAGCACCCCCTCCAGAGCCCGGGTGCCCAGGTTCTCCAGTACCTCCACCGAGGCGGCCAGAGTGGTCTCGTCCTCGGGGTAGCGCTGGAGGAGGTTGATGATCGACTGCACCGCACCGTCCCCCATCCGGGAAAGACGTTCGATGGCGGTGTTGCGAACCCGTGAGTCGTCATCGGCCAAGCCCCGCACCGCGTACTCAACCAACCCCCGATCGGCGAATTCCTCCACCGCCGACATGCGTTCACTCCAGTCGCCCGTCCGGAGGTCCTCCTCGAGATCCTCGATGGACCGGGAACAACCGACGAGGAGGAGGAGCACCAGCGCCGTAAGTGCTAGGTCAGTCCAAATTTTTCTCATCTTTTCCCTCCCCGCGGGTCCAGAGGTGGTACATAATGGCCAGGGGGGCATACTCGACCAAGGTCCGCAAGCCCCAGTATGCGGCCATCCAGATCCCGTCGGGCATGGGGAGCCAGGCCGAGGAGATACCGGCGACCAATGCCCCCAAAAACAGCCCCAGGATCGGTGACCAGGCGCTTTTTCCCCAGGCGGTGGCGGCGGCCGCCAGACACCAGCCCACGACCGCCGCTTCGGCACCCTCGAAGAGCACCCGGCTCAGCGAGGTCCACGGGGACAGCCAGCTGGGGAAAAGGAGCGCCAACAGGACCACGATGAATCCGGCGCCCAGTACCCCGACCACCGTTCCGCCCAGATAACCGCGCGGACGGCGTCTCGAGCCCCGGTGTATGAGGACGAAAACGACCAGGGCCAGGGTGTAGCGCAGGAAGTGGCCGAGCCAAATCGCCGAGAGCAAGCCGAAGGGGGAGCGGGCCGCGATCAGGGCGAAGAGGGTGGGCACAAAAGCCGCCAGCGCACCCCAGAGGAGCGCCCTGGGCACCAACCGCTGTTCGACTCGGGTTTCCATCGGTAGAAAAGGGGGTTAGTTCCGTGTCCCCGAAGACCCTTCTCCATCACCCGGCTCCCCGTCCCGGGGATGGTGACGCCACCAAACGACGAAAACAACGGGCAGGTAGGTTGCCACCAGGGCAAACCCCCGATCCCAGATGTCTCTACTCTCCCGGATCTCAGCCGGCGAGGTGTAGTGGTAGAAGGCGGTGATCGAGGCACAGGCCACGAGGAAACCGACCCAGAATAAAATTGCCCTCCCCTTGGCGATGTTCCAACCGCTCCCCGTTACCAAGCCCACAAATATCCCCAGGAAGAGGATGGTGAAGATCTGCTGTCCGCTGAAGGGCACGGGGTCGGTGAGCAGTGAGTAGAGCATACCCACGATGTACCCGGCGAAGCCCCCCAGGGCGAGACTCACACCCAGGGCGGTGGGGATGCGCTTGAAGCGGACGATGAGGGTGGGGAAGAAGGCCTGGGCGAGGGCGAAGAAGGCGAGGTTGCTCAGCCAGTCGCCTGCTTGATGGAGAAAGCCGCCGGGCTCGACGTCCGTGGCCAGATCAGCGCCGAGCTGGAGAAGAACGGCGGCCAGCGCGGCCAGGGCTCCCCAACCGAGATACCGCGGCCACTGGCGGACCAATCCGACCTTATTGTTCTCGGCCACCCTGCCCGCCAGCTACCGCCATGGCCGTGACGATCGAGAGATACTTGATCTCGGTGCCATCGGCCCGGCTGGGGAGGACCACCGGTGCCGCGGCGCCCACGATCAGCGCACCGGCCTTGGCTCCGGCGAAGTAGATGAAACATTTATACAGGACGTTGGCCGCCTCGATATCGGGGCAGAGCAGGATGTCGGCGTCCCCGGCCACCTCGCTCTCGATGCCCTTGATCCTCGCCGACTCCTCCGAGATCGCGTTGTCGAAGGCCAGGGGGCCGTCCACGATGCAGCGTCCGAGCTGTCCCCGCCGGGACATCAGCGACAGCGCCGCGGCGTCCCCGGTAGCCGGCATATCGGGCAGATTCACCTTCTCCACCGCCGCGAGAACCGCCACCTTGGGACGCTCAATCCCCAGCCCTTGAGCCACACCGACGGCGTTGCGGATGATGTCGGCCTTCTCGGCGAGGTCCGGGGCGATGTTCAACGCGGCGTCGGTCAGGAGAAGTAGTTTGTGGTAGGCCGGGAGGACGGAGAGCATCACGTGGGACAAAAGACGCCCCGTCAGCAATCCGTTGATCTCGCTCAAAACGGCCCGCAGGTAGTTCTTGGTGGGCACCGAACCCTTCATCAGAACATCGGCCCTGCCGTCTCCGACCAGGGAGGCGGCGGTGTTGGCGGCATCCGCGCTCTCGACGACCTCGAAGGGAGCGAGGTCCACACCGAGGTCGGCGGCGTTCCTCTCGATGGCGGACGGGTTCCCTACGAGGAGCACCTCGGCGATGCCCTCCCGGTGAGCCCTATCCACCGCCTGGAGGGCCTTTGGGTCTTCGGCGCCGGCGAGGGCGATCCGCCGCGAGGGCTCGCCCTGCACCTTTTTGATGATTTCGGTGAAGCCGTTTGAGGTCATAAACGTTCCTTCTAACCCCCTTCCTTCCTGGGCACGTAGCTGTGCGCCAGAGAGGCGATGGCATTGATCCTCCGCTCGGCCAGGCACAGCGCGGCCTCCACGGTGGACACGCCCTGTTCTTCGGCCAGGGCGAAAATCTCCCGAAGACGGTCCGGTATCTGCCGCACCTTGGCGAAGACCCACTGGTCCGGGTGGCTCTCCAACTCCCCGACCACGCTGATCAGCCCGCCCGAGTTGACCACGAAATCCGGGGCGTAGGTGATCCCCCGGCCGGCAAGCTGGGAGTAATCGCTCCAGTCGGGATCCAGTTGGGAGTTCGCCGCGCCGCAGACGATCTTACCGGCCAGGGCCTCCAGGGTCTCCTGCCCGACGATGCCGCCTCTGCCGCAGGGGCAAAATACGTCCACCGGTTCCTCAAAAAGCTCTCTGTGCTCCCGGGGAACCAGGGAGGGCATCCGCTTGAGGACCCCCTCCAGACGCCTCTCGCTGTGGTCATGTACGTAGACCTGGGCCCCGGCCTCGAGGCACTTGGAGGCGAGGATGGAACCCACGGCGCCCACACCCTGGAGCGCCACCTTCTTCCCGGCCAGGTCCCTTCCCCGCCCGGTCTGTTCCAAACAGATCCCGATACCCATCATCACCCCGCTCGCCGTGACCAGGCTCGGGTCGTAGGAACCCTCGAAGAGGGTGACGCCGGCCACGTAGTCGGTTTCGGTGGCGATGTAGGTCAGGTCCAGCGCGCCGGTGCCCACGTCAGGGGCGCCGATGATCCGCCCGCCAAGACCGTGGATGAAGCGCCCCAGTGCCCGGAAGGCGGCTTCCCGTTTCCCCTCGACCGACCGGCGCATGATGGTTATCTGGCCGCCGCCGTAGTTAACCCCCGCCGTGGCGCTCTTGTAGGTCAACCCCCGCGAGAGGAGCAACGCATCGCGCAGGGCCTCCTCCTCGTCGGTGTAATCGAGGGTGCGGATGCCGGCGATGGCCGGACCCAGGGTGGTGTTGTGGATGACGATGATCGCCCTCAACCCGGCGGTGGGCGCCACGCAGAAGGCCACCTGCTCGTGATCCGCCACCTCAAGGTTCTTAAAAACTTCCATCGCAATCCCGCGGGTTCACGCGCGGGCTAGACCATCTTCTTGGTCAGACGATACCAACCGATGAGGAACGGCGCGGCGATGAAGATCGAGGAGTAGGTTCCCACCAAAACGCCGATGGTCAGCGCCAGGGCGAAGTCGTGGATCACGCTCCCCCCGAAGAAAACGAGCACCAGCGTGACGATCAGGGTGGTCCCCGAGGTGAGGACGGTGCGGGCCAGGGTCTCGTTGATCGCCCTGTTGACGATCTCCATCAAGCCCCTGCGTCGCAGAAGCTTGCGGTCCTCGCGGATGCGGTCGAAGACGACGATGGTGTCGTTCAGGGAGTAACCGACCAGGGTCAAGAGGGCCGCGATGATGGCGAGGTTGATCTCCTTGCCCAACAGCGAGAAGATGCCGAGCGTTATCAGCACATCGTGGGCCAGGGCGACGATCGCCCCCAGGGCGAAGGCGAACTCGAAACGCAGGGAGATGTATAGAAGAAGGCCCACCAGGGCGGCGATGATCGAGTAAATCGCCGCGATTCCCAGTTCCTCACCCACTCTGGGACCGATCATGTTCACGCTCTGAATCTCGAAACCGGAGAGGTAGGTGCCGTCGAGAAGCCGCCCGACGGTCCCCTCATCGAGCCCCGCCTCCCGGGCCAGCTCCTCTACCTCCGCTGTACCGCCGAGAAGGCGCATGGTCTGGATGCCGCCCAGATTCCTGGCCTCGACCAGCGCCCCGGAGAGACGCCGGGCGCCCGCATCGCCCAGGATCGGCGTCAGTAACTCCTGGTACTCGGTGCGGGAGTTGAGCTCGTTGAGATTCACCAGGTCGGGGGGCGCATCGGCTTCACCCGCACCGGCGGGCAGCCCCTGCGGGGGGCGCAGGTCGGAGAGGACCCGGCTGATGCGGATGTGGGTCGCCCGCTCGATCAACCGCTCGATCAAAAGGGCCAGCTCCCGCTCACTTGCGGAGTTGAGGGCCGGTTTTGGCTGGCTGCCGATGGTCACCGCGAAGGGGTTCTCGTCCAGATCGAAGCTCTCGGCGAAGAACTCGAGGAGCTCTACGTCAAGGCCCTCGATCTCGGCGAGCTGCTCGAAGGAGGTGAAGGGACCGATGCTCTCCCGCCGGTGAACGATGGCCGCGGCCAGGGAATCCCCCGAGTCCTCCATCTTGTTGCGGATTACCACCTCATCATCGGCGGCGCCGATGGTGTAGACGTCCATGGCGAGATCCCCGCGGATGTCCGCAAGGTCATCGGTGGTTATCGCCTCGGCGAACTTGACCTGGACCCGCACGCCGCCGGTGAAGTCAATGCCGAGATTGTACCCGCCCTGGATGACGACGCTGCCAATCCCGGTCAGGATAATCGCCGCTGAGATAACGAAGGCGATCCTCCGCTTACCGAGGAAGTCGTAGTGGGTGTCGGTGAAGACCTGCAAGTCCATCCCCCTTGCCGATTACGGCGTCCGCTTCAGAGTCGTAAATGATGCCGATATGTATCCGCCGCGAGGGCGGTTAATCCTAGATGGACAGCTTCGTCAGATGACGACGCCGGACGCGGAAGTCGAAGATCGCCCGGGTCACCACGAGGGCGGTGAACATACTGGCCAGGATGCCGATGCCCAGCGTGACCGCAAAACCGCGTATGGGACCCGTTCCCAGGATGTAGAGCACCCCGGCGGTGATGAGCGTGGTGATATTGGCGTCGAGGATGGTGATGAAGGCCTTCTCGTAGCCGGCGTTGACCGCCGTCGCCACCGCCACCGAGGGCTTGATGGTGCCCGCTGCCTGCAACCGCTCACCCTTCCTTCGTTCCTCGCGGATGCGCTCGAAGATGAGCACGTTGGCGTCCACACTCATGCCCATGGTGAGGATGATCCCGGCGATGCCGGGCAGGGTCAGGGTGGCGCCGAAAAGGGCCAACGCGGCGACGATGATGATGATGTTGAAGATCAGGGCGACGACGGTAATCAACCCGGACAAACGGTACCAGAAGACCATGAACGCCATCACCAGGAACATGCCGACCAGAGCCGCCGTCACCCCGTACTTGATCGAATCGGAGCCCAGACTCGGTCCGACGGTGTCCTCCATGACCACGTTCAGGGCGACCGGCAGGGCCCCGTTACGCAGGTTGATCGCCAGGTCCCTGGCCCGCTCCATGCTGAAGTTGCCCCGGATGATACCCTCGCCGGCGATCTCATCCTCGATGACCGGAGCCGAGATGACTTTGTCGTCCAGGACGATGGCCAATTGGTGGCCGATGTGGGTGCCGGTGATCTCCCGGAAGGTCTCGGCGCCGGTGTAGTTGAAGGAAAAATTCACCGCGGGGAGCCCGCGCTCCCGATCCCGGGTGTACTGGGCGTCGGTCAGATCGGAGCCCTTGACCGGCCGCCGGGCGTCCAGAAGGTAGAGCTCGAAGAAGCCGTCCACGGCGGAGCCGTGGACCTCGCGCAGGCGGCTCATGACCTCCCGCTCGAAGTCGCCGGCGTCACTGTCGAGCCGCTGCTCCTCCGAGAGGGCCAACCTGTAGCCGGGGTACTCGGACACCAGTCCCTCGTCCCGGACCAGCTTATCCAAGTCATTCTCCAGCGAAGATGGGGCGTAGATTCCGTACCCCAGGTCGTAGACCTGGGTCAGGATCGGCCGGTAGACCGGGTAGCCGGCGGCCTTGCCCAGGATATCCTTGAGCCGGCCTTCTTTGTCCACCAGGATGAACTCGAGCACCGCCCGCTCACCGATGAGCTGCTTGGCCCGCTCCGGGTCGCTGATTCCGGGCAGCCGGACCACGATGCCGTTATCACCGATCTGTTCGACCTCGGGTTCGGCCACGCCGAACTCATCCACCCGGCGGCGGATGATCTCCAGGACCATGTCGAGGGTCTCCTGCTCGTCACCGGGTGGCACGTTGGTCATGTCCGCCTCGTAGCGCATGACCATGCCGCCCTCCAGATCCAAGCCCAACTTGACTTTTTCCCCGGGCAGCCATTTGGCCGCTCCGGCGGGCAGGCCATCGAAGAGACCCGTAGTCGGCAGGGCGAAGATCAGGGTGACGATGAAGATCAGCCAGCCGATCAGTCCGTAGAACCGGCGCTTTTTCGCCATTTACGCTCCTCGCAAGTGAGTAGCGACCGATGGATTACCAATGTTTCCCAAAATCGAACACCAGGGGCAGATCCACGCCGACTAGCTTACCGCGCAGCTTCGGTTCTTGTCTTGATCTTGTTGTACGGCCTGCGCGTAGCCACGTGCCCCAACCCCCGGAACGGACAGGGTGCTAACGGTTGGGCAACGAACCTACACGCCACCATCCACTCCCAGCTCCAGGCAGGCCACGGCCTCCAGCTCCGGGGGGCTCGTGATCCCGGCGGCGATGAGGTGGTACCCCCGGGCGGCCACCATGACGGCGTTGTCCATGGAATAGGCGCGGGGGGCGAAGTGAACCTCCACCTCCACCTCGGCGGCGCGGCGGGACAGATGATCCCGCAGCCCCCGGTTGGCCGCAACCCCTCCCCCGACGACCAGCGCTGATAACCCGGTCTCCCGGCAGGCGGCCAGCGCCTTTTCGGTCAGTGTCTGGACCACCGCGTCTTGAAAACCCGCCGCAACCGCGGATTTACTCTCCCCTAAACGGCCCGCCCCCTCCAGTTCGGCCACCCGGCGCGCCACCGCGGTCTTCAGTCCGGAGAAGCTGAAATCGAGACCCTCGGGGAGCGGCCGGGTGAAGGTCTCCGGTTCGCCGGTGAAGGAGACGGCCAGGTCATCCACGACCCTCCCCGCCGGGTAGGGTATTCCCAACAGGCGCCCGACTTTATCGTACGCCTCGCCGGCGGCGTCATCCAGGGTCTCTCCTAAAAGCTTGAAACGGAGCAGACCTTCCCGCCCCGGCTTCCCCGGCAGAACCTCGTAAAGCGCCGTGTGCCCCCCGGACACCAGGAGCCCAACGAAGGGCGGCTCCGGCGGCTCCTCCGAGAGAAGAGGCGCCTGAAGATGGGCCGCCAGATGGTTCACCCCGACGAAGGGAACGTCCAGCCCGGCGGCGAGCGCCTTGGCGAAGTTCAGCCCCACCAACAGGGCCCCGGTCAGCCCCGGCCCGTAGGTGGCGGCCACGCCGCCCAGGTCGCCGTAAGTAACCCCGGCGGTCTTCAAGGACTCACGGACCACGGGGATGATCCTGGCCGCGTGGTTCCGGCTGGCCAGCTCGGGAACGACGCCGCCGTAATCAGCAAAGAAGTCGGCCTGGGAAGAGACGATGTCTGAAAAAACGCGCCGCCCGTCCTCGACGACGGCGGCGGCCGTTTCATCGCACGAGGTCTCCAGGCCTAAGACGAACAGTGCGCCACCTCATACCTGCGGGGAGGGGATTTTATCACACGCCTCGTCCCGCTGCAAGGGTTTATCTTCTTTACCAGAGGGGGGTTACGTCACCGGTTCACCCGCCAGACGAGGATCAGCCCCGCCACCCCGAAGATGATGTTCGGCAGGAACGCGGCCATGAAGGGCGAGACCACCCCCCGCTGCCCGAAGGCCCGGCCCACGGCGATGAATCCCCAGAGCACGAAACCCAACAGCACCGCCAGGCCGAACCCCAGGGCGGTCCCGGACCGGGCGGTGCGGATCGCCAGCGGGGCGCCGATCAGGATCACGATCAGGTTCGCCAGGGGAACGCTCACCTTCAGGTCCAGCTCCACCCGCTCCTTGGCCGGATCCTTGCCGGCCCGTTCCATTCGCTCGATGTGATCGTCGAGCTCGGCGTAGGTCATATCCTCCGGCGTCCGGGCCTCGATGGCGAACTCGTCCGGCGCCTCGACGATCCCCACCACCATCTCCGGCACCTCGACGAGGGTCAGCTCCTCCCCCTCGGGGCCGAAGGTGCGCAGCTCGCAGCCGTAGAAATGCCACTCACCGTCCATGTACTCGCCCACCGCGGCGTCCACCCGCTCGATGGCCAGACCCGGGTCATCGGGATCGTAGGTTATCAGGGTCGGCCGGCTCATCTTCCCGTTGTAGGCGTCCATCTGCCCGGCGTAGAGGATCAAGTTCCCGGTGAGCGAGGTCGAGTAGTCGTTGACTCTCATCATCGCCTCGCGGTCCAGGCCGTCGAAGACCCACTTCTTGATCGCCACGTAGCGCTCGTTGGCGTAGGGCACCACGGTCTCGCCGAAGACCCATACGCCGACGCCGATCAACATCCCCAGGACGACCAGGGGGGTGAAGACCCGGTAGAGCGAGACGCCGCTCGCCTTCATCGCCATGATCTCGGAGTTCTTGCTCAGAGTGCTGATGCAGAAGAGGACCCCCAGCAAAACCGCGATGGGGTTGACCCACTTGACGACGAAGGGAATCATGTAGAGGTAGTAGCTGGTGATCGTGCCGACGTCGGTGCCCTTCTGCAGGAACTTGCCCACCGTCTCGATGAAGTTGATCACCAGGTAGATGGCGATAAAGGCCAGCAGCGCGTACAGGTAGTAGCGCAGGAAGCGGCCGGTCACGTAGCGGTCCAGTGTGCGTCCAATCATCGGTGAGAGGATACCTGTTTGAGCCCCCGAGGGCAAGGGGCCTCACTTGACCTCCGGGGCGGTTATCCGGTATAGTTCCAGTGCGTTGCGCGGATTACTCCTTAAAAAGGCAGGAGTTTCTCATGGGCGTTATCAAGGGCAAGCTGATCGGCAGGGGCAAGAAGATCGCCGTCATCGCCTCCCGCTTCAACGAGTTCATCACCCTGCGCCTGTTGGGCGCCTGCCTGGACACCCTCCACCGCCACGAGGTGGAGGCCGACGACATTGATGTTATCTGGTGCCCCGGCGCCTGGGAGATACCCGTCCTCGCCAAGCGCGCCGCCCCGAACTACGACGCCACCATCTGCCTCGGCGCCATCATCCGCGGCGGAACCCCCCACTTCAACTTCATCGCCGCCGAGGTCGCCAAGGGCATCGCCCAGGTGGGCCTCCAGGCCGAAAAACCCGTCGTCTACGGCGTCCTGACCACCGACACCATCGAGCAGGCCATCGAGCGCGCCGGGGCCAAGGCCGGCAACAAGGGCGCCGACGCAGCCCTGGCCGCCCTCGAGCTCATGGACCTCTACGGCCAGCTGCCGAAATAACCTTTCCTTTGAATAATGTAGGGCGGGGATTTCAATCCCCGCCGTTTTCACGCCCCGACCCTCACCCCGACCCGTGAGCGACTGCTCCTCCTACGGAGAGAGGGAGCCGCGGGCCGACCTAAAGGTCGGCCCCTACGAGGTTGGCCCGTGATTCACACCTTACTCGTAGGGGCGTACCTTCAGGTGCGCCTGCCTTTAATGTAGGGCGGGGATTTTAATCCCCGCCGTTTTCACGCCCCGACCCTCACACCGGCCCGTGAGCGACTGCTCCTCCTACGGAGAGAGGGAGCCGCGGGCCGACCTAAAGGTCGGCCCCTACGTCCGGAGACCCAAAATGTAGAACGGTTCCGCCGGGGCTGCCTTTTTGTTGACCGGTCGGCGGTTCCGCCGGTATACTCACATCCATGAAGAACAAGAAACCCGCCGACGACTCCTCACCCGACCTGGACGGGCACGAGTTCTACCGCTCCAAGAAAAAGGCGTGGTACGTCGAGCGGGACAAGAAGACCAGCCGCGTCGCCGCGCGGGATTACGCCAAACGCAAGCGCGCCAACCCCCTCGTCCACACCGTCGAGAAAATCCCCATCCAGACCCACCTGATCACCGAGCGCGACGACATCGTCGAGCTCTGTGAGCGCTACGTGACACCGGCCGTTTCCCGGCAGGGCGACATTTTGGTCATCAGCGAGAAAATCGTGGCCATCATGCAGGGCCGCACCCGGCGGTTTGAGGAGATTCAAGAAGGCTTCTGGGCCAAATTCCTCGCGGCGAGGGTGGCCAAGCCGCCCTGGGGGATCGGCGCCGTGGGGCTGCCGGTGAAGATGCAGGCGGCGATAGACCTGGTCGGGCTGCCGCGGATCCTCCTGGCGGCGGTTATCGGAGGAATCACGCGATTCCTCGGCCGCTCGGGCGACTTCTACCGCATCGCCGGGCCCCAGGTGGCCCAGATTGACGGCACACGCGTCGGCACCTTCGAGCGCTACATCAACGTCATCATCTACGGCCCGGTGTATCCCAAATTGGTCTGCGAGAGGGTGCAACAGGCCGTTGACCTGGAAACGGCGATCATAGACGCCAACGACTACGGCGACGTGGACATCCTCGGCAGAACCGACGGGATAGACGCCTACTGGCTGTCCTTGGTCTTGGCCGACAACCCGCTGGGTCAGGAGCTGCAGATGACGCCCCTGGGCCTCGTGCGGCGGAAGGCAAACGCCGATTCCAATCGAACGGATCGAGACCGCTGAAAAACCACCCCTTCACCCCGACCCTCTCCCCCCAAAGGGGCGAGGGGATAAAAGGAATACGCCCGGTCCGTCTGGACAAAGGGCGCGTTTCTGGACTATATTAGTCGGGTAACCGATGGATCAATCCGGTCTTCCCTACAACCGACCGTAAGGATGGTGCCCTCGATGCGTACCTGCCTAAATCTATTATTTGCAATCGCCCTCATCGCCGCCGGTGCCTTGGCGGCGGAGACGGGGCCCAACCTGGAGGCCAGGCTCCCCCTCCTCGCCGAGGACGAGATGCTCTGGGTGAACGTCACTCTGGCGGAACAGGCGACGAAGGCCGAGCTGCAGCAGTTGAACGCCACGCTGCCCCGGGAGCTTGCCCGGGAGGCGGTGGTGGACCGGCTCAAATATATCTCCGAGACCACCCGGAGCGACCTGCTGGCCTACCTCGAGGGACAGATGGCTCTGGGCAACGTGGGCTACCTCAAGCCCCTCTGGATCACAAACCTGGTGGTCTGCGAGACGACGCCGGGCGTCATCCGTGAGCTCCTGGGGCGGGACGACGTGGCCCGGGTCGAGACCGGCTCCAACCGCCCCGACGAGTGGGTCGGTGTGGGCATCTCGGACCGCGACGGCGCCATTGCCTGGGGAGTGGAGAAGATCGGCGCCCCCTTTGTCTGGGACGATTACGGCTTCGACGGCGACGGAATCGTGGTCGCGGTGACCGACACCGGCGTCAACTACAACCACCACGACCTGCGCGACCACCTGTGGTACAACACCGACGAGATCCCGGACAACGGCATAGACGACGACGGCAACGGCTACGTGGACGACTACCTCGGCTACTACTTCGACGGCCTGGGTGGCGGCGGCCCGGACCCGATGGACACCGACTCCCACGGCACCCACTGCGCCGGCTCGGTGGCCTCGGACGGCGCGGCGGGTATCTCCTGCGGCGTGGCGCCCCTGACGCAGATCATGAGCCTCAAGGTCTGGATGTGGGCCTCCCCACAGGGCGAGGCCGCGGTCTGGGAGGCCTGGCAGTACGCCCTGGACAACGGGGCCGACGCCTGCTCGGTGAGCCTGGGCTGGAACTACGGGTGGGACCCGGACCGCTCCACCTGGCGCTCCGTGGCCGAGAACTGCATCGCCGGCGGGATGGCCCTGGTCGTGGCCGCCGGGAACGATGGACCCGATCCCGAAACCGTCACCTGTCCCGGTGACGTGCCCGGCGTCATCACCGTAGGCGCCACCAGGATCAGCGACGAGATCGCCGATTTCTCCGGTCGTGGGCCGGTGAGTTGGATAGACATCGGCCCCTACTACGACTACCCGGTCCTCACCAAGCCCGACGTATGCGCCCCCGGGGTGGACATCGTCTCCTGCTCCTGGGAAGATGACGAGGATTACCTCTGGGGCTGGAACGGCACCTCCATGGCCACCCCGCACACCGCCGGCACGGTTTCGCTGTTGTTGAACGCCAATCCCGCCCTCTCCCCGATCCAGCTCAAGGCCGCCCTCGAAGTCTACGCCCGGGAGCTGGGCGATCCGGGCAAGGACAACACCTACGGCTCGGGGCGGGTCAACGCCTTCGCCAGCGTTTCCAGCGTCGTCGCCGATCCGGTGCTGCGCCTCCTCTTCGACGGGTACGAGGTCGAGGACGCCGACTCCGACGGAATATTAGAACCCGGGGAGAGCGCCACGGTCTATTGCGACATCTACAACATGAGCCTGGTCACCGCCACCGGTGTCACCGTCGACCTCACCACGACTTCAAGCGACGTGACCGTTACCGACGGGTCCGACAGCCTGGGCAACCTGGACCCCTTCGAGGAGGCCACGGCGGTCTTCGAGATAGAGGTGGACTTAGATTGTCCCGAGCCGGCCGGTCTTCCTTTCGAGCTACTCATCCAGGCTACTAACCCCTATGATCTCACCGAGGAGTTCGAGCTCTTTGTCCCCGGCTACGGGCTGTGGGAGGACTGCGAGTCCGGCATTGAGCCCCTCTGGCGGTACTCCAGCAACGGGGACAACACCTGGCGCCAGACCGACGAGGACTCGTTGTACGGGGAGTACTCCTTCACTCCCAACAATCCCGGCGGGGGCTACGAGCCCAATCTGGACTGCTCCCTGGTGAGCCTTCCCTTCCGCGTTGACGCCGAGCACTACATCCTCACCGTGTGGAGCAAGTTTCACCTGGAAGGCGGTTGGGACGCCCTCTACATCAAGATTCGCTACTCCGAGGACGAGGACTGGACCACCCTGCACACCCTCTCGGGCACCCTGAACGAGTGGCTCCGGCGCACCAGCGACCTCACCGGCCACATCGGGGAGATCGCCCAGCTCCGGCTCCACTTCAAGACGGACTCCGACGACACCTACGACGGCGCTTTCGTGGACCAGATTTTCGTCCTGGATTACGAGGTCGGCCTGGGCGATGTCACCCTTACCGCCGAGGCCACCGACGACGGCGTACTCGTGAGCTGGGAGATCGAGGGCGACGCGGTCGGGCTGAACATCTACCGGCAGCGCGATGACACCCCGGGGCTATCCAACCTCGGGGTGAAGCTGAACGACGCGCCCCTTTCCGGCAACCGGGGCCGCTATCTGGACCGTGGCTGGGGCGACCGCTATCTGTTAGAGGTCTTCGACTCCGCGGGCGGACGGGAGCTTCTTGGGCCGGTGGAGGTTCGGGGCGAACCCCCGGCCGCAAGCAGGACCGCCCTCGCCGCGCCCTACCCCAATCCGGCGACGGAGGGGATCACCGTCGAGTTCGAGCTGAGCGAGGCCGACGCCGGCGCTCCGGTGATTCTGGCGGCCTACGACCTGGCCGGACGGCGCGTGGCCACCCTCTTCGAGGGCGAGACGACCGCCGGCCGACATCTCATCGCCTGGGACACCTCGGCCCTGAGCGTGGGAGTCTACCTGATCCGGCTCGAGACCGCCGGCGACGCGCAGACCCGCCGCGTGGTCGTAGTCCGTTAACACGGTTGGAATACCTGATAGGGGGCCTCTCGAGGCCCCCTATCTCTTGACTAATCGAAGCCTAAAAGCCTATAATCTGAAATGTCCTAAACTCTAGAGAGATAGAACCGATGAAGCGCGCCGCACTCCTCACTTTGCTGATCATCGCCCTCTGCCCGTCCGCCCAGGCCCAGACCACCGTCGCCGTCCTGGACTTCGAGGCCAGCGGGGTCTCGGAAACGACCGCCGTCGGGGTGGCCGACGTCTTCCGTGTCGAGCTGGTCAACACCGGGCGCTTCCACGTCGTCGAGCGGGCCCGCATCGCCGACGTCCTGGCCGAGCAGGGCCTGGCGATGAGCGGCTGCACCTCCAACGAGTGCGTGATAAACCTGGGCGCGCTGCTGGGGGCCAACCGGATCATCACCGGCAAGATAAGCCTGGTAGGCTCGACCTACGTCTGCTCCGTGCGCATGGTGGACGTCGAGCTGGGTACTATCGAGCTCTCGGAGTTGGTCGAGGTTAAAAACGAGACGAAGCTGATAGACGCTTCGAAGGAGCTGGCGGGAAGAATCGCCGAAGCCGTGCCGCTGATAACCAAGGTTATTGCAATCGAGGATGATCGCTTGATAATAGGCGCCGGGTCCAGCCACGATGTCGCCGTGGATCAGAAGGTGTTTATCTATCGCCTGGGTACGGAATACTACCACCCCGATACAGGTTTGCTCATGGGTTACGACACCGATGAGGTAGGCTACGGGAGGGTGATCGAGGTAATCGGTCCGCGCATAGCCTCGGTCCAATTCAAGGGTGATCTGGAGCCGGTTATTGGCGATCTGGTTCAGGTGACAACGAAGCTCGGGGGGGGAATCACGTTTCGGGAGGATTTCGAGGGAATTAAATCGGGACTGCCGATGACGACCTACTACGGTTACGGTCCGGGCTATCAACTCCTATACCCCGCAGGCTGGGAAGTAAGTGTCGAAGCTGGGGTTTTCACTACCAGTCCCTATGAAACCTACCTTACCGGCCCCTATATTAGGGAAACACACCCTCGTCGGCCTCAACCTCAAATTAGTATCTTTATGAAAGCGGATGACTATGATTTTCAATCGCATATGGAGGAATGCTACGCCGATTTACTATATGAATATGAGTCTGTACGAAAGCTCGAAGTGTATGATAATGGATATAAGTTTATGTTTTCAACTAACTCTAGGAAATATCAATGCGCATACTTCTTTTTCGATGGATTTCTCGGATATTATATCGCGGGGGCGGTAGATTATTTGTATTCTAAAGCTTTTGACATTGATACCTGGTTTGATTACGACGGACTCGATCTGTTAATCGAGATGATCCTTTCGTTTGAGCTTAAAGATATCGGTTTTTTTGGTATGTTTGTACAAACGCCCAACGATGAGCTCTGTAAAGAATTCGACATACCCCGCTGGATATCCCGCTGGACAGACGGGCTTGTGGTTACGGGGATCGTCGAGGGATTACCGGCTCAAATGGCGGGTCTCCAGATCGGAGACGTCATTATCGACCTCAACGGCGCACCTGTTGAAAACCGTAAAGATTTTGATAACCTCACGTGGGATGTCTTGCCCGGCGACGAGGTTGTCTTAGACATCGTTCGCCGCGACGACGAGATACAGATCAAGGTTATCGTAGGTGAGCGCCCGAGCGGATATAGATGGCACAACTGATGCGAGAGCGCCGTTTAGCACTTCCATACTGTAAGTTCACTGCGGCAATTCGAGCCCGTCGAGGCTTGTAAGTGGCCCGGGAGCGCGCGGTGCCGCCTGGCGATGGTGACCCGTTAATAACAGGAGAAAGAAAGCGGGGTCCGGACGTGGGCCCCGCCTCTATCCCATGAACCCTGATCTCGACGAGAACCTGCGGATCTCCGACGGGGAATCCGGCGACCTTCCGCTGGCGGAACGGGTCGGGCGCTTCCTCTTCAAGCACCGCGGGATCGTTCCGGTGCCCTTCATCCTCCTGCTGCTCTTCTTGGGAAATCCCAAGCCCTGGAGCTGGGCGGTCGGAGTTCCACTGATCCTGCTGGGCGAGGCAATCCGTTTCTGGGGGGTGGGTCACGCCGGCGGCGCCACGCGGGCCCGGGATCTCCGCGCCCACGTCCTCTGCACAAGAGGGCCCTTCGCCCATGTGCGCAACCCCCTCTACCTCGGCAATACCCTCATGGCCCTGGGCACGGTGACCGTCGGCGGTTGGTGGCCCCTCATGGCGGTTCAGCCGGTCTTCTACCTCGTCTACTACTACTTCATCATCCGCTACGAGGAACCCTTTTTAGCCCGGGAGTTCGGCGGCGTCTACGAGCCCTACCGGAGGGCGGTGCGCCGTCTCATCCCCCGTCTGAAGCCGTATCCGGAAAAAACCGGCCGGGATTTCTCCGCCAGGGACGCACTGTTTAACGAGCGGCGCACCCTCACCGGCCAGGGGATAATCCTGGGCTGCCTCTTGGCCCTGGACATCGTCCTGGGTGAAATCGGCGCGGTCAGCCTGTTCAACCTCTTCTTTAGCAGTTGAGATGAAACACCACCACCCCAAGCCGAGCGACGACCATCACGGTCACGATTTCCGCACCCTGGGCCGCAGCAGGCTGCGGATAGCGATCATCATCACCGCGGTCACCATGGTCATCGAGGTGGTGGGGGGACTGATCTCCGGCTCGCTGGCGCTCATCTCCGACGCCGGCCACATGTTCACCCACCTCTTCGCCCTCGGGGTGAGCTACCTGGCGCTCTGGTGGTCCAACCGGCCCGCGAGCACCGACAAGACCTTCGGCTACTACCGGGGCGAGATCCTGGCCGCCCTGATCAACGGTATCACCGTCCTCGCCGTCGTAGCCTTCATCGTTTTCGAGGCCGTGGGGACGATCATCGAACCCCACGCCGTGAAGACCACCGAGATGATGATCGTCGCCGGCTTCGGGCTGGTGGTCAACCTGATCACCGCTCTCCTTCTGTTCAAGGTCGGCAAGCATGACCTGAATATCAAAAGCGCCCTGGTCCACCTGATGGGGGACCTGGGCAGCTCGGTGGCCATCGTCATCGGCGGCGTGGTGATGATCTACACCGGCTTCTGGCTGCTGGACCCCATCCTCTCCCTGGGGATAGCAGCAATGATACTGATCTGGAGCTGGAAGCTCATCCGGGAGAGCGTGCACATCCTGTTGCAGGGCACCCCGCGAGAGGTGGACCTGCCGACGGTGCGGAAGCTTCTGGAGGATTATCCGTGCGTCGCCGGGGTGGACGATCTCCACGTCTGGTGCGTCACCAGCCGGATGCACGTGCTGACCGCCCAGCTCAGGGTTCCGGGCGGGATGCGGATCGAGGAGGGCACCACGCTGCGCCGGGAGCTGACCCGCGAGCTCTACGACCACCACCACATCGTCCACGCCACCCTGGAGCTAGTCCCCGACGGCGAGGCCGGGATCGCCGACTGCGCCCTGTGCCGTAGAGAGATTATTTAGATTCTATAAACGGATATTAGTCGCCGGGAGCGTCTACGATATTAACAATAATGACTCTGGGCTCAATCCTTGATTCGGCAATATCAATTAATTCGCTGAGAGCTTCTTCTGAGTTTAACAGTATTTTGGGGTCGTCTTTGGAGCGTCGTTCACCAATAAGAATACAACCTGATGTATGTGACGGTCTATCACCCCTATGTATTTGAATGGCTGTACGGCCTGGCACATCTTTCAACTCAATAAAATCATAGTTGTGTTTAGAGGTTTCTTTTCTTCTAATCTTCGCCATATATGTTCCAGCGCGACACCTGCTATAAGACTCCTTCTCTTTTTCGTTCTTACCAATATTCTCTTTATCCACAGTTTCTTCACTCTTGTTTTCATTCCAGGGAGGCTCTAACGTTTCAAAGCGTTCTTTAAATCGAATAACACGGCCATAGGAGGCTGGATAGACTGGATTTATCCAAGATACGGTCAAATATCCCGGCGTGTAGTCGTCATCTCCTTTTGAGCGAACCACCTCGATAAAAAGATATCTCTCGATTTCATCCACCGGTATTATCAAATCGTCTTCAAAAGCCTTATCTTGCAGCCCCTTGGTAAAAACGCATTGGATTTCATCCCCTGCAACTTCAAACTCGGTTCCCTCGTACGTCAGGGTCTGTGCTTGCATATGCACTATTATGCATAGCACGGCTAAAAGGGTTTTCCGGAGCATTATTTCTCCTCTCGTCGAGTTTGTCGTAATCTTCTGTAAGGCTCGCTTGACATGGCTGGGATGGTTGATATATTCCCAACCGCGTCTTTTTACAGTGTATTGCGTTTTCCCAGTCGAACCGGCAACCCGCCATCGGCTGTTTAGTTCAAATCCACCGGTATTGGGGTCGGCTCAGGTTCCGGCTCCGGCTCAGGTTCCGGCTCCGGCTCAGGTTCCGGCTCTGGCTCAGGTTCCGGCTCTGGCTCTGGTTCCGGTTCTGGCTCTGGTTCCGGCACCGGCGGTGGGTCATCAGGTGGGTCATACGGAACCTGACAGTAACCAACGCCATCGTAGTCAACGTTTGCTAAGCTTGCCGAAGCACATAGCATAGCAAGAATACATACCAGGATTTTCATATCACTCCTAAATATAAACAGAGGTCATTTATTAGTCTAGTGCCTATTTTTGAAAAAGTCAACAGACTAAAGTCATCAAAAGCAAGAAAAGTTTCCCTCATCATGTTATAAATATCTCGTATCAATAATAACATAAGGGGAGATCATGGCTTTGTCACCCATCGGCGTCAAGGCGCCCAACTTCACCGACGACATCGAGAGGCACAAGGAGTGGCAGCGGGGCGACCTGGGCAACCCGCCACCGGCTGTTTAGTTTCAATACACAGGCCCATCAGGATCAGGTTCCGGCCCATCAGGATCAGGTTCCGGCCCATTAGGATCAGGTGGGATCGGCCCATTAGGATCAGGTGGGGGCTCAGGTGGGGGAGGTGGTTCTAGGTCACATGGTTCTGGATCAGGTAGATCATCAGGTGGGGGCAGGGGCAGCAGATCATCATCAGGTGGCGGATCACCATCAGGTGGTTCTGGATCTGGTGGCTCCGGCGGTGGGTCGGGAACCTGACAGTAACCAACGTCATCGTAGTCAATGTTTGCTAAGCTTGCCGAAGCAAATAGCATAGCAAGAATACATACCAGGATTTTCATATCACTCCTAAATTTAAACAGAGATCATTTATTAGTCTAGTGCCTATTTTTGAAAAAGTCAACAGACTAAAGTCATCAAAAGCAAGAAAAGTTTCCCTCCTCTTTATGTTTATGTTATAGATATCTAGTATCAAGATAACTTAAGGAGGGATTATGGCATTGTTACCCATCGGCGTTAAGGCGCCCGACTTCACCGACCGCGACGGCACCATCTCCAAGCTCTACGGCACCTTCCTGGAGGACGCCGGCATTGCCACCCGAGGCACCTACATCATCGACCCCGAGGGCGTCATCCGGGCGATCATGGTCACCGAGCCCAAGGTGGCCCGCTCTGTAGAGGAGACGCTGCGGCTGATCTCGGCCTACCAGACCGGCGAGGCCTGCCCGGTGGACTGGCATCCCGGCGATCCCACGTTGTAGGGCCATTCAAGGGGCAACGCGGCCCCGCTAAGGGGATCTCTCATGCATGATTACGTCGCTGAGCCGAACCTCAAAAAGATTCATTGGGGTAGGTCGATGAAAAGGCTCACCCTACTTCTTTTACTGACCGCTTCGCTGGCTCCGGCCGGCGGGATCTACCAGGCCCGCTGCGCCGACTGCGGCTACACCCAGGACGGTCTCTGGCACGGGAGCGGCATCGAGGACCCCTTCGCCGTCTACGCCGTCTACTGGGCGGCGGACTGGGCCCAGGTCATCTCCATAGAATTCGATCTGTCCTACGAGTTCGGCGAGCTGGTCGGCTACGACTTCGCCCCCATCCGCCGCAACGTGGCCATCTGGAACGTGATTGATTTATACGACCGCGAGTACACCGAGTTCTTCGATGCCTGGGAGCCGCCCGGGGTGATCGAGGAAAGCGGTTTTCCCCGCGGCGCCCGGATCGCATCGGACCGGCCCGAGACCCACCTCATCCCGCGGATGCTTTTAATGGAGGGGATTTGGGCGGAGGAAAAAAGCTTTCCCTGCCCTCAATGCGGTAAACGATCTCTGGTTTTTCTCCAGGTCGGCCTCTGGGACTGAACAAAGGATACCGATATGCGCTTAACCATCGGACTGCTCTTACTCCTGACCCTCGGCGCCCCGGCCGGCTCCGTCCTCGACGGCGAGTGCCCGGCCTGCGGGTACGAACTCGAGGACGTCTTCTACGGTCGCGGCTTCTACCCCTACTACCTCACCCTGCTCTACAACAATCCCGCGATGGGCGAGGTGCTGGATGTGGGCTTCGACTACGCGGTCATGCTGGCCGAAGACCTCGGCGCGCCGCTCCCCGCCGACTTCGACGAGGCCAAGGAATTCGTGGACGCCCACTACGCCGAGTACGAGGAGCTGACGACCGGTTGGATGCCGCCGGGGAACCTGTTGGACCTCCTCGGAGAGGACGGCGTCCTGCCCGCTTGGGTGGAGGTTTACCCCGGATTGATTTATACGTTCCTCCCCGAGGAGATTCCCCTCCTGGACCCCTACCTCGGACCCCACCTTTGCCCCAAGTGCGGCGAACAGATGCTGGAGTTCCACGAGGTCGGCTCTTGGGATTGACAACACCTACCCCCCCAAGTAGATAAAGAAAGGCCCCCCGGGGCCTTTCTATTTTGTTACCGGCGCGCTGGATTTATTCGATGGAGGCCAGCATGTCTGTCAGGAGAGTGATGCCGTCTATCTCATCCCAGCGGTCCTCCCCGCAGACGTAGGAGGCGATCATGCCCCAGTCCTCATCGATCATCGTCACGCTGAACTCGGCCAGGGGCACCCCGTCGCTAGAATAGTAGACTAAAAACATCTCGAGGGTGTCGTCAACCGGCTCCCTCTCGGTCACCTCCACGTCGGTGAACCACATATCGTAGTTGTAGAGAACCTCATCGGTGAAGTCCCCGATGCTCGTGGGCTCGATCTCGAAGAAGTACATTTCGACGTAGGGCGCGGTGTAGTCGTCGGAGTTGGAGTCGAAGATGAGCGACTCCTCGTCCT
>SDBS01000351.1_pt1 | contig 43235 bp, 32 predicted proteins | sample 2277091 | NCBI WGS metagenome assembly SDBS01 (sample SAMN10404972, study PRJNA504765) | marine sediment metagenome | isolation source: marine sediment core GS10_PC15, 163 cmbsf | place: Arctic Ocean: Southern Knipovich Ridge | collected 2010
CGGCAGGTGGTATGAGTGGTACGGAGTGAGCGACTGCGGCGGAGGGCCGGATACGGACTACCGGATCAAGGCGACATGCCTGGCAGATCCGGCCTGTTATGACTTCAGCGATTACTTCACGATTTCGAATTAATAAAGATATTTGGTCGTATGAATCGACTGGTCTGTTTACTACACAATCCCTCTGTTTCATCAAGAAACAGAGGGATTGTAATAATTCGGAGTTTGCGAATGTGAAATGCTATTTATTCTTTTTATTATTTTTGCATACCTTCTTATTACGGAGCCCGGAGGGAAGTTTCTTGTCAGACACTGGAGCCCACTTCCTTTTCATATTGAAGCTTACTTCCCATGAACCATCGTTCAAGCGATAATATTTATCCTTGTGGAAATAATAATCCGGATACCCAACGACGACATATACGCCGATGTTTGATTTATAAACCAATTCTTCTCCGTCGGGATGCTTATGCCGATAACCATGGGCTGGTGCGTGTGGCGGTGGTCCAGTATGCTGTTGCTTGATTTCCGGATTGGACGCCACGGTATAACGAACCGAACTCCCACATGCGGAGACCACAATACCTATTGAGATCAAAAGAACTGCGATAAGACAAATCTTTGCCCTGGTCATAACCTGCCTCCTGCTGATAGTCACGCAACTGATGCAAACCAGAACTTTTTGATAAAGCCTGGTTTTCAGCAACCATTTCCTGATCAACGAATGGCTGAGTGTTCTTATGTTTTCGCAAAGATTAAGCCAAGTTTGCCACCGGGTCCGATTCCAGGAATAAATCGCATAAGTCATACTATAAAAAGGGATTAACTCATATCGCCCCATTTGCAGCAAATATCGAGAAGCTCATAATGCATTGTGACACGTGACTACTTAAACCAATATAGCGAATCCTTGAAAATGCAGCTTCTTGAATTTGGATGATGGGCCGGGGTAAAATGCGAATGTTAAGCGCGTGGGATCAGGGATACGTACTCGCACAGGGGCAACTCATGGGCAGGTACCAGGGATGAACATGGACATATACCGACTCTTGGTAACGGGGCCGCCCGGTGTCGGCAAGACGACACTGGTCCGCAAGGTTGCTGCCGGCCTCGCCCACCTCCGTCCTGTGGGCTTTTACACTACCGAAATGCGGGAACGGGGCGTAAGAAAGGGCTTCGAGTTGATGAGTCTCGACGGCCGACGGGATCTGTTATCCCACGTTGACATTCGCAGCCGGCAACGCGTGAGCAGGTACGGAGTGGATGTCGTTGGCTTCGACCGCTTTCTCGACACCATTCAATGGCATGGATCAGACACTGGCCTGATCGTGATTGACGAGATCGGGAAAATGGAGTGCTTTTCCGAGAAATTCCAAGCGCTGGTACGACGAGTCCTTGATTCGGAAACACCTGTACTCGCGACGGTTGCCCGTAAGGGGAGCGGATTGATCGCCGAGGTTAAAAGTCGGCCGGATGTCAAGTTGCTCGAGCTCGACACAAGCAACCGTGATAAGCTGGCCGTCGAGATCGTGAGGCGGTTTACTTGACTCGTTCGTAGATTGCAGGCGCTTCAACCTTGAATCCGAAATCACCCGTCGGAAGTAATTCGTGCGCACCAGTGATGAGAACGCCGCCCTCACGAAGACGCTCTGCCAGCTTGCGCAGGATTTTTATCTGCAAAGTTTCCTCGAAGTACGTGAATACGAGGTTTCTGCACAGAATGATATCGAACGGTCCACGGGGCATCTTTTCGCAGATGTTCTGCTCCTCGAAATAAATATTTTCTTTGAATCGGGTGCGGAGCACAAACATGTCGCCCGAATGCTCGAACGCTTGTGAGGCAAGATCGGGCGGGAGGTCCTTGAGCGCGCTCGCAGGATACGCGGCCTTTCGGGCACGCTCGAGCATGACCGGGTCAGAATCCGTGCCGAGTACGTACAGGGTCTTCCCGATCATGGATGGTACCGCACGCAGCTCCCACAGAATCAGCATGGTGTAAGCTTCCTCCGCAGAGGCACATCCTGCGCTCCAACACCTGACATCGGCTTTCGCCCGCCCGGCCAGACGCGGCTGGACGATGTTGCCGATGTGGTCGAAAACACCCCTGTCACGGTAGAACCGTGAGATAGTGACCCGGCAGAGTGAGGCAAGCATCTTCCACTCTTCCGGATTCGATTCGAGGAAGGTCTGGTAGGCGGCGACACCCGGTAAGTCCAAAGTAACAATCCGTCGCGAGATACGTTTGCACACCTGTCCGCGTACCTTGCGGAATCCGGGCCAGCGCATCCGCATTCTCGGGAGAGACCATTGCAGGAATGTGATACATTCTCGATCTGTCATATGTCACCGGCCGGCGTCAGTTCGAGCAGTTGCATCCTTCGATCACGATTTCCCTGCTCTTCGGCCCGCAGTTGAGCAGGAGATCCAGCGCTGAGAGATTGTAAACGAAGTCCCCCCAAAGCTGTGGGTATACCGGCGGCTGATATTTCGCGCGAACAATCTCGATCCCGTGTTTTTTCATCGCCTCCTTGTCGATGTGTTTCTCCGCTGCGGGAAGCGCGAAGAAGCGGTCGGCGCCCAGATGCTCGCAGATTTCGATGAGCAGATCTGTTCCTTTTCCGGCAACACCCAGTTCGGATTGACGTATCACGTTGGTTTCCAGCGAGAGTGCATCCAGGAGGAAAGAGATCAGTTCCGTTGTGAATTCGGCAAGGAGTGAGTAATTCCTCTTGTAGATGGATTCTATGCCGGGGAAGCAGTCGGCGAAATAGGGCGCGTGGACGTAGTTCTGCCGAAGGCTTGCCAGATGCTTCCTCCGCCATGTGTTTTCTTTATGAATTTCGACCCGTCGGATTGTTTGAAGCCCGCGCCCCTTCCTCAACACCGGGACCGTCAGCCAGAGCTCGCCGGCCTCGTTCTTTAACCGGTTATGAGTGAGCCAGCTTCGGCCTCTGGGGAATTGAACGTCATCCAGGAGGACGAAGTAATCCGCATGAGCGGCCTTGTGGAAGAATCCGGGCCATGGCAGAAAGATTGGTTGGTGTGTAACGACGATTTCGCTCATGTTCCTTGTCCGCGTGACGATCCGCTGCCCGCAATCACTGCGGAATCCTCTCGAAATTTATATCACCAGGGTTCCCGGTTGTCAATCTCCTGCCTCGAGTTTGTCCTGTCCGCTTTGTTCTGTGCCTCCTAAATAGCTCTATCGGAATCCGCTTGCGCCTGAAGCCCAGTTACGGTATTATCACTATGTTGATACACATTCGTGATGCGTTCGCTGAACGTGTATCGCTGGAACCACAGAGGGTGGTTCATTTTTTATCGCTGCTATTAATGCGGTCCTTTCTTTTCCACGCGTCCGGCGGGTAGAGATTTGTAAAACGCCGGACTAGGAAGAACATGAAAGAACACGCACACGCACACGCGCGGCGCGCAAAGCGCAGCCGTCCGACTCCCAGACCACAGCCCCAGTTTCGAGAAGGCGTATTCAGTGCCTTGATGCCGGAGCTTCAGCAGGCTGTAGCCGCCGAAGGTTACGACACCCCCACACCGATTCAGGACCAGTGCATTCCGCACCTGCTGGAAGGCCGGGATCTCGTGGGCAGCGCCCAGACCGGTACCGGCAAGACCGCGGCTTTTACCCTGCCGCTCCTGCAGCGGCTTTCGCGGCACCGCCAGCGGCCCCGCAAGGGAACCCCCCGGGCCCTCATCCTCGCCCCTACCCGCGAGCTCGCGGCGCAGATCAGGGAGAGCATACGGACGTATGGACGTTTCCTGCAACTCAGCAACACCGTGATCTACGGCGGGGTGAACCAGATCCATCAGGTCAAGATCCTCAACCGGGGTGTTGATATCCTTGTGGCCACTCCCGGGCGGCTTCTCGATCTTATACAGCAGGGATTCATCCACCTCAACGAGGTGGAGGTATTTATTCTCGACGAAGGGGACCGGATGCTCGATATGGGTTTCATGCCCGATATCAAACGAGTGGTGTCATTGATTCCCGAGAAGCGCCAGACCCTTTTCTTCTCGGCCACCATGCCCTATAAGATAGAGAAACTGGCACGTACCATGGTCAACGATCCTGTGCGAGTGAGCATCGCGCCCGACAAACCTACGCTGGATAGTATCGACCAGAAAGTACTTTTCGTTGGAAAGAAGGACAAGGATGCCCTGCTCGTCGACCTGTTGAGCGACTCACGGATCAACAAGGCCATAATCTTCACCCAGATGAAGCATGCGGCAAACCGTGTGATGGGAAAATTGTATAACGCGGGCATCAAGGTCGAGGCCATTCACGGCAACAAGAGCCAGGCCGCACGAACCAGGGCGCTGGACGGGTTCAAACGGAACCGTTTCCGGGTGCTCGTTGCCACCGACGTGGCGGCGCGGGGGTTGGATGTGGACGACATCACCCACGTGATCAACTACGATCTTCCGGTGGAAGCGGAGACTTACGTGCATCGTATCGGGCGCACAGCCCGGGCCGGAGCGGCCGGCAATGCCATTTCGTTCTGCTGCGCCGAAGACCGTGGATATCTGCGTGATATCGAACGTCTGCTCGGCAAACAGGTCCCGACTGAAATGAAGCACGCCTATCATTGCGACAAGGCTCTTCATTCCACCCGGTCCGCCCCGAGGTCATACGGCAGCAACAAGGGCCGGTACCGGCAGGGTGGCCGTGCCCAGGGCAGCTATAACCGCTATCGCAGCCGAAGACGCAAGTAGGGCGGGCGCTGAAGCAAGACTCCACCGGACAATTGGACTCCGTTAAACGCTTATATAAATCGCTGTACCGCGCGATACTGCTCCTATATAGCATCTACCGTGAATTCCAGAATCTCCATAACCTCCAATAAAGATGTGTGGAAGGTGAAAAGCCTGAAATTTATGCTATATTAAGATAGGGAAAGAAAGAGTATTCCAATCTGAACAAAATTAATTAAGCTGGTGATCGGTGATGAGAGTGGTAATGGTCCTGATGACGTTACTCGGAGTTTTCTGGGCGATTTTGTGCCCGGCCTTCGGCGGTCAGGTGGACCTGTGCAGGATAGAGGGTGTGATCGGGCCTATATGCTCGGAGTTCATTGTGAAGGCGATTAGCCAGGCGGCAGCGGACAGCGCGGTGTGTCTGATCATCGAGCTGGACACGCCGGGTGGGCTGGATACTTCGATGCGGGACATCATCAAGGAGCTTATGGCTTCCGAGGTGCCGGTAGTGGTGTACGTGTCCCCGAGTGGATCGCGCGCCGCTTCGGCGGGAGCATTTGTGACGATGGCGGCACACGTGGCCGCGATGGCGCCGGGAACAAACATCGGGGCCGCACATCCAGTGGCGTTTGGTGGAGGAAAGATGGACAGCACGATGGTGGAGAAGATCGCCAATGATGCAGCGGCATATATCAGGACAATCGCGGAGAAGCGGGGGCGAAATGCGGATTGGGCTGAGGAAGCCGTCCGGAAGAGCGTGTCGGCTACGGAAAATGAAGCATTGGAGTTGGGTGTGATTGATCTGGTGTGTCGGGACGTGCCCGCGCTGTTGGATTCGCTGGATGGTCGTCGAGTGTCGCTTCCCTCAGGAGAGCGAGTTCTCCGGACCAGAGAGGCTGTGATAAAGGAGATTTCGATGGGGCTTCGGGAACGGGTGCTTTCAGCCATAGCGGATCCAAACATCGCGTACATTCTGATGATCCTCGGGATATACGGGCTCATCTTTGAAATGTCGCATCCCGGGGCATATCTCCCGGGCGTGGTCGGAGGCATCTGTCTGATTCTGGCATTCTTTGCTTTTCAGACCCTGTCGGTCAATTATGCCGGGGTATTGCTGATCCTGTTCGCGGTGATTCTGTTTATAGCTGAGATACTGACGCCCACGTACGGAGTGCTGGCCACAGGAGGCGTGATCGCTATGGTGCTCGGATCAACGATGCTGTTCGATGCCTCGGTGCCGTTTCTGAAAGTGTCCTGGACGGTAATTCTACCGGTCGTGATTGCCACGGCGCTCTTTTTCCTGTTCGCGGTCGGGATGGGATTGAAAATCCAGCGCCGGAAATCCTACACAGGAATTCCGGACCTGATCGGCCGGGTGGGCGAGGCGAGAACGGATATCGTCGAAAAAGGGACGGTATTCATTTCCGGTGAACACTGGCGCGCCGTCTCGGACGAGCCCATCAAGGCAGGAGAGCGCGTGCGTGTCGTGAGTATGGATCATCTAGTAGTAAAGGTGGTCAAAGACGAAGAGTAAGGAGGTGGTACTTGTGGTAGCGTTGCCTTATACGATAACGCTCGTAGTCATCGTGGCGATGATAATCCTGAGCGCGGCCATCCGCGTTTTACGGGAATATGAACGGGGCGTGATCTTCAGGTTGGGAAGGTTGGTCGGAGAGAAAGGGCCGGGACTGATCCTGTTGATCCCAATCGTGGATCGAATGGTGCGCATCTCACTTCGGGTGGTCGCGATGGATGTGGAGCCTCAGGACGTCATCACGAAGGACAATGTGAGCATCAAAGTGGATGCGGTGCTCTATTTCCGGGTAATGACGGCGGCGGACGCGGTAGTGAAGGTGGAGAACTATCTGTACGCCACGTCTCAGATCGCTCAGACGACTTTGCGAAGTGTGCTGGGCGAGCATGACCTGGACTCCCTGCTGACCGAACGGGAGCAGATCAATCAGCAATTACAGAGTGTCATTGACGAACGGACCGATCCGTGGGGAATCAAGGTTTCAGCGGTGGAGGTCAAGAACGTGGATCTGCCCAAGGAGATGCAGCGCGCTATTGCCCGGCAGGCCGTAGCGGAACGCGAACGGAGGGCCAAGGTGATCCACGCGGAGGGGGAGTTTCAGGCAGCTGAGAAGTTGACCCAGGCCGCCGAGGTGATCGCCCGGGAACCCAATGCGATTCAATTGCGGTACTTACAGACACTCACGGAGATCGCTGTGGGGCAAAGCTCCACCATAGTGTTCCCAGTCCCGGTAGATATTATCAAGACATTCCTTACAAAAGCCGGAGAGCCTAAGTCGGGGACAGAGGATTAAAAGAGGAAATGCGAATCGTGGATCAGCATGGAACACGAAGTCAGGTTTGAAAAAGGAATTGTCATTGTCCGGGTCTGGGGCAGGGCTGATCCCGATGGGTATGCCGCAACTACGGCTTCTATCGTATCATTGCCGGACTGGAAGACAGGAATGCCCATTCTTGTCGATTACGAAGACCTGGATCTGACAGAAGCAACCATCGCGGATATGAGGGCTTTTGCCAATGCCTCAGCTCGATTTCGGAAAGAGCTGGGGCATTGCCTTTGTGCAGTAGTCAATTCGAAGCGCATCGACTTCGGCATGGCCAGGATGTGGCAGGTCTTCATGAATATGGCCTCGGATGTCGAAGTGGCGGTTTTCTACAAGGTTGAAGATGCCATGAGCTGGCTGGAAGAAAATATGAAGCATGAGTGTTGATCCACATGTCATCCTGTTTCCTCTGCGGCGCAGGATTCCGAGATGACAATAAGCGAGACATGGAGGCATATTGACTACGGAGACAGTGAAGAGACACTGGCAACGGTCGTACTGCAGGAGCAGGTTACGACAGCGGCGGGCACGTTTCCTGTTACAGGATCGATGTACATGTCGTCTCGAATCCCGGCGTGGTGGACGTCGGAAATACCTGGGACTATTCGTTCTCCTTTGTTTCCACGGCTGAAACAAGCTGGGGATCGATCAAGCGCCTGGCAAGGTAAATCGCCTGACGCACTGATCCTCATTAACATTGTACCCTCGGGCCGCGCTGCTCTATAGTGTGGTCCATGAACTCCGGAATATCGATAGACCCCCCGGACGGCGGCAGGGCAGGCGCGGGCAGAACCTTGCCGTGGTTCATTCCGGCCGTATACGTCGTCCTCTTTGTGCTCTGCCTGGTCACCTACCACGGGATCACCGACAACTACCTGTTCAACGACGATTTCTCGTGGATGAGCAGAGCGCGCTACGACATGACCCCGTCGAATCTGTTCACTTACCGCGTCGTAAACTTCTTCAGACCGTTGATAAACGTCACATTCTACGCATTCGAACACCTCGCACCCGGTAACCTGACGCTGCAGTACACCTTTAATCTCCTGCTGCATTTCATCTGCTCGGTGCTCGTCTTTCACCTCTTTATCCGGTTACTGCATGACTGGCGGCAGGCCGCCGCGGGGGCTATGCTGTTCGCCGTATCGAGCATCCATACCGGCGCCGTCTTCTGGATAAGCGCCAGGACCACCCTGCTTTCCGCTGCACTCCTTCTTGGAGCCATCCTGCTGTTGATTAAAGGGAAAAGCCGCAGGCGTTTCACTGTCATCTCGTCAACTGCCCTGTTCCTCCTCTCCCTCCTGGCAAAGGAGACTGCGATCGCCGGACTGCCGATACTGTTTTTCATATGGTTCCTGTACCGGGACGAATGGAAGAAGACCGCCGTACTCAGGGCCTCGATCATTTCCTGGTCTGTCGTGTCTATCGCGTACCTGATCACCAGAAAGCTGGTAATCGGCGGATTCACACAGCACAACTGGGGACCGGGGCTGCATATGCTCCGCAACACTGCGGGAGGCTTACTCTACCAGCTCCGGCCGTGGCCCTTCTTCTCCCTCTTCTACCACGAGGGCACGGTACTGCAGGAGCCGACACATCCCGTTCTCCCCGAACTTCTCGTTATCGGCGTGCTCGCATTAATCTGGTTCCTCGGCCGGGTGACCGAAAGGCGATGTGAGTTCACCCTCGGAGCGCTCTGGGCCCTTGCGGCCCTGGTGCCTGCATCAGCTTTCAGGTACAGGTTCTTCTCGACAGTCTCCATCACACAGAACCGGTACTACTATCTCTCGTCGGTCGGGACTTGCCTCCTGTTCGTTCTCGTCCTCGCCCTCCTCTGGAACTCGAGAAAAACGATATTGAGGATCATGTGCATCGCGGTTCTGTGCGTTTTCATCGCCGGCAGCATCGTGCGCGTAGACAGGCTCGAAAAGGTCTGGAGCGGTTTCACCGGGATGTACAGGGAATCTGTCAGCTTCATGGTTACGACTATCGAGGAAAAACCGGGATACACCACCGCGGCGATCGAGAACCCGCCCCTCGCATTCCCCTACGCGGCAGATGCAATCTCCTTATATAGATCGGACTGGAAGATAAAAGAGGTCGAGGGCGGGATGCAGCAGGCGCGGCCCTTCGCTCCGTGCGTTTATATATTGTTCAAATACGACGGCGACAGGGTGAAGAGCGTCGACGTTCATACACTGGAATGATCATGAGCGAGATAGAAGAGACCAGGATAACTGTGATGGAAGACTGGACCGGCTCGAGGCTCGACAGGTTCGTCAAGGCCGTGCGTCCGGCACTATCCTTCCCCGTCATCCAGACCCTTATAAGGAAGGGAAAGATACGCCTCAACGGCGAAAAGGCTCCGGGGAGGGCGAGACTCAAGGACGGCGACGTAGTCGAGATACGTCTGCGCAAGGAGAGGCCGGCCGAGGTTCCGCCAGAAATTCCTGCAGGCGACAATAAACTCGCCGCGAGGTTTGGTGATATCGGGATGGGCATCCCGGTGCTGCTGGAGGACAAGGATATACTCGTGATAGACAAGCCCGCGGGGCTCCCGGTGCAGCCGGGGAACCGCAGCGAGCTCGGATCACTGCTCGACCTGCTTTGCAGGTACCTGCCTCCCGCGGAGCAGGATCCGGACGGACCGCAGCCCTTCGCCGCGTCACCCGTTCACAGGCTCGACATGGAGACCTCGGGAGTGCTGATCATAGCGAAGACCCGGCGCGCGGCGAGGGAGATGTCGCGGGCACTCGCTGAGGGAGCGGTGAGAAAGACATACCTCGCCGTCGTGGACGGCGTCCCCACATCGCGCAGCGGAACGATAGATATGCCGCTGACTATAGAAAAGGGCGAGTCGTCCAGGGCAGTGCCCGATCGGGCCGGTCAGCCTGCAGTGACCCATTTCTCGGTCATAAGGAAGCTGCCCGGTGGACGCGCCCTGCTCGAGATCATTATCGAGACAGGCAGGACTCATCAGATAAGGGCGCATATGCAGTCGGCGGGGCATCCAGTATCGGGCGATCCCGTATACGGCAGCGACCGGGGCGGCGACCGGCAGGGCCGCATGCTCCTGCACGCATGGAAGATCTCACTGCCGCACCCCGTGACACGAGGTACGATCGAGATCATCGCCCATCCCCCGCCGGAATTCGGGCTGTAGTGCCGCGCCTCGTTCTGCTAGAATCAACCCGCTGATCATGTAATCATCATCAAGAATGAAATGAAAGGAACATCATGGACAAGGCTCTGATGGATTCGGCACTGATAGCCGTAAAGGACTGCCTCAAGGTAGTCGAAGGCGAAAATCTGCTCGTAGTGACCGACACTGAACTGATCGAGATAGGAAGAGCGCTCGTAGAGGCGGGACGTTCCCTCGGCGCGACCAGCGTGATAATGGAGATGCAGCCTCTCAGCCGAAACGGCGAGGAGCCTCCCGAGATGGTATCGGAGGCGATGAAGTTCGCCGACGCCGTCGTCTGCCCCGCTTCGAAATCGCTGACCCACACCGCCGCCCGGCGAAACGCCTGCGAGGCCGGCTCGAGAGTGGCGACGATGCCCGGCATCACGCTCGACACGATGGTCAGGTGCCTCAACGCCGACTACTACGCCATCGCGGACCGGACACGGGAACTCACCGCGATCCTCGACGAGGCGAAGGTCGCCAGGATCACCACCGCTCTGGGCACCGACCTGACGATTCCGATAGACGGTATAAAGGCGATATCCTCGACGGGCCTGATCCACGACCCGGGCTCGTTCGGCAACCTGCCGTCGGGCGAGTCATACATGATGCCGGCTGAGGAGCAGTCGCACGGCGTCTTCATCGTAGACGGTTCGATGGCCGGTATAGGCGACCTCAGCGGCAAGACTCCGATCACGATCAGGGTCGAGGGCGGCTACGCCGTCGAGATCACCGGCGGCCCTGAGGCCGACGAGCTGAGGTCCAAACTCGAGGCCGTCGGAAAGAAAGCGTTCCATACCGCGGAGCTGGGCGTCGGCACGAATGACGCTGCGAAGATCATCGGCAACATCCTCGAGGACGAGAAGGTCCAGGGCACGGTCCACATCGCACTGGGTAACAACATGTCGATGGGCGGCACTTTCGATGTGCCCATCCATCTTGACGGTATAATCAAGGATCCTACTCTTGAGTTGGATGGAAAGGTAGTGATGGAATCCGGGAAGTTGCTGGTGTGATTTGATAAAGGGCCCGGCATTCCCTCGGAATCCCCGGAGGCACCGAGGGATTCTACGGGAATGCCAGGCCCTTCTACATGGCACGCAGCCTGGCTACTCTCTCTTCTATAGGAGGGTGAGTAGAGAACAGCGACTTGGCTCTTTTCTCGAACGGCTTGATCGGGTTGACTATGTAGAGGTGCTGCGTAGCCCTGTTGGCTACCTCGAGGACCTCCTTGTCCCCCGCGATCTTCTCCAGCGCGCTTGCCAGCCCTTCTGGATAACGGGTTATCAGAGCGGCCGAGGCGTCGGCAAGATATTCGCGCTGCCTCGAAACGGCAAGCTGAAGCATCTTCGCAAAGAACGGAGCGAGGATTGCGAGCAGAAGCCCGATGAGGATCAGCGGCCCCGAGCCCTGTTTGCCACCCTTCCTTCTGCCTCCCCTTCCCCATATGACGCCTCGAACGAAGAAATCGCTGATAAGGACGATCGAGCCGACCATGATCCCTACCATCATCGAAAAGAGGATGTCGCGGTTCTGGACATGCGAGAGCTCGTGGGCCATCACGCCCTGCAGCTCGTCACGACTGAGCTTTGCAAGAAGGCCCGTCGTGATGGCGACTGATGCGTGCTCGGGATCGCGTCCCGTCGCGAAGGCGTTGGGCGCGGTGTCCTCTATTATGTAGACGGCAGGCATCGGCACACCTGCCGCGATGGAAAGCTCGTCGATGACATTGAAGAGTTGAGGGTGGTCCTTCTTCTCGATGCGTTTCGCCCTGCTCATCGCCAGGATCATACCGGCGCCGCCGTAATAACTGACCAGCCCCGATATGAGGGCGATGACAAGAGCGAATATGATCCCCCCGTAACCGTATCCCTTCCCCCAGTACTCTCCGATGACGTAACCGAGCAGCACAAGGAAGATCGTGATAACGATCACGAGCAGCCAGGAGTTCCGCTTGTTCTGCGATATCTGGTCGTACATGGCTATCAGGAGAAATCGACCCTGGGCGCCTCGCGCTGTGCCTCTTCCTCCAGCTCGAAGAAATCACGTTCCTCGAATCCGAACGTGTTGGCGACGATGCTCGAGGGGAAGACCTCGGTCCTCGTATTATACCTCATCACGGTGTCATTGTAATGCTGCCTCGCGAAGGAGATCTTGTTCTCCGTCGAAACGAGCTCTTCCTGAACGGCGAGCATGTTCTGGTTCGCCTTCAGGTCGGGGTAGGCCTCGACGACCGCGAACAGGGATTTCAGCGTCTGCGAGAGGAAGTTCTCGGCCTGCGCCTGGTCCTTTACGCCCGAGGCGTTAATCGCCTGCTGCCTCGCCTTGGTGACGTTCTCGAGGACCTCTCTCTCGTGCTTGAGATAACCCTTGGCCGTCTCCACGAGGTTGGGGATCAGGTCGTATCTTCGCTTGAGCTGAACATCGATCTGCGCCCATCCGTTGTCGCACCGCTTGCGGAGCCGTACGAGCGTGTTGTACAGGCCGACCGCCCAGAATACGATCAGAACAACCGCAATCAACAGTATCCATGACATAGCTTCGAACCTCCACAGTTACCCGGCTGATGCCGCCGCTTAAGTCTCCGGCCCGGATTATACCGCCTCACGGCCCGGCCGACAATCACTCATTGACCGCTTCCGGCCGTACATAATACCATCCTGCCGCCTGGAATATTCACCGCGAAAGGACGGATCTTGCGAATCGTACTGCTGGGAAAACCGGGATCGGGCAAGGGGACGCAGGCGGCGATGCTGTCTGAAAAGACCGGCCTGCCCCATCTGTCCAGCGGGGCGGTCCTTCGCGACGAGATACGCGAGAGGACCGCTTTCGGCCTGCAGATAGAGGAATATGTTCTCAGGGGAGAGATCGGCCCGCAGGAACTGATCACCGACGTCGTCTTCAGTTATATAGAGAGAAAGGGATACGTATCAGGATTCATCCTCGACGGGTTTCCCCGCACCGTATACCAGGCGGAAAAGCTCGACGAACAGTACAGGCCCGCCCGGTGCGTTCTCATCGATGTGCCCGACGACCTGATAGTCGACAGGATATCGCAGCGGCTCACATGCGCCGGCTGCGGCGCGATATACCACACGACCAACCTCCCGCCCTCTGCCCCCGGCGTCTGTGACTCGTGCGGCGGTGAACTCGCACAGCGCTCCGACGACAACGACGAAGCGATACGTAAAAGGCTCGAGATATTCCGCAAAGACGTCCAGCCCGTTATAGACAGGTATCGCGGCGCGAACCGCCTCATCGCCATTGACGGCACTTCCACCGCTGGAGAAGTATACAAAACGTTGGAAGCCGCAACGATAAGCCGGTAGCTACAACGGCACGCAATCAGAGAACATGGCAAAACGCTACACGCACGAGTATGGCATTATGAGAATCAACGGGGCACCATCGAGCCTCTTGACCCCTTTCCGCAATAAGTATAATCCCTTGTTATAAAACAGATTAACTAACCAACAAATGAACCGCGGGTGATTGGCACACAGGTTGCTGAAAGTCCGTCGAGGGACAGTCAGGACTCACTTGAAGAGAAGGAGGTCTCATCATGAGGAAGGTCTTCCTAGTCCTTATGGCATTGTCACTGACCGGGCTTATGGTTGCCTGTTCGGATGACGATTCACCGGTAATCCCTGAGCCGACAGAGTTCGGGATCACCACCGCTGCGATTACTATGGGTTACACCTGTACCCCGTACAACATCCAGCTCGACGCTACCGGCGGTACGGCACCTTACACCTGGTCCCTTGCTGCTGGTTCGACTCTTCCTGCCGGTATAACCCTTTCCGCTGACGGCCGCATCATGGGTCTTCTCGAGAACACGGGTTCGTGGAATTTCAGCGTCGTCGCTACTGACGCCGCCGGAACGCCCGCCACCGACCAGGTTGCTTACACTCTCGACGTAGAGGTCCCTGCCAATCCTTCGATCGCTATCTTCTATGATGGCGACGCGAGCGTGTGCGGCGGCGAGACGATGGCTTTCACGCCTCTCGACTGCTACGTGTTCATTATGCTCGAGGGTGGAAACCAGGACTGTGCGTTCGCCACTGAGTTCCAGGTAACAATGGAAGATCAGAATGGCGATCCGCTTCAGCTCGGCACCCAGTACACCCATTCGTATGTCAACTATTCAGACGCAGTAGCGCTGACGATGGGTGACCCGTTCAACGGTGTCGCGGTTTCCTTCAGCAGAGAAATGTACGTCGCGTACGAGGGTGCCATCCATGTTGCCACCTTTGGTCTTCTGCTTCTCGAGGACCTCGACAACCTGTCGTTCAAGGTCGGCCCGAGCCCGGGCACATCGCTGTCACGTCCGATCATCGCTACCTGTGACGAAGATCACAGCGTAGTCGAGGTTGACGGACGCGCCGCGGCCCTGAACTACACGGACTAAAAGGTCGCAAAGATACGATAAAATGCCCCTCGGGAGAAGCGGCTTGAAGTCGCCGATCCCGGGGGGCTTTTTCTATTTATAGTACTTTTAATGCTATTTGAACAGACTCTTGAGCTTGTCCTTCGCCTCATCGAGCAGCTTCTTCCCCACATTCTCCTTCGCCCTGGACTGATCGAGCCTCACCTTCGGCTGCTTAACCGTGCCCCCGATATCGAGCATCAGGAGAATATTGCCCTCATCATCCTTGAACAGGTCGATTATGCCGGCGTACTTCGCCAGGTCCTTCATTTGCGCCTGCTGCCGGGGCGTGATCATGAGCCCCGCATTGTAGTCGAGCGTACCGTCGAACCCGAACGAGCCGGTAATATCCCAGTCTCCGTTCTTCGACGCGATCCTCCAGACTTCGCTGCTGACTCTCCCCTTTTCGATTACAAACTTCTCCGTCCACTCGTGGAAATCGAACCTGTCTATCGAGGATAAGTTTATCCCGGTCGCTTTGAGGGGAGCCATGAACTGAGTAAGATCAATTGTGCCGCTTGTGGATGTCGCCCGGCCCCTTGCGGTCAGGTTCTGCAGTATGTCTATACCGGGGCCTGCCGTAAAGCGTCCATCGAGCTTCATCGCGAAGGTCCCGCTCACCAGCCCACCCGCACTGTGGACCCCTGAGAGCGCCTTTCCGGCGTCGATTCCGCTGAAATCGATATCTATGTCGCTGCGGATCTTCGATGGATCACGAAGATCCGAGACGAAGCTCCCGCTACCCTTGCCTCCGGCGTACTCGACATTCACAGGGTCTGCCCTGAGAACGCCGTTGCTTATCCTCCCCCGGGCATCAAGCGCGGTCAGCACCGCCCCCTTCGATATAAACGAGTCTATCTTCACCGAGATGAATGTATTCTTCAGCATCAGCAAGGTCACCGGATTAGCGAACATCGAGCTGGCGGGAGCTTTTTCCATGGGTGCTCCCCCGCCGCCGGAACTCTTGTCGGCCTTGAGTTTCTCCTTATCTGACTGAGCCTTGAATGCCGCGGCATCGAAAGCCCTCCCCTCGACATATATCGACATGTCGGGAGAATTGACCAGTCCGTCCAGAACGGGACCGAGTGTCTCGGGCATATCGCCCTTTTCAGCTGTGAGCATCAGCTCGGCCAGAGCCGGCATGACATCCTTCATCTCTCCCTTTACCCTCCACGGCCTTCCGCCCATATCGAATGAAGCGTCGATATTTTTTATACTTCCGCCGTCGATCGAGGCTGTCGTCTTGAGGGAGGTGATGCTCGCCGGCCCCTTTTTCCCGGGCAGTTCGTCGGCTGAGAGATCGACCGTCCCGGCAAGCTCGAGACCCTTCCAGGCCCGTGAGATCTCAGCCGGCGTAGATCCGCCTTCCTTCGACGGGAACAGGTTCCTCAGGGTAACGGGATGAGCGCCACCTTTGATCACTGCCTTGAGGATACCCTCCATCTTCACCGGTTCGCCCTCCGTCCCTTCAGCGGGCGCCAGGGCGGCCATCTCGGCCAGATCGACCCTGGCCTGAACGTCGAAGCTGATATACCCCGGCTTCTTTTGCGCCTTGTCGATATCCATCCCGAATGCGATCGTCGCCTTAGACTTCTCCGTCTCGAGCGAAAGCCCTTTTGACGATACCTTCGAATCGGAGAAATCAACCGATCCATCCGCGGTAAGCTTCGGTGCCTGCTGCGAACTGACGACGATCTTCTCCATATCGATTCTGCCGCTGACCACGATCCCGGTGGGATCGGAAGCCATACCGGCAGCCCTCGCTTCAATACCGACAGTTCCGCTCTCGACGGTGAATTCCGGCTGCTTCTCAGGCAGCTTCAACAGGCCTTTCTCCTTCAGGAGGTCTATCAGCTGCTTCACGTCGAGGCCGGACGCCTTCACTTTCATCGTGAATTCCCGCTTGTTTCGCAGGTCCGCCACGTCACCCTCGAACTGCAGGGCCGCCAGATCGGCGATCACCAGTTTGCCGTCCTTTACCGCTGCCCGGGTCATATCTGCCGAAGCCTCCACACTTCCGCTGAAACTCAAAGGAGGCAGTTCGATTTTCTCGCCGGTCTCAAGGCTTGTGATCGTGATCTTTCCCGCCGATACCTTCGGATCGAGTATGAAGATCGAATCTGACGGTGTCATCGAGAGCCTCGCATCGAGTTCCTCGACCACTACATCCATCCCCGGAGGCACGCCCGCGAGTCTCAGGGAAGCCCCGTCGAGGGTGACGCTCTTTATCTCCGGCTTCCGCCTGACGAGGCTCATCAGCGAGACGTCGACATTGAATTTTGCTGCCGACAGATCCACATTGCCTCCCTCCGGCAGGACCTTGGAGACCTCCAGTCCGCCTATACTCACCCCGAACCCGAACGGGAACCTGATCCCGATATCGGCGAACTCTATCTCGGCACCGGCCCGCGCCTCGATCCTGGGCACGATCATCGCGGTAAGGCGCTCTTTCGTAAGCACGATCCTGAGGATGATACTCGCCGTGATTATCACTCCAACTATGACGCAGAGCGTGATCAGCAGCTTTTTAGCCCGTTTTGTCATATCTACCACCTTTTTAACAACCACTTATACTCTACCGGAATGGCCCCGCGCATTCAACGGGTTATACACCGATCCGTGGAGGTTGACACCCCGCCTGTCTGCGGTTATCATTATATGTGGACCTCATCTGGTTACACAGCCTTCACGGGCCGGGGGGATGGATACGATGTTTCCCGTCAAAGTTCGCTCGATTCGCCTGATCTCACTTTCAATAATGATCCTGACATTCGCGCTGCTCGCGCATGGCTGCAGCGACGAGATCACGCCGCCGGTCGACAAGGTGCCTTCCGAACTCTCCGGAACGCTTGTCCATGCTACCGGATGCAAAGACAATATCTACGGATTCGATGTCGGCGCGCCGGTAAATCTCGACTGCGTCACATGGGAGTGGGACGGCTCCGATATGCTGCGGATCGTCCACGTCAACGCGGGTCTCAATTGCTGCCCCGGAACCATTGTCGGCAGCATCCGTCCCGTCTATTACACCATCGATGATCACCAGGATGACACTCAGCTTGTGGGCCTTGAGATAACAGAGGACGAGGGCGAAGACGCCCCGATGTGCCACTGCCTCTGTCTCTACGACCTTTCATACGAGATAACGGGGATCGAAGGAGGCATCCTCTGGATAAGGTTCATTGAGGAATATATCGCCGAGGGAGCGGAACCGCTCTACGTCTCGATCGACCTCGATGCCGAGCCGACAGGATCACACTGCCTTCTGCGCGACAACTATCCATGGAGCACGGGGCAGGCCGGTGATGATCCCGTCGGAGTGATAGACGACTACAGCGGGTGCAAGCATTTGACCGACACATCCGAATCCACCTTGCCCTTCAACGCCGATTCCTCGTGCGTAGTACTGTATAACTTCCCCGCTGACAACCTCTTGCGAATATATCACATCAACACTGCATACAACTGCTGCGTCGATGCCCTCGATGCCGACTTCGAGTTCGCGGAGGGCCTCATAACGATCACCGGGATCGAGCATCCGCCGGGGGGGCTTTGCGACTGCATCTGCCTCTACGACGTCAACTACTCGATTTCCAACTACGAGCAGGGGATCACAACGATCCGGTTCGTCGAGCCATACCTCCCCGCGGGACAGGACCAGCTCGAGATAACGGTCGACCTTTCCCTCGAGGGTACATGGACATTCTGCGTCCCGCGCGAGGGATATCCGTGGGGCGAAGATTCGAGCGAAGACGATGACCGGACCCTGTTAAAGGAGTTGTACGAAGGGATCGTCGACTACATCGGAACCCCTTACTGCTCAGGTGACGACGACTGCAGGATCATCGGGGTCGGCTCCAAGCCCTGCGGCGGGCCATGGATGTATCTGATCTATTCGGCCTCCACCATCGACGAGGAACACCTGCAAGGCCTCGTCGACGTACACGCCTCATTCGAGGACTACATGAACATGAAATACGGGTACATATCGACCTGCGACGTGCCTGTACCTCCCATCCTCGAGTGCCGTGAAGGGATCTGCGGAGCGGCCCGGTAAAAACAACCACCGGTTACACTATACCGGAAAAAAGTGAAACTATTTATCCCCGTACAAGTACTATAGATATCGGCATAAGCGTGCCTGTATTAAGGAGTGGGGCGGTCATCGGGGTTGTCCTGTCTTAATATCAAATCACACAACAGGTTACTGGAATTGAGCGATTTATTCAGTCACCCTTTTCTCTTTACCCCTGAGAGGAGATCCTGATGGGTAAGCGAGGATTACTGGCCCTGGTGCTGGCGGCGGTCCTTCTGACTGCGGCAGACGTGTACGCCGCGACCGAGGAGAGCCGGCTCATGCGCTTCCCCGACATCCACGGGGAACTCATCGTCTTCACCTACGCTGGCGATATCTGGACCGTACCATCCGCGGGCGGAACGGCGACGCGTCTTACGACACACACCGGCGGCGAGGGGTGCGCGAAGTTCTCTCCCGACGGAGAGACGATCGCCTTTACCGGGATGTACGACGGGAACCAGGATATATACACGATGCCCGCGACGGGCGGGATCCCGAAACGCCTCACATATCATTCATCCGGCGACTTCGTCGTCGACTGGCACCCGAAGGGCAACAAGATACTCTTCCGTTCGGTCCGCGAGTCGAAGACCAACCCCGGCCCGCGCTACATGAAACTCTTCACGATCGGCACCGGAGGCGGATATCCCGAGGCGCTCCCGCTCTTCGAGGGAGAGCTCACCTCCTATTCGGCTGACGGGAAAAAGATCGCTTACAACAGGATGAGCAGGGAGTTCCGGACCTGGAAGAGGTACAAGGGCGGAATGGCCCAGGATATCTGGCTCTACGATTTCGAGAGGAACGAATCGGCCAGACTGACGGAGTTCGAGGGCACCGACGCCTTCCCGATGTGGCACGGCGACAGGATCTACTTCATATCCGACCGTGAACATACGATGAACATCTACTGCCTGGAGCTCGAATCGCGCAAGATCACCAAGCTGACCAACCACAAGGAATACGATGTAAAATTCCCCGGTCTCGGCGGCGACTCGATCGTCTACGAGAATGGAGGCTACCTCTACGTACTCGATCTGAATACTGAAAAATCGAACAGGATCAAGGTAACGATACCGAGTGATCACTCGTGGCGCAGGCCCCGATATGTAAACGCCTCGAGCAACGTCAGGTATTTCAATGTCTCGCGTACCGGCAAAAGAGCTATTTTCGGCGCCAGGGGCGAGATCTTCACCGTCCCCGCCGAGAAGGGGGAGGTGCGCAACCTTACTAACACGTCTGGTGCACGCGAACGCAGCCCCGCGTATTCGCCGGACGGGAAGTGGGTTGCTTACCTCTCCGATAAATCAGGTGAGTACGAGATCTACACGATGAAGTCGGACGGCACGGGCGAAGAGAACCAGATAACGAAGGGCCTGGGCAACTACCCCTGGCTCATCCACTGGTCGCCCGACAGCGAGAAGATCCTCTTCCACGACGAGACGTACCAGCTTTACTACATCGATATCGAGGCGAAGAAGATCATCGTGATCGACGAGGACCCGATTTTTGATATCAACAGTTACACGTGGGCGGGAGACTCGAAGTGGATCGCCTACGCGAAGAACAACGAGGCCGGCTACTCATCGATCTACCTGTATAACATAGACGAAGGCGTTGCGCACAAGATCACCGGCGACATGCACAACGATTACAGCCCGTCCTTCGATCCGGGCGGAAAGTATCTCTATTTCGTTTCAGACCGCTCGATCAACTTCTCGTTCCATAACTTCGAATTCGACGTGAAGTATGAGACCCCCTCGGTCATCTGCGTCGTCACCCTCAAGGCCGACACCCCCTCCCCTCTCGCTCCCGAAAGCGATGAGATCGAGGTGAAGAAGGACGAGAAGAAGAAAGAGAACGGCGACGACGAAAAGAAAGAAGAAATAACCGACAAAAATGGCGACAAAGATAAAGATAAAAAGGACGGAGACAAGGAAGAGGAAGCCGAGGAAGACAAGCCCGTCGAGATCGATCTCGACGGGCTGGAGGGAAGACTCGTAGTCCTTCCCGTAGGATCGGGCAATTTTGCCGGCCTGGTCGGCCTCGAGGACAAACTCCTCTACGCCGAGTTCAGCCAGCCGGCGATGACATACGGTCCGCCGAACGGACAGTTCTCGAGCGTCGTCAAATACTTCGACCTCAAGAAACGCGAGTCGGAGACCGTCATCTCGGGGATCACCGGTTACGATATCTCCGCCGACGGCAAGAAACTGATCTACTCGGCCAAGGGCCAGTACGGCATCATAGATATCTCCCCTGGCAAGAAGGTCGGCGACGACAAGATCGATACGCAGAACCTCAGGATGAAGCTCGATCCGATGGAAGAGTGGAAGCAGATGTTCTACGAGGCCTGGAGATTTGAGCGCGACTTCTTCTACGTCGATAACATGCACGGCGTAAACTGGAAGAAGATAAAGAAACGCTACGAAGCGCTTCTCCCCTATCTGACGACAAGAGATGACCTGAACTACATCATCGGCGAGATGATCGGTGAACTGAACATCGGCCACTCGTACGTCAGAGGCGGGGACTACTATCCCAGGAGCCCCAAAGTGTCGAACGGCAAGCTCGGCTGCGACTTCGAGGTCGACAGGAAAAGCGGTCGGTACCGCTTCTCTAAGATCTACAAGGGGCGCAACTGGGAACCGAATTTCAAGGCTCCTCTCAACCAGCCCGGCCTCGAGATCAATGAGGGCGAATACCTTATAGCGATCAACGGCGTCGAGCTGAAGTACCCCGCCAACCCGTTCGACCTGCTGGCCAATACGACCGGTCACCAGACCGTCATCAAGGTCAGTAAAGAAGCGAACGGCAAGGACGCGAAGGAATGGACCGTCGTGCCGGTAAGGAGCGACATCAATCTCCGTTACGACGACTGGGTGGAGACCAACAGGCAGAAGTGTCTCACGGCCTCCGACGGGAAGATCGGCTACGTTCACGTACCGAGCACCGCCATCACCGGACTCTACGAGTTCGGACGGCAGTTCTTCCCGCAGTCCAGCATGGAAGGGATCGTCATCGACGTCCGCTACAACAGCGGCGGCTGGATGCCCTCGCTCTTTGTAGACAGGCTCGGCAGGGAACTCAAGAGCCTCTGGGGATCGCGCTATGGAACGGTCCGGAGGTTCCCGATGAGCGGACCCACCGGGCACCTCGCCTGCGTGATAAACGAGTACGCCGGCTCCGGCGGGGACGCCTTCCCCTACATGTTCCGTCAGGCGGGCCTCGGGCCCCTGATCGGAAAGAGAACATGGGGCGGACTTGTCGGAATGAACCGTAATACTCCCCTTGTCGACGGTGGCGCTGTCACCGTGCCGACGATCGGGTTCATGAGCACCGATGGCGAATGGGACGTTGAAGGGTACGGAGTCGCTCCCGACATCGAAGTCGACAACATGCCCGATGAAGTCGTCAGCGGAAAGGACCCGCAGCTCGAGAAGGCGATCGAGTACCTCATAAACAAGATCGCCGAGGATCCGCCGAAGCAGAAATGGAAGAAGCCTGCGGATCCCGACAAGAGCTGATTGGATTGAATTATACGGTCGCCTGGCGGTCAGGGCTCGCAGGCCCCACCCGCCTGGTGGCCGTTTACAGGACAGCGAAGCAGCAAGATCGCTGAGCGAAGCAGGGACCGCCGGCCAAAGCAGCGGCGGGCCGCCCGCGGATGAAGGCCCCCTCCGGGAATTCCCGGAAGGGGGCCTTTCAATAACGATTATAAGCCGCAAATCCCCTATAGCCTTGAATTTCAGGCCCTTTCTGTAGTATAATGACTCATCATCTGAAAATACGTGTTTAAAGGGAGGAACGATGCGCAACCTGCTGTTTTCCACCATGATTCTCGCCCTCTTGTCAGCTCCTGTATCGGGTGCAACGATTCTCGTGCGTCCGGATGGAACAGGTGATCAGCCGACCATCCAGACCGCGGTGATGGCCTCGGCCGCAGGTGATACTATCCTGCTCGCCGGCGGAACGTTTACCGGACCGGGCAACCGCGACATATCGATATCGGGGACGAATCTCTATATCCTCTCCGAGAGCGACGACTTCAACTCATGCATTCTCGAACTTGGCGGATACCAGGGCCTGAACTTCTCCAGCACATCTTCCGCCCTGTCGGTCGTCAGAGGGATATCCTTCAGGAACGGTTCCGCAACGCAGGGAGGCGGAATCTACGCCAACATCTCATGGCTGCAGATAGAGAACTGCGGGTTCGAGATGAACTCCGCCTCGGGCCACGGTGGTGGAATATATGTCTCCAACGGCACATACACAGTCGAGGATTGCGCCCTGACAGATAACTACGGCAGGTACGGAGGAGGGCTCTACTTCACAGGAGGCTCACTCACTGTCAATCGATGCGAGTTCACAGGAAACACCTCGGAGACAGGCGCCGGCCTCTACCTCTACACGGCAAGCAGCATCACAGTCAGGGAATGCGTGATCGTGGATAATTCAGCGGATAATTTCGGCGGCGGCATCTACAACAACACTCCCGGGACCTACGTCTTCAGCTGTACACTGGCGCAGAACGGCGCAAACTCGGGCGGCGGCGGGATATACAACCACAGCAGCGGCTGGATAGGCATCGATCACACCATCATCGCGCTGAGCATGACCGGAGGATCGTACGGCGGCACGGCGCAGGTATACACAATAGCCTGTTGTGATTTCTTCGGGAACGCCGGCGGAGACTGGAACAGCCCGATAAATGGATATTTCAGCATCAACAACAACGTCAGCGTCGACCCGATGTTCTGCACCGGTTACAATCCGTCCGATCCCTGGACGCTCGACTCGAACTCTCCCGTATTCACAGCATCCTGCGGGATAATGGGAGCGAAGGATTACGCCGGCTGCGGCGTCGTAGGTACCGAGGAAGAAAGCTGGGGCGCCATCAAGAAGATGTACCGGTAGCCTGCGCAAAACATATATACGGAAAAGCCCCCTCCGGATCCTTCCAGAGGGGGCTTTTCAATGCTCACACGGATGACATGGTTCCGGGAAGCATTTTATATCTGATCTGTTATTCCTTCGCCCAGGACTGATCCGCCTTTCCCTGCCTGCACGAGTGGTCGACGATCCAGTCGAGGGTCGGCAACCAGACAAGAGCCTCGGCATTGTTGGCGGTGAAAAGATCGATGTGACCGAAATCAGCCACCGCGGCCTCGGGCGGATAGAACGAGACGATGAAGCTCGTCACATCGGTGCTTCCGAGAAGCGAGAGTGTATACTCGCTGTAGTATCCCAGCCCGCCTGCCGATCCGACATTCAGGATGGGAATGCAGACATCACCGAGATGGTCGTCGAACGGCACATCCACGCAGTCGCCTACGGTATTGAGGTAGTCCACCTCGAACAGCGTCGCTTCATACGCACAGCCTGTCACCATAAACTCGAACCACCCCTGGTCCGTGTTGAACTGGAAGCCGTCCGGCATACCGTAATCGTCAAACGTGCCGGCCAGGAAATGATAGGTCGGCGTGAACGGGGACAACATGAACGTCGCGGCGCCATATACCATCGCGACCTGGTAATTGGTGAATCCCGGAACGATCGGTGATCCGCCGTCCGGATCGGTCATCGCGAGATATCCTAACGGGGCGAAAAATACGGGATCGCCGTACTGGCCGCCGTCATACGCGAGCTGCTTGGCGCCCGCAAAATAACAGCCTGTCCCAAGCAGACCGGGATCATCTGTCTTGAACGCCATGTCGACGGGAATGTACCCACGGACGTTGCGATACTTCTCATCCTTCTGCGTTTCCCAGTTAACGTAGGAATACCCGATCGAAGCGCCGCTGCTGTAGCCGAGAAGAAGCATCTTGCCGGGGCCACCGCCCGTGATCTGGCGGGTCCACCTCGCCACTGACAGGGCGATATCGAGGTTCTCGATCTGGTTCTGCATCCCCCAGCCGGCCATGAACGAGAAATCTGTCGTTCCCTGCGGAACGAGTATCCAGTTCTGGTCTATTCCCCAGACATCGATCTCGTTCCGGGCGAGATATATCGCGAATGCGTGGTCGCCGGGAACGCTCGGAGCCATTGTCCCATACAGGAATACACCCTCGAAACCGACACCGTCTCCATGCTGAAGAAAAACGTTCTTGCAGGTCTTGATCGGCTTATAGGGCCTGCTTTCCATCACGACACGGTGCAGGCCGATCATGTCGAAGTCACCTTCGCCTATCTTGAGCATGTAACTGTAATGAGCGATACCGGGAGCTATCTCTTCACGCTCGATACCGATAATGTTTCCACAGCCCTCCGGTGTACGGAGTTCTCCGTCCGCATCGAGCCAACCTGTCTCAGCTACGAGCTCCGCGGCAATATACTCGGGATCGAGATTGAGCGATGATGATCCCTGGTTCTCGAACGGTTCGATTCCCCTCTCGTTACTGCATGACACAACGACGAGCAAGGCAAGAATCGTCAGAGCAAAGAATCTTTTCATTGTGATTTCCCCTCCACTGAAGTCATTCTGATTAGGACCCTTTCAGGTCAGGCATATCTCACGTTCAGGACACACCCCACCTGTTGGATCTGATGCCGGATTTTCAACAGTCCGGAAGAGATCCCTGCAATCCGAATCGCGATTGTTTGCCAGAACTGGCTTGTAAATGAAAGCCGCTTTAACGCGTGGAATGATATCAGAAGAAGAATCGTTTTTCAACAGAAATCGTAACGCTGATTGCTGATAAGACTTGCCAGTTATTTTCGTTACCCGATTTCTGGAGGTTTCTGTTCCTTCCGGTTCCTGTAGAAGTAGCGCATCATCACCAACGCGCCCGCTCCGAGACCGATCAGCAGCGTAAAGAGTCTCCACAGGAGCACGTAAGCGCCAATGTACTGCGCTGGAACAATTCCCTTCATCACCTCGGCCGCGCTGATCTCGGCAAGTCCTGCCGCGCCGGGCGATGGAGCGAAGTAGAAGATCATTATCAGGATCAGCTGAGTGTAGATCACCTCTAGGTATGGGGCGGTGACCCCCATTCCCCGCAGCACGACCCAGGCGATGGTAAACTTGTTTATATAGATCGCCGCGGACAGGATGAATCCGATGACGAATGCCGACTTTCCCTTCGCGAGGAAGAACTTCATCATCGTGTTGTAGCGATCGACGATCTTGTCGGATGCTTCTAGATATCCCTTCCTGTCGAGCCAGCGATTCAGAGATGGTATCAGTCCTGCGACAAACCTCACTGTCCTTTTGACAAGGCCTGGATTGACCAGCCCTGCGATAGCGAGGGCTATAAAGAACAGGAATATCGCGAACGATCCCGAAAGAAGGTAGTGAAGACGGAAGTCGACCGTGACAGGCTCGTAAAACACGAGAAAGATCAGGCTGCACAGGGGCAGAAACAGCACCGTTCCGAGAAAAGCGCTCAGGAAGCTGACGACAGTCGCGTCGAAGACAGGCATCCCTTCCTTGTAGAGGACATAGATCTGGCCCGGCCCGCCGCCGGTCTGGGAAGGCGTGACGCCTCCCATGAAGATGTTCGCGAGGCCGGCGCGGACGCACCCGAAGAATGAGATGCCTGGTTGGAGTTTTACAGCGAAAACATAGATACGCAGTCCCGCCAGGATCCAGTCGAAGAGCACAAGTGCCAGTGCGATAACAAGGTACTGCCACCTGAACCCGGAGAGGCACTCAATACTGCCGGTAAATGACGACCTGTACACTACGAAGACGAGACCCAGCACAGTCAGGACAAGGAAGATACGCACACCCTGCCGGACCTTTGACGTTGAGGGCAGACCCGCATTCGTCTGTTCCATGTCCGCAGGTGGAATCGATCTGTTGTCATTCAATATTACCGGTCCCGCCTTTTAATCTGTTCAGTATGGTTTTTATTCCCGGGTCGTTCCTGGCATTCTCCAGATCGCTGCTGCCGCTTACGTAGTCGTAATCAACGTATCCATTATCGACAGCCCTGACGAGATACTGTATGGACTCCTCCGTTTCACCGCGCAGGGAATATAACCTGGCCATGGAGATGAGCGCATAATAATTATCAGGATCCAGCCTGACCGCACGATTCAGTTCGGTGACAGCTTCGTCATATCTGCCCAGCGTGATATACGTATCTCCCATAAGATAGAAAGCCCAGTAATTATCCGGGTCGAGTGAGAGACATCTCCTGAAAGAGTTCAGCGCATCTTCATATCGGGCCATCTTCACATACGCGACCCCTTTGAAGTTATAGACAGCGGAATAATCCGGGTCGATCCTCGAGCAGGTATCAGCCACCTCGATCGCCCGGTCATACTGTTCGAGGTCGGTATAGAGAATAACGAGGTTGTTATATGTCAGCATGTGATAGGGATCGGCATCGAGTGTCTTCCAGAACTCGGCGGCGGCCTCATCATCCCTCCCGAGCATCCTGTAGGTCAACCCGAGATTGTTTCTCGCGGCGACATCATCGGGGTACATCTCGAGAAACGCCTTGTAAGTCTTGAGCGCTTTACCCGGATCCTCCTCGACAATATTGTAATACTCCGCCACGATGCGATACTTCTCCCTCTCGGTGAGGTTGTCGCTGTACTCGTAGGCCTTTATATAATAATCCTTCGCCTTCTCTGTTCTGCCGAGGTTATTGCTGACGGTCCCGCTGGCGGCATATGCGGCGGAAAAGGTCGAATCGATATCGATGGCATTGTTGTAGAAGACCATCACCTCTTCCCACGACTGCGGGCTGCGGTGCTTCTCCCTCCCGATCGAATACTGTTCGAGCGCCGCCAGTGAGGAAGTCGTCACCTTCGCGAGGCTTTTGTCACTCTTTTCGATAGACTGCATCGATTCGCCGAGATCCTTCCGTATCCGCCTGGAGATATTGTCGACTGCCGACATCAGCACCTCGTCCCTGCCCGAGACCGTGATCCTGATAGGGCTGAGTCTCGCGCCCCTGTTGACATCCACGATCGACGCGCTCAGGCTGTACGTATCGCCGACATTGCTGATCTTGGGAACGAGCATCGCGCTGATCCCCTCACGTTTGCAGATCTCGAGCCCGAGGGATTCGTCTATCCTGTCAGCTCCTTCACGTTCCATGCGCCTGAGGGTCTGATCGACCTTACCCCTGTCGAAGACGTTGACATACTGTGACTGCTGGATATCGATCGTGATCGCCTCGTTCAGCGCCATGTCGAACGCCTCTTCGCCGGTGAGGTTCTCGATATCGGCAATGAGTATCCAGTCCCTCTCGGAGAATGAGACAGCATCCCTCGGATAGTAGATGACCAGCGAGATCGTGAGCGCCAGGATGAGGACCACAGGTGCCAGAAAGGGCACCGACACATACCATCTCCTGCGCTTGCGCTTTTGCACAACAGGAATACTGTGAGACGACCCCGCGGCAACGGCACTCTTCAGGCGGCGAAGATCTGTGAGGAGTTCGTCTACATGCCCGTAGCGGTCCTTCGGATCCTTTTCCAGGACCTTGTCCAGGATCAACTCGAGCTCGAGCGGAAGGCCGCTGCGCAGAGCTGTAACATGTTCATGATTTTCGTTGAGTATGGAATAGAGCACGGCCTGATCGTAATCTCCCTTGAAGGGAACCTGCCCCGTCAACATCTCGAAAAGGACGACGCCGAGCGACCAGATATCGGAACGATTGTCCACGCTTTCGCCCTGAGTCTGTTCGGGAGACATATAGGCAACAGTGCCCAGTGTGGTCCCCTCCCTCGTCAGTTGTGTCGCCCCGGCGACCCGGGCGAGGCCGAAATCTGTGATCATGACCCTGCCCTTGCCGGTGATCATGATGTTTGCCGGCTTGATATCCCTGTGGACAATGCCCCTGTCATGAGCCTCGCACAGGCCCTCGGCGATCTGAATGGCAATATCTATCGCCTCATCAAGAGGTAGAGGTCCCGAAGTCATCCTCTCTCCGAGATTCTTTCCCTCGATGTATGCCATCGAGATGAAGACCTCATTATCTTCCTCTCCTATCTCGTATATGGTGCAGATATTGGGGTGATCCAGTACCGCAGAGGCCTGAGCCTCATGAATGAAGCGCTTCCTGCCTTCATCATCGGCCAGGGATCCCTGCGCCAGGAATTTTAGGGCGACCGTTCGCCTGAGTTTCGAATCCTCCGCTTTGTAGACGACACCCATACCGCCGGAACCGATCTTTTCGACTATCCGGTAGTGGGAGACGATCCTGCCGATATTATCGTCACTCATGATATGAATGCTTTCCAAAAAGGCCGCATTATAATTATATCCCCGCAGACAGCAGGCGCAATACGTCAATCAAGTTGTCATCCGGACGCATTATCCTATGGTACCTCGTATGCGTATATATCGAAATTGCTCCAACGATGCGCGGTGAATACGATCCTGGTGCAGTCGGGCGACCAGGCGGGATCCTTCTGGTCCCACCTCTGATCGAGTATGGTCTCGATGCCCGTACCGTCGGAATTCATGACGCACAATCCGATATATCCGTTTATGCTGTTGCGGTGAAAGACGATCTTGTCGTTGTTCCATCCCCAGTGAGGGTTGAAATCGCTGAAGCCGGTGGTCAATACAGTTGGAGTAGTACTCCCTCCCACCTCGATCTTGCAGATCTCGTGATTATTGTTCTGGTAGACGACCCACCTCCCGTTGTGCGAGAAGGCCGGATTGTCGCCATCGGTGAGCCGGACATGGCCGGCAGTCGACCCGTACAGGAATATTGTCGGTATGGCGCTGCCGTCGTCGTCGGGGTCGTAGAACTGACCATAGACCATCGAATATCCCATGTAGACCTGGTTCGCATAGGACGGCGCCCGGTTCAGGTCGTTGTCCGACGTTATGGGCCCTTCCCAACAGCCCCCTCCCGGACAGATCAGGAACCCGTGATATATGTCGTATTCGCCTCCGACACCCCTGCGCGACATCCAGGCCATCTCTCCAGTGCTGGGCATTATATCTGGCATGAAATCAGGTTCCGGATTGAATGTCACCTGCTGCCACTCGCCGCCATCTACCGGCATGCGCCATATATCCCAGTTCCCCGACCTCGTCGAGGAAAAGTATATCATCGACCCGTCGGAGTTCCAGCACGGGAACTCTTCCATCGAATGTTCATCAGTCAACCGAATGATTCCATGCGGCAGGACATCGATCTGACCCGTGATCCGCCAGCGGCAGTTCACGAGGATTTCCATACTACCCATCGCATCCACGGGAATACCGGAAGGGATCACGAATTCCACCTCCGTATCGCTCCACTCTTCGACCGTCGCCTCGTGACCGAAGACGGTCACGCGGCCGTTGCCGTTGTCGGGGCCGAATCCGCTCCCCTTCGCTGTTATACTGCGGCCGCTGTACGCCGCCATCGGCCAGAATCCGTCTATCTGCGCGCTCGACGTACCCTTGCTGACGTTGACGCAGGCCCAGTCCGACATGTTGCCGGCGGAGTCGACCGCCGCCATACATATACGGTACGCGCCGTCCTGGGCGCCGCTCGCATCCCAGGTCGCCTCATAAGGCCGGGTGAGATCATGTCCTGCCCATAGAGCCTGATCACAGAGGTCTCGCGCCTCGAAGAAGACGGTGTCCACCTCTGTGTCGTCAGTAGCCGTGCCGGCGATGTCGAGTGACGAAGACAGGACAGAACCGTCCATGGGACTGGTGATATTGACCACAGGCGCAAGGGTATCGCCATCACCGCCGCCGTTTCCGCCACCGCCAGGATCGGTGACGCCCGAATCACTGCTGCAGCCGATCCATACGAGGACCGATAACACGATAAATGCGGCAATAAAACTGATGAAGATTTTCATTTTGTCCCCCGGAAAGAGCCGTTGAATATGCCGTGATTATTTTACTACGAAAAGATTCTTGATTCAATCGGAATGAAGATGAGTACAGCAACCTTTCTCCATTTGACTGATCTACGAAAGGATAAGAAAAACAGGATCCGACCCTCGGCCGGATCCTGTCCAAGATAGGTGGGATCGAAAATTATATTGCGGGAATGCTATGGAACGATCCTGCCCATACCCCAGTCGAGGATCATCAGCTCGGCGGGGATGACCGCAGCGGCCGGCTCGGTCACTGTATCGATATCGGGAGAGGCGGGGATGACCGTACCCTCCGGTATCCATACAGTCGGGATCACCATGCCTTCCTCCTCCAGCAGAGGCAGCGACGGTTCGAGCCTGGCGATGAGTTCGCGCCGCATCGCGTCTGCTCTTGCATGATCTCCGTTATCTTCGTACAGCCCGATCGCCCTGATGACATAACCGGGCTGCGAGGGATCGAGACAGATCGCCGTCCGCGAGAGATGGAGAGGAATGATCTGCATGCCCTCGCTTCTCGACACGGCCGCTGCACCGTCGAGCGCTTCGGCCACTACAGCGGGCCTTGACAGGACGGAAAAGGCGATCATCGATATAAGAAGTGCGACGGCGGCCCAGTTTCTCCGGGAGACCGTCTTGCGGTTCGCGGCCCGTCCTGCCAGGCGCGCCCCATTTAGCGCCTGCACGACCCAGGCCAGCCCTCCTGTAACCACCGCCGCACCCGCAAAGATGAAAACGTATTCGAGCGTATCCGGTCTGACGGCAAAGACGCCGGCATGCGTATTGAAATTCCACAGCCATGCCGCTCTGGCCAGGACAAGCATGGAGATGACGGTCAGGCAGGCCATCCACAGGGCGGCCGCCGCTCTCTTCGAACGGCCCGCTACGAACAGTCCCATGCCCGGGCAGATGATCCCGAACAGTCCCGCGGCAAATGACGACCTGATCCAGTCGGGCGAGCGCCTCAACCTCGGGCCCTCGTAACGCCCGGCGAGGACTACCGCCCTCGTCCACGCGGAGAAACCGGATATGACCGCCGCAACCGCCACGAGAATCATGACGGCGCCGACGGGGTTCTCTCGCGTGGACCAGTAGGAGAGGCCCCTCCACATCCATATGACGACAATTGAAAGGATCACGCTGAATATGGACAACCCTGCCCAGAAACGGCTCTTGCGGCCTCTGCGCGCTGCCAGTATCGACACCGGGCCCGCGAGGTACGAGAAGATCAATGAAACGCCCGACTGTTTCTCGTTTGCCCTCGCCCGGGACGTACCCTGGCCGGCCTCTTCCCCTTCCGAGGAAGGCTGAAGATACTCGGGGAGCTTAGTTCCATTGGCGCTGACTTTCGGATACTTAGGATTGATGACGTATACCTTGCTCGGTCCGCTCATCGTTTCCCCCTCTGCTGCCGTTCTGCATTACCACGCGGAAGAGAATTGATACAAAGTTGCACTGGCTGAAGTTCATTATCGGCAAGTTCTGTGCCCAGAGCGCAGGTGGGCAAAAGTGGGCAGGGACAATGGAATACGACTACGGCAGCATGGGAGAAAACGGGAAATAACGAGGAACGTCACGCCCGGCATTTTTTCATGTCCGGGAAGAGGATATCACACGATGTCAGGGAGCAAAAAGTGTCCGGACCTGCAACTCAGGCCTCTATCTCGCCCGCTCAGGTGAAGCCCGCGCCGGCGGTACATGTATAGCAGTGGTCGGCTGTTGCGATCGGGGCTCCCTCCTCCGGAGGGCCGGCCATATCGGAGACATGGACCTTCCGGCCGTCCATGTGCAGCCCCACGGCAATGTTGAAATCGCAGTCGTAGAGGTACCCGTCCCAGTCGACCGTCACGAGGGTCTGGCACATCACAGAGTTTGTGGCGCAGGGATTGAACCCCGAGACGATTTTCGCATAGTAGGCGTCCAGCGCCCCTCTCTTCTCGAGCCAGCTTCGGAATCTCCCCAGCGGCACGTTGGCGAAATTGTACAGATTGCTGAAGTGAAGCCCCCACTTCTTCTCCATCACCTCGCGAAACCTCTCCTCCATCTCCTTCTGCGCCGGAGGAAGGAATGCGCCGGCGGGATTGGAGACGATGTCGAGCTCGAGTCCCGTACCCGGCTCTCCGTACCCGAGCCGGTTGAGTTTCCCGAGCGCTTCAAGGCTTTTCTCGAAGACATGGTCGCCGCGCTGCGAGTCGGTCTGTTTAGCGTTCAGCGCGGGAAGCGAGGCGATGATGACGACACCGTTCGAACGGAGGAGCTCCAGAAGATCCTCCCTGTCATCTTCGACTATGGTGGTGAGGTTGCAGCGGAATATCACACGGCCGGTGAGCGGCGCGACGCCCTCGACAAGTTTCGTGATATGAGGATTCATCTCGGGCGCGCCGCCGGTGATGTCGATGATATTGAAGCTGCAGCGTCCGGCGTAGTCGATCACGGCATCGATCGTATCGGGAGTCATCACCTCCGCGCGCAAGGGGCCCGCCTCCAGATGGCAGTGCTGACAGGCCTGGTTGCAGAGCCGGCCGACATTGATCTGGAGAGTCGTAGTACGCCCCTTCACCAGTTCGATATCGTGATCGGCCAGGGTCTGCCGGAAAGACGGAATCGTTATGCCTTCGTTTATATCCATTACTTTACATCGAAAGCTTCTCGGCGACGTTGCGCATCTGGATGCCGTGGACCAGCGAGGCTCCACTACGGATCTCAGCAGCCACATGCACTGCCTCGGTCATTTCCGCCACATTCGAGCCCTTCTCGAGGCAGGCCTACGTGTAGGCATCTATGCAGTAGGGACACTGGATCGCGTGCGCAACGGCAAGCGCGATCAGGGATTTTTCGCGCTCTGAGAGCTCGCCCTCGGCGAAAACGGCCCCGTACCAGTCGAAATACTTCTTCGCCAGTTCCGGCGCTTCCTCGCCTATCTCGGCAAACTTCGGCAGGTCTTCGGGTTTGTAATAGGTATCCACCCGTATTCTCCTTCCATGACGATCATTGATTATCGCGAGATTTCCCCAATGGACCGGGGTGACCCTGTAATCTCATTCTATACATTCTACAGCGGGGAGGCAATATGTCTTTCCGGTCCGCGGCGCTCTCACCTTTTCCAAACGACGCCGGTAGGGTATACTGCTCCAATGCTGCGGCTTCTCATCATATTGACTTTTCTGGCCCTCGCTGTACCGGCACATGCGCAGCGGAATGATGAGCAGGCGCAGGCACCTTCCGTGGCTTCGGTAAACCCCTCCCCTATAGCTGACGACCCCGCGATATGGGACAAGATATCCAATTATCGCGGCTGGAAGGTCAAATCACTTACACTCACCGGCCTTGACAAGGCATCTGCCGGTGAGCTCCGGAAGGGCCTCGAGCTGGCGGAAAAGAACATTGCCCTCTACGAGCGAAGCATAATAAGAGACGTCGGCAGGATACGTTTCTTTCTCGCCCTGCGGGGATACCCGTACAGCAAGGTATCGGTGTCCGCGTCCGTAAGAGAGGATAAGCGTGAGGTAAAACTTGTTCTGGATATCGATCCCGGCCCTCCCGTCAAAGTCTCGTCTCTCGAGATCAACGGTCTTCCTGAGCATTTCAGGGAGGCAGTCACGGAGAAAGTAAAGACGAGTGCCGGCACAATCTTTTCCGACAACATCATGGTCGCCGATGAACTGGCCGTTCTCGGGATACTGAGAAAAGCGGGACACGCCCGCGCCCGTTCGGTCTCATCCGTCGAGATGACAGACACGACCACTGTCAGGGTGCGGTTCGATATAGAGCCGGGGGCGGTCTATTACTTCGACAGCTTCCGGGTAAGCGGGGCGAGTGAGGACCTCAACAAGCTGGCGCTGATCTCGATCAACATCGATAAGGGCGAGCGCTTCGAGCCGAAGACAGTCAGCGACGCGAGGGACAACATCTCGAGTCTGCAGCTGTTCAGGCAGATCCGGATTTCGCTTGAGGATACCGCGCCGGACTCGCTAGCGATGATCGTCGAGCTATCGGAACGGCAGCACCGCCTCATTGAATTCGCCGGAGGATACTGGTCGGATGACGGCTTCAGCGCAAGGGTCCGGTGGAGGCATTCCAACCTTTTCAAGAGAGGCCGTGGATCCAGCATCGAACTCTCTTATACGCAGTACAAGAGGACCGGCAGATGGGTATCGTGGTGGCCCGTGCTGTTCAATGCCAGAGTAGTCGGGACGCTGCGCATAGGAATCGACGACATCAACGAGGACAGCTACGATAAGAGAGCGCCCGGCATAGGTGCAGGCCTCAGCTTTGCCCACACCCGCACGATGAAATCATCGATCGGATACACGATCGAGGCGGCGAGCTACACGATCAAGACGACCGAAAAGGAATATTTCGAGGATCCCAAGGGACCAGTTGCCTGGTTTTTCTACCGCCTCGTGCGGGATGGCACTGACGACCGGATCAATCCGACAAAGGGAACCTATTCATGGCTTAACCTCCAATACGGTCCGAAGGGCGGAGTGTCGAACAGTAATTATTTTCTCGCTGAGATCTCCGGAACGGCGCATATACCCATCACCAGAAAACTCAGGTTCGCGACAAACCTGCACATCGGATCAGCGACACCGATAGCGCCCGCGCTGGTGCTTCTCCCCGACAAGCGGTTCTATCCGGGAGGATCGACGTCTCATAGGGGTTTTAACAGGAGAAAACTAGGGCCGCTCGACGAAAACGGCCTGCCTCTCGGAGGCGAACTGATGTTGACCGGCTTCGTCGAGTTACGGTTCCCGCTGTTCTGGAAATTTCACGGAGCCGTATTCGCCGACTACGGACAGGCCTGGCGGACACACGGCGACTTTACATGGGATAATATCGAGATCGCCGTAGGCCCCGCGATAAGAATCATGACCCCTGTCGGGCCGCTTCGCTTCGACCTTGGCTACAGACTGACCGACTATGAACCGAGCGAACCTGAATTCGCGTTCCACTTCGCCATCGGATACCCGATGTGATGAACATATAGATGATGACTGTTAAAAACGGCATAAGGAAAACACTGAAGATAATCGCTGCGGCCGCAGGCCTGCTGCTCGCCGCCGTGATCATCATTGTACTGCTCCTGCTCGTGCGGCCGGTACGCGAAAAGGTACTCGACACGGTGGTGTCCAGAGCGAAGCGGGCACTCCCGGGTGAGCTTGCCATATCAGAGACCCGCTGGCCCTCGCTCGGCACCCTCGAGATCGATGGAGTGACATGGACAGACGGCGCCGACACCCTCGCCGAGGCAGGAAGACTGAGGGTATCGGTCGATATCTCCGAACTGTTCTCGAAGGATATTCATGTAAATGAGATGACGCTTCACGGTATCGGCGCGGACATCCCGGCGATAACGGAGATATTCGCATCATCCGTGGACAGCGCTGGTGCTGCGGACAGACCAGCCGATAAAGACAAGTCTGGCGGCGGCTTCCCGCGCACCGGGTCACTCCCTGGAATCCCCTCGATCGCCATCGACAGGATCGAGATCGAAGGACGGCGCATCCTCGCCGCTTCCGGTGTCGAGCTGATCGGCCTGCGGCTGTTCGGGGAGCTGGACCTGCTTTCCGGGTCCGAACCGTTCGTCGCGATCGATGAACTCTCTCTCGACAGATCCAGCACGCCTGTATCTATCGACAGCCTCTGGCTGAAAGCTGACCTTGCCGCCCCCTCTCTCGCCGGCGATGGAGTCATCCTGCTGCCCCACGACATGGACGTCCGCATGACATACAACATGGAACCTGACAATTCATTCAGTATACGCATAGTCCCCGCCGACGGCCCGTTGACTTCGACCGATGCTTTTGTATCGATAGGCGGCATCCTCGCCGTTGTGAACCGCCGCGTCAGGTCGATCGATCTCGAGATCGAGTTTCTCACCCCGGGGACCGAAGAACTCTCAGCTCTCCCCTTCCTCGCAGGATCGCTCGAGGGAATCGGTCCGCTGGAAGGCGCTCGCGGCAACGTCACCGGACACCTTGCCCTGTCGCCTTCTTTCTCGGTATCGGCCGATATGCATCTGAACCGAATCTCCTATATCGATACTCTTCATCTCACCGGTGCGTACGAAAAAAATAAGATCGCACTCGAAGATCTGCTTCTTGCGATGCCCGGACTCCTGCTGAACGCCTCCGGGTCGCTGACCGCCGGTGTCCCCATCCTGTCTGCGCAGGTGAGGGCGGACAGCATGACATGGCTGACGCGAATCCTTCCCGGAGCGGCTATCCCTGAGGGGACCTCCGCCGTGCTGTCATTAGAAACAGGTGACGGCGGCGGACCCGGCGGAATACCGGTGCTGCTCGAGGGACATGCCGCTGCGGGCGGTACTTCAATAGACTCGATCAGTGTCTCGGGACTCATTCCCACGGAGAAAGGCGAACCATATTCAGCGGACCTCCTGGTAGAGGTTTTGGGCATGCGAATCGTTACGAGCGCCGTCGTGGATCTCTCCTCCGGCGTGGACGTGACCCTCTCCCGCACCGCCGGGACCTGGCCCGATTCGGAAACGGTATATCTTGCCGGGAACGTTCGTATGAACGACAGGACCGGTGATATCGCGATTCGTGATCTCCATACGGAAGGGATGCTCGGGCGGATCTCGGTCACCGCGGATATCGATTCTTCGCGCAGCGGCCGGTTCGACATTTTCGGGGAGTGGCCCGCACCTCCAGCTCCGTTGAAAACAATACTCAGTACAGATTCATCATCCTGGGATTCCATAACGTCCCTCTGGAGGGCCGACGGACCGTTTTCCCTGAACATCAACGGCACCCTCTCGCGGGGGGGCCGTGAGATATCGGCGTCCGGCTCCGCACTGATTCCGGGGCCGCGCCTCCTCGCTCCGCTGACAGGCAGAGGGGATGCCTTCGGGGATCTGGGCTCGCTGATAATCGACTTTGAGGCAAACATTGCCCCTGAAGACAGCGGTAGCTCGATCGCGGGACTCATCGACCTCGGCAGGACGGAATGGATCGATACATTCCTTGTCTCTCTCGCCGGCAGCGGCAACAGCCTGGCCGTCGATACCGCGCTGGTCGTGTTCGAAGGACTGAGGATCTCGGCGGAAGGCGGAATCGCTGGAGACATGATCGATCTGGCGGCTGCCGTATCACTCTCCGATTCACAACTTGTCCGGCGGCTGAGCCGGCTCGCCGGCAGAAGCGTCAGCATGACGCTCGATGCGGATTGTAAGATCACCGGAACAAAGGACGATCCGGCCGTATCGATCGATATCGAGGGGCGGCTTTCGACCGAGGGCCTTGTAATCCCACGATATTCCGGAACGGCAGAAAGGAACGCGGGGATTACGGAAGCCGGCCTGTTCATGCCCGAGGGGCTTCAGACAAACACCGTCCTGTTCGACAGCGTCAGGATCTCCTACGCTGAATCCGACAGTACCGGTGAATCGGCCGGCGCCGCGGTGAGGCTGGAGGCTGACGGCAGCGACACGAGGTTACTGCTGGCTTTCCGTCTACCCGGGGGTAATGGATTCTCCGTCCTGGCCGACACGTTCTTCACCGCCCTTTCCGGACAGACACTGGCCTCAACAGGACCTTTCACGATATCCACGCCTGCGGGAGGCGGGGTCATCATCGATGGACTTTCTTTCGAGGGAAGCATAGGAAGTATAAAGGCGAACGGAATCGCATCTTCCGACTCGGCGGACCTGGAAGCCACTATCGAGATCACCGTTCCCGACAAGCCCCGGATGTTAAAGATCGCCGACCGCCTCTGGCCCGACAGCGTGTACATCGACATCCGTGCCGAAGGCCCGTCGAGAGTAACCGCGGACGGTATGATAAGCGGAATCACCATCGGGGACGGGACAAAGACCGTGATCGGATTCACCATGTCTTCCGACACTCTTGCCCTTCAGGCATCGCTGAATATCAAGGGACCGGAAAAGACCATTGTCTCTCTCGAAAGCACCCTCCCCCCCGTGCAGAAAGACGGTTCTCTCGCTGACGGCCCGTTGCTGATAGACCTCGTCCTCGATGGGATGCCGGTGCCGGGCGACGCCAACTCTTTTGTCTCCGACACCCCGAGACAGATCGGTTTTCTGAGCGGCCGGATCGCGGCGCGGGGCACCCTTTCCGATCCCGAAGCGGTCGTTCTGCTCGACTTCACCTTCATCGGCGGCGAGGAACTGGAGAAGTACATGCTGTCGATCGATGGAACGTACGCGAGGAAGGCGGTCTCTGATACAGGGCTTACGCGGCTCATGAGATCGAGGAAGGGAAAGGGAGCGGAAGCCGCTGCCGGAAATCGTACTTCCGGCCTGTCGGCCGGACTCTCACTCACGAAATTGAACCAGGATGTCCTGACCGGCATTTTCGAATACCCGCTGAATATGACCCTGGCGCCGTTCGCGTTCGAGCGCCCGGAGTCCGGGGAGATGCTTGTGGAGGTAAGGTCGGAGGAGCTGGCCCTCACCGACCTCGATCCGCTGCTGCCGCCCGATATAGATCTCGAAGGGATCGTAGAGATCGAATTCAAGGCAGCCGGAGATATCGCCAATCCCGGTTTCGCCGGACGGCTCAAGACGAAAGGCATGTCCCTCGCCGTAGCGAGCGACCTTCAGGCTTCTCCGACAGTGGACCTTGAATTCGGGGGCGACCTTGCCAAGCCGTCCGTTAAGGGAAATATTGTCATCGAGCGGGCGCTGCTCCGCCTCCCCGAAAGGAAAGAGAGTCTCCACGCAGTCGATGGCGACGCTATCCTCTGGGCAGCGGCCGACTCCTTCCGTATCGCGACTGATACAACATCGACAGATAATGGTGGACCGGACACCTCCAGCGCCGGGGAACCGGAGGTCTTCGAGGGAATGGATATCGATGTGACCATCTCCATCCCCGGCTCCTTCCGGATCGAGAGCGAGCGACTTCACTTCGAGATGGAAGGCAACCTTCGTATCAGGCAGCAGGGAGACAGGCCGATCATCACCGGCGAACTGAAACCGACAAAGGGCCGGCTTTCTTTCATGGGAAGGTACTTCGAGATCCAGCGTGGAAGCGTCTTCTTCTACGGCGGGGACGAGATGAATCCATCGTTCGACCTGAGCCTGAAGGCGAGGGTGACAGACATAGATATCTTCATCAAGCTCACCGGGACGGCCCTCGAGCCCGAGGTAGAGCTGACATCCAACCCACCAAAGTCGGAGAGCGATATCATGTCCCTCCTGCTCTTCGGCCAGACCATGCAGGACCTGGACGGTTCCCAGTCGAACCTGCTCCAGCAGCGCACCGCCGAGATCCTGCTTGTTTTCGGGGCCACGAAACTCGAGGGGGAGATGTCGAAGAGACTCGGCGTGGATATGTTCACCTTCCAGCAGAGCACGAGGGATCCGAACCAGACGGCCCTGACCGTGGGCAAGTACATCAGCTCCAGGACGATGCTCAAGTACGAGCAGGGACTGGAGAACACGGCCAACTTCCTGATCAACCTCGAATATCAGCTCACGAAACGATTCAAGCTGGAAACATTCATCGATCAGAACCAGGAGACGGGGCTGGAGATCAACTGGAGTAAAGAGTATTAAGGTCCGGGTTGAAATGGCGGCCCCAGGTGCTATATTGAGTTGTAACTACTGACAGCAAGGTGAGGAATCGTGAAACGGATATTGATCACTCTCGTGCTGTCGTCAGTTCTCGCCGGTTGCACTGGCGATCCGATAATGCCGGGTGGGCCCTGTTTCTATACCGATATACCCGGGACGGCAACGATACGAACGGTCACACCGGACAATTCATCCAGCACAGACTGCGCTAACACGATGACCATTGTATATGACTTCGCTCCGGATGACTCAACAGCGGTTGACCGGTACAGGATCCCGTCCTGGTCCGATACGGGACGGACATTCACACTCATTAATGGCAAAAACGTTCCTGACGGCTGGGCAGTAAAGGAGGGTATGACACCTGGAAGCGAGCACCCGTGCCTGAGGCATGAGATCTACAAAGGCGCATGCACCCCCGTGATCTTTGAATTTACTGATGTCGATACTTCCGACTGGGAGGACTACTGCGACTGACGCTGCCTGACGTTCAGTGTTTGCAGGTGTCGTCATGCATCATCTGGGATGTACTACCTGAGCAGAATGATCTTCTGCGTCTGCCGGAACTGTCCCGATTCAAATCTACAGAAGTAGACCCCGCTCGAAACCGACTGACCGTAGTCCCCCGTCCCGTTCCATACCTTCTCGTGAAGTCCAGTCTGGAATATTCCATTGGCAAGGGTCCTTACGAGTCTTCCCGACGCGTCATATATCCGGAGACTGGCCGGCCCGGCTATATCGAGCTCGAATCCGATCGTAGTGACGGGGTTGAATGGATTGGGCCATGCCGGCAGAACACGAACGGCGACCGGTGTGATGCATTCGCAGTTGGTAAGATCGTCCATGCCGAGGTAGAGCCTGACCAGGCCGTCGCCGTATCCGATGAGCAGGTCCCTGATCCCGTCATCGTTCCAGTCGCATACGAATGGCCGTGACCTCTGGTCGCCCGCCAAGTCGATAGCCGAACCACTCGACTCGACGGCCGAGTAACCGTTGAACACGGGCGCGGCGTCTGTGCCGACATTAAAGTATGTCACGATCTGGCCGGCAGTATTGCCGAGGAGGAGATCCTTCGTCCCGTCACCGTCGAGGTCCTCGACATGCGGACTCGAACGGACGGCGGATACGACGAGATCGACGGCGTTGTCCTGGATGATCTCCACAGCGGTGAAATCCCAGGCCGCGTCGGTGCCGTTGTTCCTGTAGAGCTTTACGACCCCGTCCTTGTTGCCGACGATGATATCTCGCCTGCCGTCATTGTCCCAGTCGACGATAACGGGGGTCGTACGCTGCCCTACGTCGATGACCGTCTTGGAGCCGGCAGGACCGACGGTAAGGAGTGTGCCGCCGTCGAAGCTCGGATCGGCGTCCGTATTGATGTTGAGATAGAGCCTGATGTTGCCTTCGGCCTCGCCTACGAGCAGGTCCTTCCGTCCGTCCAGATCCGCGTCGACCACGCGGGGAAAGATGCCCAGTCAGCCGCCGCCCGGGCTCTGCAGATCCGACCCTTCCGACTGCGCGTAGAAATATCCTGTGAATGCTGGATTGCCGGAAGTGCCGCTGTTTATATAGACACGGACCCGTCCGAAACCGGTCAGCCCGCTACCCTCCCCCACAACGAGGTCCTTCAGACCGTCGCCGTTCCAGTGAACGAACGAGGGTACCGAATAACCCGGCACAGATATATTCGTGCCGCCCGCCTTGACGATCTGTTCGGGACCCAGGACAAGACCCGCAGATGAAGCTGAAACGGATAGTGAAAGCAGTAAAATGTCCGCAATCAATAATGACCGTAGAGTTCTGGTGAGATCCTTCATCGCTTCGCACTCCCGAAGATGTGAATATGCGGCGGGGGGCATGATATTCAGGCTGCCGTAATTATACACTATTATTGTCAGTCTTTGCAACGGGAAATACGCAAAGGAAGGCAATTCTATATCTTTCAATCCTTTATTCTTTGTCCGCCAGCGCCTTGACGAGCTCTTTCAACTCCCTGATCTCATCTTTGAGGTCGTCTATCTCGTTTCCCTGCTGCCGGGATTTCAGGTAGAGCTGCTGGATAGCGGCAAGAGAGACTCCCGCTTCGTCCAGTGCGGCGATCGTCTTTTCGTCGCTGCCGATGCCCAGGATCCCGTAAAAATCCTGCGCGACCGGCCCGATGTGCTTCACATCATTACTCTCGACCTTGTAATTCCAGCTCGTGACGGGGAGCGCTGCTATCTTCTCGAGCAGTTCTTCCCCGTCGACCGGCTCGAAGTTCTCCTTGAGGTTCCGGTCCGATGAGTCGTGCCACATACCGTCACTGCCAAGATAGGCCCCGGTCGATGTATTGATCAGACGTGACGGATTGTAAGGCGCCTGCTCACTCGTATTGGTCAGGTAGATCCCTCCATCGGCGCGGATGACGAACTGCTCGTTTCCACCGGTCGAGATAGTATCGTCTCCACTCGAAGGCCAGCTCGCAGCGAGAACGAATGAACCTTCGTGTCTCGCCCTCGCCTGGGTTCCTGCCGCGAACGACCCGTCACCGGTGGCTTCATTCTCCCGCCCACCCGGTATCGTCGAGAGCTGGCCCGACGCGACGTTGCTGGTGCCGCCGCCTACCGTACCTCCATGGTCGGCCTGGTTGTTCATTCCACCGCCGACCGTACTCCCCCCGTCCAGTGCGGAATTATTCGATCCTCCACCGACGACACAGTTGTTACTCGCCTCGTTATCATATCCCCCGCCGATAGTCGCATAATCATTTGTTGCCTGGTTCTGCTGTCCGCCGCCGACAAAACAATACTGCATCGCACTGTTCATTTCTCCGCCGCATACAACGGCAGATCTCTCCTGCGCGTGATTGTTGTAACCGCCTCCGATAAAGGCATACGCATAATCCTCCCATGAAGGATTGTTGTACATACCCGAGATATTGAATCTTCCGCCGCCGACAACGCAGTAGTACCCGGAAGCCTTGTTTCCTTCTCCGGGACCGGCTCCGCCGCCGCCGCCGACCGTCGCGTACCGGCCCCTTGCCGTGTTATACTGCCCGCCGCCGACCGTCGCGTAATCACCTTCATCGCGAGCACCTGCCTCTTCGCCGGCAAAATTCTCCCCTCCGCCGCCGCCAGTGTCGCCCGTGCTTAAGGCCC
>SDBS01000352.1_pt1 | contig 43211 bp, 46 predicted proteins | sample 2277091 | NCBI WGS metagenome assembly SDBS01 (sample SAMN10404972, study PRJNA504765) | marine sediment metagenome | isolation source: marine sediment core GS10_PC15, 163 cmbsf | place: Arctic Ocean: Southern Knipovich Ridge | collected 2010
TACAACAAAATTTAAGAGCATAACTCACGTTGAAAAAGGCTGGAGCGATAAAATTGCCCTGCACAGTATTAGTTTGCGGTTTCTTCGGAGACACTGGAAAAGGAAAAATGATCTCCTACTTGGTAGTAAAAGACAAAACTGCAGTAACGGTAAGGGCTGGGGTGGGTCCCAACGCGGGTCACACTGTAGTTTATGAGGGAAAAACCTACAAGCTGAGAATGCTGCCCAGCGCCTTCACTTCTCCCGATTGTCGTCTTCTCATAGGACCAGGAGTTTTGGTTAATCCAGAAATTTTTCTCAACGAGATACAAGTAACCGGAACTCAAAACAGAGTCGGTATGGACCCGCAATGTGCCATAATTGAACCTAAACATATGGAAGCGGACAAAAAGGGGTATCTGGCACAAAAAATTAAATCAACTGGTTCAGGGTCAGGTCCATGCAACTCTGACCGCGTTATGCGAGTAGCCAAATTAGCGCGGGAATTTCCAAATCTTAAAGAATTTATGGTAGACGTTCCATTAGAAGTGAACACCGCCATCAGTGAAGGAAAAAACGTTTTGATCGAAGGCACCCAAGGAACATACCTTTCACTGTTCCATGGAACCTATCCATACTGCACCTCTAAAGATGTGTGTGCCGCTGCTGCCTGTTCAGACGTTGGCGTTGGTCCAACAAACGTTGACGATGTTATAGTAGTGTTCAAAGCTTACAATACTCGTGTTGGAGCTGGTCCTCTTTCGGGTGAGCTTTCTTGGGAGGAAGCTGAACGTAGAGGCTGGGCTGAAATCGCCACAAATACTGGAAGAAAACGGAGAGCCGCGCCCTTCGATTTTGACTTAGCGAAGAGGGCTGTTATGTTGAATGGAGCAACCCAAATTACAGTGACAAAGATTGATGTGCTGTTTCCTGAATGCAAAAGCGCCAAATCTTATGCGGAGCTTTCTAGAGAAGCAAAAGCTTTTGTTGAGAACATCGAAAAGCAGCTTAAAGTGCCTGTTACCTTGCTTGGTACTGGTCCGGGTACAATGGAAGTAGTGGATAGACGAGAAGAACTGAAAAAGTAAGTGCTCGCTGATTAGACTGGCTGCTCACTGATTTTTTTGTTGCTAAATGTTCTATGTGTAGCCAGTCTCAGCTAAGACTTTTTTTGTCTTTTCTGTGTTACACGTTTATCTGGTAGTGAAGGCTGTGGGTTTGAATGTTGAGTTTGCCTCAAGACTTATTAATCGAGTGAAAAAAATTACACTCGGTTGAGCTGCGCTGTGTCTATACACAAATGTTCCCATTTCATTGTAGTTTTGGGTTCTGGATTTCTGATACTATGTTGTTTGGAGATGATTGTATGACTAATTTGGATGATTTAGGTTTCCTTGAAGGAATAATCGGCGAGACAATAGTTTCTACGTATGATGTGGATGGGCAACCAAACGCTGCACCTATTGGCGTTATGATGGATAGCAGTAAACAGCTAATTATTAGACCATTCGTTTCATCTTTAACTTACAAGAATCTTCAAGCAAATAGATGTGCAGTGGTAAATGTAACATCTGACCCAGAGTTGTTTTACGTGACAGCTTTTAAAGAGGCAAACCCTGACCGAAAACTATCCCTTGAACTGTTTGAAAAAGCAGAGATGGTTGATGCTCCAAGACTACTGGCAGCAGATGCAATTATTGAAGTTTTAGTTGCTGAAACAGGTTCTTTTAGCCCCGAAAGAGCCGAGTTCTTGTGTAATGTCCAACTTGTTAAAGCATCAAAGGCATTACCTAAGGTATATTGTCGAGCCCAGTTCGCAACAATTGAAGCCATCATATATGCAACCCGCATTAAACCCTTCTTAAGAGGCAATAAGCAAGAGCAAAAACACGCCATTAGGCTACTAGAGTTAGTTAACGTTTGCAAAGACGTTGTTAACCGTACAGCTCCTAATTCGCGTTATTCTGAAATTATGGCGGATTTACATCAAACGATTAGTCTATGGAGGAATGAAAGTGAAAGTTTACGTTAAAACTCTGGCGAGACTTCATTTTGGGCTAATAGACATGAACGGAGACATGGGACGATTTTTCGGAGGTTTAGGTGTAGGTATAGATCGTCCAAATGTTATTCTTGAAGCTCAACCTTCCGAAAGTTTTTCTGTTACAGGCGAAAAAACCGAGCTAGTAATGTCGATTGCTAAACGGTTTCTTGAAACTTACCACATAAACGCCAACGTTAGCATCCATGTTAAACAGACAATTCCTGAACATGCAGGGTTAGGCTCTGGGACCCAGTTAGCTCTGGCTGTAGCTGCGGCTCTTGCAAAACTGTTTCAGGTAACGGCTCCAATTCAAGAACTCTCCATTGCCATGGGAAGAATGAAAAGAACTGGTGTCAGTACAGCAGTTTTTGAGCATGGCGGATTTGTTGTTGATGGCGGAAAAAGGATGAAAGGCGGCGTTGTTGTCGCAGAAAGTTTTCCTCCTTTGATTTTTCGTCAACCCTTTCCTGAAGACTGGAAGTTTGTTGTTGCAATTCCAGACGTTAAAAAGGGATTAGCGAAGACCGAAGAAAAGAATGCGTTTGGTCGGTTGCCTCCGATGCCCTCTGAACTTGTTGGTAACATCTGTCGGTTGATTATGATGAAACTTCTTCCTGCACTAATAGACCGTGACATCGAAAGTTTTGGAGATGCTTTAACCAAGATTCAGGTAGTTGTTGGAGACTACTTTGCTGGTGTTCAAGGAGGAACCTTTTCCAGTTCAGCAGCCAAAGTGTCGATAGATTTTATGAAAGATTGTGGAGCCTATGGTGTAGGACAGAGCTCTTGGGGACCCGCAGTTTACGGGTTAGTTCAAGGTGAAACACAAGCAAAAACAATCTTATCTGAGTTTGAAGCCTTCCTGCAAAATAATGATGGTGGACAAGTTTTCATCGCTAACGCAAATAACCGAGGAGCCGCCATAAAACAGGTTTGAAATTGGATTTGTTACAGAGGAAATGGTGAACATGGTTGTGCAAATTGCTTGGGTAATAACCGGAGCGGGTCACTTCTTAGAAGAAACATTTGATGTCATGAACAAGTTAGTTAAAAACAACAATGTTACAGTTACAACATACTTGTCTTCAGCTGGAGAACAGGTGGTAAAGATGTACGGGTTTTGGAGTAAACTTGAGCAGATATCCCCCGGAAGTCATCTTCAGGAAGTTTTTACCGAAAACAAGGAAGATCCCAGTTTTTCTCATGCAGGACGATTCATTTTGGACTTGTATAACGCTCTTGTTGTTTCTCCTGCGAGCGGAAACACCGTTGCCAAGATTGTATATGGCATAGCTGACACTCTTGCAACGAATGCTGTTGCTCAAGCACAAAAAGGAGATGTCCCCGTTTATGTTGTGCCAACAGATCTGGAAGAAGGTTTCGTTGAAACTACGTTGCCTTACCGTATTGATCGACGAGAATGCAAATTATGTAATCCGTGTTCTGTTGTTGATGTGTGTTCTTATTCTGCTGTGCGAATTTTAGATGGTGTTCCAAAGATTGATTCGGTGTTGTGTCAAGGTTGTGGATTGTGCGTAGCCTCTTGTCCATTTGGTGCTGTTAAATATGGAGAAAAAAAGAGATTGCGTATTAGAAGTGTCGATGTTCAGAATGTTGAGAAGCTCCAGTTGATGAATAACCTGACCGTTTTGGAGCACCCGCAACAAATAGAAACCATAATTAAGAAACTATAAACCACGTCGGTGTCAAAATTGAAGGTATTACTAATAACAGGATCACTCGCAGAAGACATCGTGAAACGTTATGTCCAACAAAGCAGCGTTAAAACTGAAGTCCTCGCTTTAACTGTTCAAGTTGCCGCATTATTACACATACAAAACATCGCAAGAGACCTTGAAAAACGGGACATCCACGACTTTGATGTTATTTTGGTTCCAGGACTAATTCGGGGAGACACTTCAATTATTACAGACGCTACTGGAATTCCAACGTTTAAAGGTCCAAGATACGCTGCCGACTTGCCTACCGTTTTAGATGCACTAGGCAAAGTTAAGCTTTCAACAGTAACACCTGCTTGCGACTTGCTCAGAGAGGAGCTTCAACGAAAAGCACTACAAGAATTGGAGCTCGTAGAGAAAAACTGGGAAACTTTGTTAAAGAATCCAGGCAACATGATGATCAAAGACTTAGTTTTTGGCAAAGATTTTCCCATGCGAGTTATGGCTGAAATCGTTGATGCTCCGTTAATGTCATCTGACGAAATTCAGAGGTTGGCTAAGCGTTACGTACAACTTGGAGCAGCAATTATCGATGTTGGTATGATTGCAGGCGAATCTAGACCCTTAGACGCGAGACGCGCTGTTGAAGCGGTTAAAAGTGTTGTAAACGTGCCTGTCAGTATCGATACGTTCGATCCCATTGAAGCTAGAGAAGCCGTTTTTGCTGGTGCTGATTTGATACTGAGTGTAGATGCTGGAAATGTTGAAGAGATTGCTTCTTTTGCTTCTGACGTGGCTGTGGTGGTTATTCCAACGAATCAGCGTGAGGGATACTTCCCCAAAGAGGTTAAAGAACGAGTGAGTTTTCTTGAAGAGATTATCAGAAAAGCCCGAAAGTTGGGAATAACCAGAATTTTGGGTGATTTAGTTCTTGAGCCATCAAATGTTCTAAGGTCTTTGATTGCTTTTCGTGAGTTTGCAAAAAGGAATCCTGATGTTCCCCTTTTTTTGGGTGCTACTAACTTCACGGAGTTGATAGACGCCGATTCTGTGGGAGTCAACGCTTTGCTTGCTTGTCTATCGTCTGAGGTAGGTGTAAGCATCTTGTTGGCTACCGAGAAAAGTTCCAAAGCAAAAGGGAGCGTCAGAGAATTAGCTACTGCTTCTAAGATGATGTTTTTGGCGAAAAAGAGAGACTCTGTTCCTAAGGACCTTGGTTTAGACCTTCTTGTGTTGAAAGATAAGAGATTACGAGAAGAGCCTTACAACAACGAACTGGAATCAGGTGCACAGGTTATATCAGCAACCGGAAAACTTGAACCCGAAGGTTTGGATGAAAAAGGGCTCTTCAAAATTGCCGTTGACCAAATCAACGGAGACATTGTTGCTCTTTATCTTACTGGCAGTCAAGATGATAAACCAAGTATTGTAATTAAAGGCAAAACCGCAGAGAACGTGTATTCCAAAATTGAGGAAATGAGTTTGATAACAAGGCTTGATCATGCCGCCTATTTGGGACGTGAACTGGCAAAGGCTGAGATTGCATTAAGAACCGGAAAAGAGTACGTTCAAGATAGCCCATTATTCAAAAAAATTGATGGTTTTTAGGAAGTGTTTACTGTTCCGTTGGTAAGAAGGAGTTTTTGAGGACTCTCAGCAACGGTGCACTCACTACTACAGCTAAGGCAACTAGGGCTAACCTTTCTACGGGGTATACAAGGAATATGCTCGTCCATATTCCGGGGTATGCCACAACAGGTATTGAACCGAGGGGTTGAGCCATTATAGTTTCGAAAAGCAAATTTCCCATGAGATGCTGCATCATGGTTCCAACGAAAACCATTATGGCTATTCCTGTTGCGATTTTTGTTGTTGTGAGCGCGTTGACCCATTGGACTGCTTTACGTCCTAGAGGCGAAATAAGCACTGCAAGCGCTACGATGTGCAACCAAGCAAACGGAAATGAAACTGTTGTGCTGCCTATGGGAACATCGATGAATATGCTTGTCAGCGGATGTATGAGGAATGCTGCAAGCAGAGTAATATTTAATGCAATCACAGGTACCCATTTGCGTTTAATAAGAAGCCCTAACGAAACCGCGCCTATTGTGGCTGGGAGGAAGTCTAGAAACATGAAGACTACCGGTTTTCCTAGCGCCATGGCTAAGAATGTGCCTAGCATTATGCTTAAACTGCCGATGTATGGTCCTAGTATGATTCCGTATATGGGAGCGATGATGTCTGATAACGAAAACGCGGCTCCTGCGGCACCTATCATTGGTACAGTGGGTATTAGTCGGAGTACGGCGTATAGGGCAGTGAATATTGATATGAATGCTATGATTTTTGTTTTTGCGGCGTTCTTAATTATGTTAACCAATCTTAGTCACTTTGGCTCGTTTTTTTATGTCACTGTGTAATTTTTTACACAGCGTATAATTAAGCTTTTCCATGTTAACCGAATCAACAATCGACCCTGTTTACACAAATTGATTAAATGTTAAGTGTCAACAGTTTTTTGAGGGTCAATAAGTGTTCATTGAAACCTCTGAATTGCCCAAGTTCAAATGGAAAAACGTGAAAGGCGGTAAAATTGATGACATTCTATAAACAAATAAGTGCTAGGCATCGAGATGATTTAAAAGTCAGTTCTGGTTTTGATTGTGGTTGTGAGGTTTAAGTTAACATGTCAACAGTTGTAGTAGATGTTTCTGAGCTTAGAAGCTTTGATGGCGAAAGCGTGAAAGATTTGGCGAGCTTTCTGGAGAAACGCTTAGACGGAACTGTGGTTCTCGCAAAAAAAGAGGTAACCTTAGAGTTTGAGGAAGGAAAGGAAGCTTCAAGGTCCTGTTTGCGTTTGCTTCTTCGAAAGTTTTTGCATAGGGCAGACTTGAAAGAGGATTTTCGGGTTATTTCTGGCGGAGAAAACAGTTTCATAATAAAAGAGAAAAAAGTGTACTCTGAGTAGTCCGTCTGATTGTGAATATTGATTTGTGCTTCATAACGCTTATCAGAAATTCTGGTCCATATTATCTTTACAACGAGTGTACGTTGGGGTGTGCTAAAATTTGGGAATACTGAGGCGAAAGACTTCGCGTAACCGGTGTATGGCTTGTAAAGAAGCGTTTATTTCGTCAAGAATCTACTGTGAGCGACTGGGAGAATACGTGGAGGACCTAGTTTTCTGTCCATACTTCGAGCCAAAACCAGCAGTTAAACTGCAGACAATACCCTAACTAGCCAGAAATCCTCCGAGTTTTTTCTCCTTTTTTCTCGAAGAAATCGTGAATCCTTAACAGCTGACCTCTAGCAATCCACATTTTCTTGTAAGCTTCTTTATGATTATCTGCCTCAAGACTGTTTGCGGCTTCTTTTAGCAGGTCTTGCGCAGAAGCTAGTAGTGATTCTATTTCAGGCTGTTTTGAGGCGGGGAGTTTCCATGATGGATTTCTGGTTTCCTCTAGGCTTTTTAGAGCGAATAGAAAGAGCCCGTATTCTAGGTCGGAGGCTGCTCTCCAAGTCAGCTGTATAACTTTGTCTTCATCTCCTTTGGCTTGTGCATCTACAGCGTCTTCAAGATATTCCAGAGCAGAAGCTACAGCCTTTAAGGTTTTTTTGATCGGCATCATTTGATCCCCGAATAATACAAAATGACTATTATGCTGTTGCTACCCATAACCCATGCTCGTTCTTTAATTTCTTTCTCTGCGGAGTAGATGTAGCCTCGAAAGTTTTAAGTGCAGAGGGAGTTAAGCCTTTAGTTCAAGGCGGGAAAACCAGTTGAGAGATAGGTCTTTGGGTGCTCTATTCTTTGTTTTAGCATTGGTTGCTATGGTTGGGTATTTTTGGATACTTTTCATTGCTCCCGAAGACTTAGTTTTTTTGGGAAAAACCATCAGCGAATGGGCGATAATCGTTCCAGTTATAATCCTAGTGTATGCTGTTCTTGTTGTTGTGGCGTGGATTGGTTGGGCTTTGGCTTCCACAGCGCCGCCCCTCCCAGTTACTGGGGTGTCTTCGGAGGATTGAGAATGGTGCTGACTATTTCTTTATTTTACCGCTCAGGAAGATTGCTAAAACAGCACCTATCACTATAGCTATTAGTACAATTGAGAAAATTGGGTCTATCCCGAATGTTTGAGGTTGCCACATGTTTGTGTTTTCCGCTTTCGTGGTCATGGTGAAATCAGGATATGCTGAGGTTGCTTCAACGAGAAACCCTGTAGACTTGTCCCAGTAGAACATGGTTTGTGAGGTAATTGCATATACAACGTTTCGTTTTGTGCCCGCGTATCTTTTCTCTTCGATTCCACTGATTGTTATGTTGCCCTCGTTTTGTTCCCAGAATGTGTCACCTTCACTCAAGTTTGCGGGGATAATGAATGAATCTCCAATCTGACCCGTCTCAAGATTCAGGTTTGCAGTTGTATTTTCCTCTCTTCCATCAGAATAAGTCGACGTGATTTTGATGTTGATCTTTTTTTCATCAACAGCTAATATTTCGATTTTAGCCCCAGTTACATCATGCTCCGCGGGAACGTCTCCCGTGTAAGTTACCCTGTATTCTATCCAGTCGCCTTCCTTTACACCCACTACAATCTCAACTGAAGCAACTGCCGAAAAACACGTACCAACGAGAACAGCTAAACAAATCAGCAGATATAATGCAATTTTTCTCGTCATACAACACCCTAATTCAGATTATTGCCTCAGTTTTTATGATTTGCGGAAGAGACCATGATGCTGAACGGAATTACAAGTTAAGTAAATGCCTTTTGATTCGTTTACTCATTTCGCTTTATTTTTTAATTTTTATCTAGACGTTAAACTTGATTGTTTTGTCCACCAGCTCCCCAAAGACATTATTGAAGTCTCTGCGGCGCACATCCAGATTGTACTGAGCGTAACCCAGATGCAAGTCAGCGGCGTGAACAAAACTGAAGGGCTTCATTACGTCCTCTTTCTCCTCTCTTCGACCCGTTAACTCGTAAACCTCTAGTTGCCTCAGTGGCTTTTATAAGTTAAAGCCCAAATCGCCTGAATAACTTTCTTGATGTTTGGAAGCAACTTCTGTTCATTTATCGTTCATATTTGGAGACTAATAATACTTCATTGTTGAAAACAAGCTTTTTTCAGAAATCCATGGATAACCCATTATGTGTATTTGTGGAATCCTTTTCCCGCCTTTTTTCCTGTCCAGCCCTTCTTCACGTAATCTTTGAGCAGAGGGCATGGCTTATACAATTCGATTGGGTATCTGCTGTAGGCTGCCTCCAGCTTATCCAACATCACATCTAACCCCTTATTGTCAGCGTACTCGCAGGGACCTAAAGGCCATCCAGTCCCCAACTTCATCCCCAAGTCTATGCTCTCCGGCTCCGCAACATCCTCAAGAACCATCCACGCCGCCTCATTCACGGCAACAGCCCAAGACCGTTCAACATCATACCTTCCCTTCAACTCTGAGAGTATAGCGGGTCTGCCTCTGCTCCAATCATAGAAGCCCATTCCCGTCTTCCGACCTAACCTCTTCTCCTTGACCAGAGGCTCAGTAAGTTCTAAACGTGGCTGGAATCTTTCGCCGTGCGCTTCATGAAGTATCTTACTGACGTCATATTCGACGTCTACTCCAACAAAATCAACAAGCTCAAACCAGCCCATCGGAAAACCGCCACCGTATCTCACAGAGGAGTCTATCTCCTCCATGGAAGCTTCTCCACGACTGTACGTCCAGAAGGCTTCATTGAAGACTGCAACTAGAATTCTGCTGACAATAAATCCGCGGGCATCCTTCTTGCATAATATCGGCGTCTTTCCAAGCTTTCTGCTCACATCCATTATGGAATTAAGTGTCTCGTTGCTGGTGTCTTTGCCCCTGATCACTTCAATAAGCTGGGTCAACTGCGGCGGAATAAACCAGTGCATCCCAGCAGTCCTCTCAGGTCTTCCTGTCGCCTTCCCCATCTCAGTTACGCTTAATGTCGAAGTGTTAGTTGCTATTATGGCATGGGACGGCGCATACTCATCAATTTTCGAGAAGACTCTCCTCTTCAGCTCCATGCTTTCCGAGACAGACTCCAAAGCCAAATCAACATCCCCCACCGCCTCCCCATAAGAAGTGGTTGTCATGATCCTTGACAAAGCCGCCTCCGCTTCACCGTTGCTAGTAGTACCTTTCTTGACGAACTTGCTAAGACTCCACTCAATCTCCTGAACAGCCTTCTTTAAGCTGTCTTTGTTTCTGCTCAAAAGATTCACTTCATAACCTTTCACGGCGAAAGCCTGCGCTATCCCATGCCCCATCAATCCAGTTCCAATAACTGCTACCCGCTGAATCTCTTTGCCTGTCGTTTTCTTCACCCTACTTCTAGACTGGAATAAACTCGTAGGTGGCTCTTCCGTCAGAGGTAACCCTCGTTACAAGCTTAACTTTCATGCCGACTTTCACGTCTTCTCTTTTGATGCCAGTCAGCCAAGCCAAAGCCTTAACGCCCTCCTTGAGCCGAGCAATAGCAACGATGTAAGATGGCTCCTTGGAGAAGCTGGCTGGCTTCACAAAAACCTGCGTGAAGGTCACAATTTCTCCCTCCCCATCCAGCTCGGTCCACTTCACGTTGGATGAGCCACAGTCGCCACAATCAGCCACAGGAGGAAAATGCAACACTCCACACTTCTGGCATGTTGTGGCATAAACTTTTCCTTCCTTGAGTCCTTCCCAAAACTTAGATGTCCTGCTTATCGGCAGATTATATGTTATCTGCAAGGTTCTGACGCTTTTCAATGATAAATGCTTATCCAATTTTTTCATCTCCTTAGTATAGTCACGTAGCCGTAATGTCCTGTTCCTCCCGTGTTATGAGCTAACGCAGTGTAATTTTTCATGGGCGCCTGTCTACTTGGTTTCACTTCTTCCCTCAGCTGTTTTGTTAGTTCAGCAAGCATGGAGACACCAGTTGTTCCGATAGGGTGACCCTTAGCCTTCAATCCCCCATCAACATTAACTGGGATTCTTCCGCCCACCTCAGTCTCTCCCTCTCTAACCATTCTTGCGCCTTCACCCTTTTCACAAAAGCCCAAGTCCTCATAAGCCATGATCTCTGCAATGGTGAAGCAATCATGAACCGTTGCCACATCCACGTCCTTCGGCGATATTCCCGCCATCCGGTAAGCCATTCTTGAAGCCCTCACAGAAGCCTCTAAACCAACATACGTTTCTCTTTTGGAAATGTTTGCAGTGTCCGAAGCAACACCCATAGCCTCTATCCACACAGGGTCTTCTACCCCCAGCTCCTTCGCCTTCTCTTCAGACGCCAACACCACTGCTGCCGAGCCATCCGTTATCGGACAACAATCATAGAGCTTTAATGGCCACGCAATCACGCTTGAATTAAGAACTTTCTCCACGGTTATCTCCTGCTGAAGATGAGCCAACGGATTCATGGCACCATACCTGTGATTTTTGACGGCAACCAAGGCAAGGTCCTCTTCGGTGGTACCATACTTTGCCATATGCTGGACTGCATGAACGGCATAATAGGCTGGGAATGTCATACCGAAATTTTCGAACTCCCACATGTAATATCCGGCTCTTCCTATCATCTCCAAAACCGTTGGGGTGTCTATCTGTTTCATCTTCTCAACCCCAACAACCAACGCTGAATCAATCTGACCACCTCTGATGGCAGAATAGGCGTTAAAAGCGGCGGCGCTTCCTGAAGCACAGGCTGCCTCGCATCTAACCAAGCCTGCTCCTGTTAATCCGCAGTATTCTGCTATGACAACGGCTGGTAACGGCTCCTCTGACCAGACGCCCATTGACCCAAGAGCCATGTAAGGTATTTCTTTGGCTGTTAATTCTGATTTTTCAAGGGATGGTTGGATTGCCTCAAACGCTAACTCGGAAAGGTTAACGTCTGACCTGTCCCCAAATCTGCTGTGACCCACCCCAATAATTGCTACTTTATTCGTGTTTCATCCCCGCCAAACACTGCTGCTATTCTGACTTAGTAGTCTCCCTATTTTTTGTTTCTCTGAGACCCAAAAGCCTCTATCTTCTTTATGGTGTCTTTTGTAGCGAAAAGCAAAGCAAAAAAGTCTCTTTCCTTCTTTAACCCAGAATCAAAGGAAGCTTTGGTTCCAGAATTTGTGGCGTTTTTTGCATGCTTCAGTGCTGCACGCGAGCGTTCACATAGTCTTTGAGCTAATGCTTCTGCTTCAGTCTCCAGCTTCTTCTGGGGGACGACCTTGTCCACCAATCCCATCATTAATGCTTCATCGGCTTGTACTTTGTCGCCGAGCATTATCAGCTGTTTAGCATTAGACAACCCAACAGTCCGTGGAAGTCTTTGGGTTCCTCCCCATGCCGGAATCAGCCCCAATTTTATTTCAGGGCACCCCAATTCTGCACTGTTAGCGGCTATTCTGAAATCACAGGCTAATGCTAGCTCAAGTCCGCCACCTAAAGCATACCCGTTAATTGCCGCTACAACAGGTTTAGAAAACGTTTCTAATTTCGTGAAGACTTGTTGTCCCTTCATGGAGAATTCTGCAGCAGTTTCTGGCGTGAGTTTCCGAAGTTCTGTGAGGTCTGCTCCGGCGCTGAATGCTTTTTCTCCTTTGCCAGTGATTATGACGCATCTAGCATTCGCGTCTTCTATGGTGTCCAGTGCTTCTGACAGTTCCTGTAGCATGACTGCGTTTATGGCATTCAGTTTGTCTGGTCTGTCCAAGGTTATCCATGTTATGTGCTGTTCATTCCTGAGCTTTATTGTCCTGTAACATTTGGACACGGTTAGGCGCCTCAAGAGGTGTGATGTTGTTGGAGGAATTTAAGATTTCAATATGATTTGATTAGCTGCTTGAGAATGGATAATCTCTGAATTTCGGATGTTCCCTCATATATTTCGGTTACTTTCGCGTCCCTGTAGGCTCTTTCAACCTTGTATTCGCCCAGGTAACCGTAACCGCCCAAAGTCTGAATCGCCGTATCCGTTGCCCTCACCGCCGCACTGCTTGAATATAATTTCGCCATGGACGTTAACATGGGGTCCACCTTGTTTTGGTCGATGGTCCATGCAGCCTTGTAAGTCAACAGTCTGGCTGCCTCGATTTCGGATGCCACTTGGGCTAGTTTGGCTCCTATCTGCTGGAACCTGATTATCGGCTGCCCAGCGGATTCTCTTTTTTTTGCATATTTGATGGCAATTTCGAGTGCCCCCTGCGCAGTTCCTACAGCCTGAGCAGCGATGGCAGTTCTGCTTACTGTGAAGAAGTCCATGGAGTGGCTAAAACCGTTATCTAGTTCGCCTAGGAGGCTGTTTTCGTTTACTTTCACGTCCTTGAAGGAGATCTGTCCGGTTGTTACGCACCTGATTCCCATCTTGTTCGATAGTTTCGTAACCGTTAATCCCTTTGCCTCTTTGTCTACTATGAAGAGGGACTGGCTCCTGCGTGGTTTATTTGTGCTTCCTGTCTGACACAAAACTATGAAGAAGTCGGCTATGGGCGCGTTTGTTATGAGAGTTTTAGTCCCATTTATCGCCCATTCTTTTCCATGCTTAACTGCCTTGGTATCCACTGTTAATATGTCAGTTCCACGGGCAGGCTCCGTAAATGCGGCAGCGGACATGATGTCTCCACGACATAGGGGTGGCAGGTAACGGCTTTTCTGTGCCTCAGTTCCATTGAGGAGAAGCATGTCGCTTCCGAAGGTTCCAATCATGCACGCTAACCCTAGTGACGAGTCTGCCCTGCACATTTCTTCCATGGCTAAGCAAGCCGCTAGATATCCTTGTCCCCCGCCTCCATATTTTTCTGGAATGAATAGACTGGAGAAACGTTGATTTGTAGCCTTCCTGTAAAGTTGCATGGGAAAGGTTTCTTTTCTGTCCAGCTCCAAGGCAATGTCTGGATCAAACTCTTTTTTGCAGAACGCTCTGACGGAATCTTTTATGTTCCGTTGCTGTTTGGTTAGCCCGAAATTCATCAGAATTCACCAACATGTAACTTGAAGGCAAGTGGGAGGATAAAACTGTTCTCGAACCTGAAAAACTGTTGTTTATCTGTCTTGGTACATTTTGTCTAACGTTATTCTTAGTTGGCGTATTTCCTTGTCCAGATCATTAAATTTGATGTGTAGTGTGTTGAGTGCTTCTGTGTATCTTACTTGGTTTTCGAATGCTGTGATGATGTCGTTTCCATGGTTTTTGAAGCCCTTAATCACAAACTCCATGAGAAACAGGAATTCAGAGTCTTTTTGGCTCAGTTGTCCTCTTGCCCGAAAACCATCCATGAAAGCTTTAGCCTTCAAATATGCCTCTTCGTTCTCTCTTCTGGTCTTCTGTAGCTTCTGGAGCGCTTCCTTCTGATCCATAAGAAATTCCCTCTCTAACTATATTCTATCTGTTTTATGCATTTAATATTTAAGCTGAACTTTAACTGCTTGAGGAATAAATCTCACTGTCTTGCTTATTTTTCCGTTTAGCTCGTCTCCATAAACCCAAAACAAAATTAAATCTAGGAACTTCCTTCATGTATTGTCTATATTCATCTCCCCATTTTACCCTGTTAAGCCTCTCTCCTTCCACGGCTGAGTAGTAGCATGCCAAGAAAAACAGGATATTACCAATCACTGATAAAATGTTGAAGGGAACATGAGGGCTTAAAATAACCGTTAGAAAAGTGAAAAAACCGCTGAAGCTAAGAACAGCGCCATGCCTTACAATACTGTAGGGTCCTTCTTTGACAAGAATTATGGTTTCGCTTTCTCCCTTCCACCCAGTGCCGCCTTTCGTTGCCCGCAGATAAGTAGTATGAACTAAACCAACAACTGTTAAAATAAGCGGAATAATAGTAAGATATCTCACAGTTTCCGGGAAAATAATTGTTGGCAACTGAGATAAAGGTGCAAGAAATGATAAGTGCCATACTACTGCAAAAAAGGTGACGTAACACAGTATTGCCCCCGCCAGCATAACGAAAGCAGTTATTGGAGAAGAATTGCTGCCGTGTTGAAGTCCACGCCGATAAACCTCATCATATGCTTCCCTAGCAGTTATTTCGTTCCTTCGTCTCTTCTCAGCCAAATCTCTTACTTTTCCTTCTTTGTCATCTGCCATTTTCTTTTTTTTCCCCACTCAAACAGTCAAGAAAGAATCTTGGGCATGTGATGAATGTTTACTGGTCTTCTGTAACCTGATGATTGCTCTCTCTTTGTTCATTAAAACTTCCCCTAAACCATTTTACCTGTTGTGGGCGTTCCATATTTAAGCTAAACTTTGAAGAAAATGATCAAATAACCTATCTATTTTGAGTCTGATGGCTAAGTAGGCATTCTTTCCTCATTCAGACTGTCTTTTGGTTTATGTTGTGTGATTTGAATATGCGGTACGTTTATTAGATTTCAAATGTGTAGTATGTATTAAGATTTGATTTCCTTTTTTTGGGGGTAAATAGATTGTCCAACGAGAAACGAAAACAGGACCTGAAATCGCGGATAGCGTTGATGGAAAAAGAGATTTTTAGCTTGAAGGGAAATGAAAGAGCCCAAGCCAGAATAGAATATCACAAACTTCTGAAATCCCGCAGCAAAGAATGCGGACTAGAAGAACCAATCTACCTAAAAAGAGCCTAACAAAAAGCTAAACCGTATGTTTTGTGCTATTGCTTGGTTTTTCAGAAAAAAGGTTGATATTTTATTAATATAATGTGGTTTAATTCTAGCGATGCCCCCAAAAATCCCTACAATCTAAACAGACTCAAATTAGATTTCTAACCATCTCAATCAGGTTCGTGTTTTTCCCAGCATCGTTTAATTTTTTGATCTTTTTTTTGTTCGCGGTTAGCTTTTATTCTAAGGATTTCATAATATTCTGGTTCAGATATGTGTTTAACAGAAAATCCTCCATACGCAATCGATACTGAGAAGTCTATCTCTTCTACACATTTCGAATGCTCTAAAATTTTTTTATTCACATCCTCCAAAATTTTATGAGCATCGTCTTGCCTCCCAGCCGTTTTCATTGTTTCATAAGTCTTTAATTGGTCACTAAATTCGATTTTAGCGGTTTTTGCTAATTTAAGACGTGATTTAATTATTTCGAAATCTTCTTGGGATTTTACGTTTAACCAACATGCAATCCTTTCGTGAAACGGTGTTCCAAGAGTGTTTTTATACACAACATCCGTTTCAAGACATAAACGACCAAAGTTCACAAGAGCTTCAACAAGCTTTTGACCACCTTCATCACTGAAAATAAATATCGCTTCTTGGTCTTCACCAGATTCAACAGGTACATAATTAATTGGAGGCGAGTAAGACTCGTTAAGAATAATGTTGTTTACTTTTCCCCGAGGTCCAAATAATAGAATTGAACTGAAGTCTACGGTAATAGCTGGACCATTTCCGAGATTTGAAACGTCAAAATTTGCAGTAAGATGTGCATACATTTCCATTTTTTTGAAGTCAGTTTCTGGACCAGAATAAAACTTCGGTAATATAATTTTTGCTTTCAGCGTCTTAAAATATGGCAATGGTTGAACTTGAAGGTTTCTCGTATATTCCATCTCTGAAAGTTGTTTGCTCATTGTTTCAAGTTGTCGAGATGTTGTAATAATGTAAACCAAAACCATTACTGTTGTGGAAAGACTTGAAAGATAACCAATCAAGGTTGGTAATGTCATCTAGTCTGCAGGAACAAGCACAAAAAATGCCATTATTCCACTCGCAAATAAAACAGGAACTATCACGATTAATAGCAATTGCTTGTTCGGTCGCATGACAATATCTATTGTGAATATACGCATTTAATATTAACTCATTCCTCAAAGAAATTTTATTTTAGTTAACAATTTTGGAAAGAGAGAGTTGTCTACCTTGAAAAATCATCATTTTTGATAATTAGAGTTCGCTTCTTTTTTCAAAAATTTGAGAATTTGTTATTTGTTTGGTTAGCAGCCTCGAAGCTTGCTCAGGATGTTTTTCGTTGGAGACCACGCGCGCGCCTACAGGTAATCTCCAAATCAAATACGCTCTTCATTAGCGGAATGCTTTTTTAATTAATTTGATTTTGTTTTGTATTTCTTTAGATAAAATTTCTGGTTCGCTGTGTTCTGCTTGTTTCTTTTTAGGTTTTAAAGGATCATAAAGAAGCCAGTTTGTTGTAATTTGTTTCATTTCAATCCCCTTTTTGTGAACTCATTTACTGTAAAAGAGTAATGTATAGTAATATTTAAGAAAGTAACTCGCTTTTCTCAATATGTCAAAAAAAGAAATATTTCCATAAATAAATTAATTTGGAAAAAGTGGGAATTCCTTTCTTTGATACATACCATTTTTCGAAATATAGTTAATATTTAATCGTAAGATATACCATAGATAATGGGGTCATGATGCAAACTAAAATAGTAAAGAAGTATACTAAAAAAAGGGCAAGTAGATGGGATCCGATTATTATCGGACTTGAAAATCAAAAATTGAAAGAAATCAATCACTCACACATTTACAGCTCAAATATTTCACAGTTCTACAAATTTGTTCATGATATAACTGATTTAGCAAAAAAATCTCTTTTAAACATATGAAATCATTGGAAACAAAACTGAGAACATAGTATTTATTTTCTTTGATGATTTTTCCGGTTAGAGTTGTTTGTGGAATTTTGTGGTTTGAGGTATGCTTAGTCTATTTGGCTCGTTCTTATGATAATTTAGAGGATAGAAAAAAAGAGGGAAGATGAGATGTGTTATACTGGTTTGAATGTAGAGGCTTTTGGCTTTGCTTTCAACTCTTGGGGAACATCAACTGCTCGGACAATATTGGCGCTTTTTATTAGATAAATTGGATAACCAGTTGGATCGCATTTTTGTAGTCGTTTGACTCCTTGAAGCACTAGTTTAACCTTTAGGGTTGTTCCATCATTCAGTTTGTAGGTGTTCCAATGTTCGTGTTCATCTGTGAAGTCTAAATCTTCAGCTTCTGCTATGTCTCTCTGGGTTATTCGTTGTTGTTTAGGTGCAGACAAACTATCTCAATTCTCCTTAAAGTATTTAAAGTGTGTTTAACTACTATCAGCTATTTTAATGTTATGTAAGCATCGGTCAACTACACTCAAACACAAAATTCAGGTCAAAATCTTTATTTTTCTATCATGAATCAGTTAACAGTATCGATTGATGTAAAAAAAAGAGGGGGATGGTTATTTGCGTTTTCGGTATATGCTGATTCCGTCTTTTTCGTGAATGTATTCAAATCCGTTTTCTATTAGTTTCTTTTCTTCTTTTATTGTTGATGCTGTTGTGCATATGTATTCGTCTTCTAGGTCGTCTACTAGAAGTTGTGTGTATATTATGGTGTTTTTTATGTTGTGGTGTCCTAGTTGTTGTTGTACGTATAGGATTTTTCTTGTTTTTCTGTATAGCATTGTTGCGAAGAAGTGTCTTAGGTCGTAGAGTCTGATTGTTTTTAGCATTGGTGTTGCTAGTTTTTTTGCTGTTGTATTTCTGCAATGTCTGTATAATGCTCCGTATCTTTTGCTGTCCCATTTTCCAAAGATTTTATCGTTTATGTTGATGTTTTTGGTTTCTATGTAGTTGTTGAGCATATTGAGGGTTGTTTTTTTTATTTTAAGGACTCTTGGTGTTCCGTGTTTTGCTGTTTCTGGGTATATTATGCCTTTGTTTAGGTCTAGGTGTTTGAGTGTTAGGTTTGTTAGTTCTATTGGTCTGAGTCCTGTGTCTTTTGAGATTGATATTGCGGTTGCTAGTTTTTTTGATGCGTTTGAAATTATTATGTTTATTTCTTTTTCTAGTGGTATTCTTGGGAGTTTTGCGATTTGGTAGTATTTTGGTTTGTTCCATTGTAGTCCGTGAAATTTGACGTATTTGTTGTATGCGTAGCATAGTGCTCTTTTGTATCCGTCTTTGCGGTCAAATTGTGCTATGAATCCTCTTACGGTTTCGGGTTGGTCTAGGTTGCAGTTTTTTGCTAGGACTTTGAGTTTTTTGAGTTCCCATATTACTTTGAATATTTTTTCTGTAAATTTAGACTGAACACACGTCGTGTTCCTTTCTGCTCTATTGACGGTGTTCAGTCTGGGTTTGGTGTGCATGGACATAACCCGCCTTTTGTTTTTGACGGCATTCAGCTAAACGGGCTACCCGCGTCTCCCGCTGAAATCACAGACGCCTATTTGCCCTTTCACCCTGCAGGACAGCCGTTTCACCGCATCCAACCGCATCCTCAGCGACTTAACACGCATCATCCTCATCCCACGATTGGACGTTCCGTTTCTGCTCCGGAGCCAAGGCTCTCGCCCCACGCCCTTACAGGCGCTACAGTTCAGCGTGGTGGGCGGAGTTTCCTCAGATGTCAAGGACACCCGAAGCCGTCCGCCAGCTCACCAACCCCCAAAAAGAGTATTCAGGGTCATGGAGATAAAAATTGTGATTCTTTAGAAGCCAAACACCCGATTACAGCAATGCTTATATTTTCCGACCTGTGTTCTAGGTAGTTGGCGATCAAAAAATGATCGAATAGATCTCCACAACATGATGCAGCTCCTGACCAATGGTTAGGATCAAAGGGTGGAGTGAGCTTTTATCTGCTCGCAATGATAACCGAACATAGGCCAAATAGGTAAATACGTGTGTTTCCGATGCTAAACAGACATTGGAGTGTAACCGAGTAAGCCCGACATGCAACGCCGTCTGGAGGATGACTAGGCTTGAGCGCTGAAGAAGGGCGCGGCAAGCGGCGAAACGCCTCGGGTAGCTGCATGCAAGCGTAGATCCGAGGATACCCTAATGAGACTTCTCGCAGCGGACTCCTTCGGGACTCCGCTGCGTTCCATATAGGAACGGGAACTCCCTGAACGGAAATATCTTAGTAAGGGAAGGAAAAGAAACCAAACGGGATTCCCTAAGTAACGTGAGCGAAAAGGGAACAGTCCAAACCGAACCCCTCTGGGAAACCTGAGGGGGATGTAGTGTTGTGGGTCCAGTTGCATCCTAACCAGTGAAGCTAAAGTGGCCTGAAACGGCTCGCCATAGATGGTGAAAGCCCAGTAAGCACAAACTGGAAGGACTTGAGCTGGAATCCCAGAGTACCATACCCTGGATTCGGTGTGGGAATTTGGAGGCCACCAACCTCCAAGACTAAATACGTCTCAAGACCGATAGCGTACTAGTACGGTGACAGAAAGCTGAAAAGCACCCCGAAAGGGGGGTTAAAAGAGCCTGAAACCAGACGGTTACAGACGTTTGCAGCCCGGAAGGGTAGATCCCTCCATAAGGAACCTGTGGTGACGCAGTAGTACGAAGGAGGGGGACCAGGGTTGCAAGTTCCGTCTAGAAACACGGGCCGGGGAGTTCATAGTTGTGGCAAGCTTAAAGGTAAAAAGCCTGTAAGCGCAGGGAAACCGACAAGCGCGCAACCAGCTTTGCTGGTGAGGTGCGGGGTCTGAAAGGGCCCGGAGTCACAGCTTTGACACTAGAAACCGGACGATCTAGCCTTGGGCAGGGCGAAGTCAGGCGAAAGCCTGGTGGAGGCCCGAAGGGGTTCTGACGTGCAATTCGTTCCTCTGACCTGAGGCTAGGGGCGAAAGACCAATCTAGTCCGGTGATAGCTAGTTCCCTCCGAAGTGGGTCGCAGCCCACCCTCAAGCGAGGTAGCCTATGGGGTAGAGCACTAATTGGGAAGCAAGGGGTCGAAAGACCTCACTTTCCTTCTAAACTCCGAATCCATGGGCGCCGTAGACCTTGGGAGACGGGTTCTAGGGGGTAAGCCCCTAGTCCGAGAGGGGGACAACCCAGACTGGGGTTAAGGCCCCTAAGTGCTGGCTAAGTGTTAAATAGAAAAGTGTCATCAGCCCCAGACAGCGGGGAGGTAGGCTTAGAAGCAGCCATCCTTCAAAGAAAGCGTAATAGCTCACCCGCCGAGGCTGATGGCCTTGAAAATGGACGGGGCTAAGCCAGCCGCCGATACCCTAGAGTACAACTTATTGTTGTAATCTGGTAGGAGGGCGTCCTGACTGGGCGGAAGCTGGGCCGTGAGGTCCAGTGGACCGGATCAGGATTGAGTATCCCGGTGGTAGTAACAGCAAGAGAGGGGTGGGAATCCCCTCCGCCGAATGAGCAAGGGTTCCCCAGCAACGCGTCGTCAGCTGGGGGTAAGTCGGTCCTAAGGCCGATCTTAACTGAGTAGGTCGAAAGGGAAGCAGGTTAATATTCCTGCACTATAGAGGTACACGCGGTGACGCAAGCCTAATTTCTGACGCTTCTGGATAGGTTGAGCAAAGCTGTCGCTTTGTTTAACCGTATAAGTCTGGGGAGTGCCGTAATGGCGAGAACCAGACGAAAGCGGGAATAGCCATCCGTTTTAGGACGGTTCAGCCGAGTTCTGGAGCCCATGAAAAGGAAATTAGGAAGGATCCTCTATGACCGTACCAAGAACCGACACAGGTGCTCTAGGCGAGAAACCTAAGGCGTGTCGGGTACACACCAAGCGAGGGAACTCGGCAAATTAGCCCCGTAACTTTGGGATAAGGGGTGCCTGCGGTTTTGGCTTCGGCTGGGACTGCAGGTCGCAGTGGCAAAGGGGTTCCGACTGTTTAATAAAAACATAGCAAACCGCAAGCCCGAAAGGGTGTGAACGGTTTGTGAATCCTGTCCAGTACAGGTACCTGAAACCCGGTTCCAACCGGTTTAAGGGCCTGCAAACGACGGGAGTAACTCTGACTCTCTTAAGGTAGCCAAATGCCTTGTCGGGTAAGTTCCGACGCGCATGAATGGATCAACGAGAACCCCACTGTCCCCGCTTGGTACCCGGTGAACCCACGTAAAGTGGACGAACAGTCCACTGACTCCCAGCGGGAAAAGAAGACCCCGTGGAGTTTTACTGCAGCCTGTCGCTGAGATATGGCTGCGGATGCAGAGTGTAGGCGGGAGCCGTTAATTCCAGTCTCTCCGGGGACTGGAGGAGGCAACAATGGAACACCGCCCTTTCGCATCCTTGTCTCTTACCGGCGCGTATGCGTTGGGACAACGATTGGTGGGCAGTTTGGCTGGGGCGGCACCCCCTCGAAAAAATATCAAGGGGGCCCTAAGGTCAGCTCAGGCGGGACAGAAACCCGCCGCAGAGTGCAAAGGTAAAAGCTGGCCTGACTGGATCCTCCACAGTAAGGGATCCAGAGGCGAAAGCCTGGCTTAGCGAACATCCAAATCCTCGTTGGTGGGGGTTGGATATGACAGAAAAATTACCCCGGGGATAACAGGCTTGTCGCGGGCAAGAGTTCACATCGACCCCGCGGCTTGGTACCTCGATGTCGGCTCTTCCTATCCTGGTTCTGCATAAGGGGCCAAGGGTGAGGCTGCTCGCCTATTAAAAGGGAACGTGAGCTGGGTTTAGACCGTCGTGAGACAGGTCGGACTTTATCTGCTGGGAGTGTTGGTTACCTGAAGGGAAAGGGTTCCCAGTACGAGAGGAACGGAACGTTGTAGCCTCTAGTTTACCGGTTGTCTGACAGGGCACTGCCGGGCAGCCACGCTGTCGCGGATAAGAGCTGAAAGCATCTAAGCTCGAAGCCGCTCCTGAAACTAGGTAACCATTCCCTGACACGAGACCTGGTAACAGGCCTCAGTCATGGACGAGAGCTCCCATAGAAGATGGGTTTGATGGAGTCGGGGTGTACGCACCAAGGCTACGGCCGAGGTGTTCAGCCCGCGGCTTCCAATCGCTTGAGGTGCCGGGCTGAAAAAGTTTTTCAGTGTCTGGGCTATTTCGGATAACATGTATAATTTGGCTTATGTTCGGTTATTGTTGCGAAAAGGAAAGTTTTTGGCTAGTTTTTTTGCTGACGTTATTCTATATGGCAAAAGCTAAAAAGAAAATGGGCTAAACCAGTTATTTAGGGTTTAATAAAAGGAGGAATCTGTGTGGCTCTTGATCTGGACATACTCTTAATACAGGTTGTTGTGAATATCATCATATTGTCGCCTGTTCTTTGGGTATCAGGAAGAGCGCTTGTTGGAACAGAGAAAGCAAAGTTCATTGATGCAGTGTGGATTGTAGTTCTTGGGACCGTAATCAGTACAATATTCAATTCTTTGTTTTCAGGTATTATTGCGTCTATAATCCTGTTTGTAATCTTGCTTGCTTTAGTGAAGCATTTCTTTGACTCTGGATGGTTGAAAGCTTTTGTAATCTCTTTGTTAGCTGTAATTATCTTCGCTGTGATAATTGCTATACTTGCTGTTGTTGGAATAGGCCTAGGAATCAGTCTGTGGCTATTATAAATCATCAGCGAAACAAAAATTTCCCTTTTTCTTTTTTATTCTTTGTTTTTGCTTTTTTGTGTTGTCTTAATTGCCTTGTTTGCTTCAGCAAACGCGGATAGTCCTATTACTTCTCCTTTGACGATGTCCATGGGTATAGCAAAGACGATTGTGTTGCTCTGGTCAAAGCTGATGTCCTCTAGGCTCGACAATGTGCGTAGGTACATTGCTCGGTTGCTCATCTTCTGCACCGCCCTTTCCAAGTTTTCGGCTGCCGTCAGCTCTCCCTCGCTCTTGATTATTACTGCTCGTTTTTCTCGTTCTGCTTCAGCTTGTCTGGCAATTATCCGTTTCATGTCTTCAGGCAATTCTACGGTCTGCAGTTTCACTGAGATGATGTTTACGCCCCACTCATGTGTTTCTCTTTCAACAATGTTTGCAATTTTGTACGCAACTTCGTCTCTGCGTGCTAGTAGTTCGTCTAGTTCTACGGCTCCTACGACGTCCCGCATTGTTGTTTGGGCGTATTTCATTACGCTGTCCCAGACGTTTCGGATGTTTACGATGCTGTATTTGGTGTTTACCACTTTCACGAAGACTACGGCGTCGACTGTTACGCTGATGTTGTCTTTGGTCATGACTTCTTGTCGTGAGATGTCTATGTTGATGATTCTTTTGTCTTGTTTCATGAATGTTTCTATGTATGGCCACTTGAAGAAGAATCCTGGACCAACTAGCCGTTGGAATTTGCCGAATCGCAATATTATTGCTTCTTCCCATTCTTTGTTTACTGCAACTGTTGCGGGTAGAGGAAACAGGGATACTGCCGCTAAGAGACCATATAATATTGCGATTGGATCTGGGTAACTTAGGAGCGCTAAGACCAGAAACACTAGAGCAATTATTATGAATGACACAAAAGGCGCTGAGGAACGTGAATATTCTGTTGGTTGTTTGCTCATTTTTATTTGCCTCTTTTTTGCTCTTTTAATCTTCAGATTCTGTTTTAGATTTAAGAGCCTTAACGGTTAAATTTTTTCATCCTCTCGGAGACTGGTGATGTTTAGGGGATTATTTCGCAGCTGTTGTATTTCAGGTGGTCAAAATCCGAGAGCCTGATTATTTCCTGATCAATTAATCTTTTGACTCGCGGTAAGGATGCCTTCAATGATTCAACAAGATTCTTGACGGTTCTACATACCAGATCGTGTGCTTCGTTGCTCCACCGTTTTGTTATGTTTGCGTAGAGGCATCTTCCTCCACATTCTCGCAAGATTTCGCAGTCGGTGCAGGGCTGTCCAACATAAACTTGTTTCAGGTGTAATGGGTGTGAACTTTTGATGTGCCCTAGATAGTAGTCTTTCATTCCGCCCATTGAAGGACACGGTAGTATGTGACCATCGGTTTGTATGCTGTAGTTAGCCCATCCGGAACCGCACCTTAGGAGGCTTCCCTCTTTAGTAAGAAGCGATTGCATTATTCCCAGAAGTGGGTAAAGCCTCAAAACTTTGCCTTCGGTTTCCATTGTGTCTACCCAAAACTCTACAAGCTTTCTTATCTTTGGGTTGTAGTTGTTTTCAACCCATTCTGTGAATGGTCTTTTGCGGAAATCGTTTTTCCAGAATCCAGCGTCAAGTTGCCAATGAATTGAACTGAAAGAATGGTCGGGGTTGTTTAGGAGCCACTTAATGTTTTCGTAGATGTCTGTTTCTTCCATGATGGTCATTCTGGCTATTATCTCGCCCTCAAATCCGTTCTCTCTAACTGCCTTAATGTTCTCTATTACTTTCCTGTAGACTCCTTTTCCCCTGTAGTCCGTCAGTTTTTCTGTGCCATCTACTGAGACGAAGATTGTAGTTAGCCTGTTCACGTATTCTGGTTCAAGCTTGTTTAGGTGTAAGCCGTTGGTTTGGATGTTAAATTGTTTAGCCTTTACGTTGTCCATTATCTGTTTTATTTTGTCATTGCAGAGCATTGGTTCGCCGCCATAAAAGATCAGGACAGGTTCAGGGTCTTTTTTCAGAAACTTCTCTAGAACGTCGATGTCGTAGGTGATTTCGTCTGGAACCTCATAATCTACAGTAAAGTCCCCAAAGTCGGCGTTCATGTCTTCACATGATTTTCCGTAGCAGTATCTGCACTTTAAGTCGCAGTTGGTGGTTAAGAGCAGATGAAAGAACAGCCAAGACACCTCAAGATTACATGGTTTTTATTATTTCACGAAACATTGTCACACGTAAACCTTTCTCAACACAAAAATTTATCTCTTCAACAGAAGGCGACAAGTTATATTAGATTAATCTGTAGTTAGTTTTTGGGGGTTTGTTGTTTGTCTGAGCGGGAAACAATCGAGAATGTAAAGGAAAAGCAGGGAATTTTTTCTAAGATTCAGAACTTCTTTACTTTAGGGTATGGAACAAAAGAGGACCTGAGAGAATTAGACCGAAAGCTCAGGGACCTCTATTACGTTGACCTCAGGGATATGCGGCACGTTTGGGAGGACCTGTATCTTGCGGCTATGGATGCAGGTGTTGCCAAGAGCCGAGACTACAAAAAGGTTATCCAAGTTTTAGATCGCGTCACAGAAAAGGTTCGGCACGCTGACTATGGTTATGCGGGTCTCTGGGACCGAAAAGGGCACATACGGGAAAATGAGTTGGCTCGGGTTTTCAATTTTGATCGTGAGTTTAGCAGTGATCTTGACGGCTTGAAGGCGGCTGTTAGCAAGGCTCGGAGTGAGGTTGAAGCGGAGAACTGGACGGCTGTATCTGGTGAAGTGAAGAATGTTAAGAGTTTATTACTTGCTTTCGAGGATAAATGGACTGAACGAGAAAAACAGTTTAGACCTTTAGACGTGTAGGATGTTGATATTGAGATGCCTGTAATAGAGAAAGTTTCATGGGATTTTGCGGGTTCTGAGGATATGGCTTACAGATTTCCTAACCTTTCCTTGAAGTATGGAAGCCAAGTTATTGTGAAAGAGAACCAATGGGCTGTATTTTTCCGTGACGGCAAAGCCTACGACGTTTTTGGTCCAGGCAGACACACAATCACCAGCAAAAACGTTCCGCTTCTAACTGGAGCCCTAAAGGCTCTGCGGATAATCGGCGACATCTTTGAGTGTGAAGTCGTTTTTGTGAGCAACAGCCAGTTTAAAGGAAAATTTGGTGGACAAGCCTACTCTGCGCCCAGCGGAAATATACAGTATCAGGCTGAGCTCGGATACTACGGCTATCTTCTCTACAAGGTGGAGGATCCGAAACTGTTTGTGATCGAGTTTTTCGGCAACCGCGGAGCAAGCACTTCCACTGATGTTGAAAGTTACATTCGCGGGTTCATCAATGAGCGGGTTATAGACGAGTTTGCGCATCACGACATCTTTAATGTAGTCAAAAACGTGGACGAAACCACAGACAAAGTCGCCTTGATAATAACAGATGAGGCTGCGCGGATCGGTCTCAAAATCATCGACACCGTCTTTGAAGGTGTTAAAATACCTGAAGAGGCGAGGCGCTTCGCCACTACCATGGGACAGCAAGCCATGACGTTACAGTATATGAAGGAAACAACCGCGGAGCTTCCCGAAGGAGGCGGTGGAGCCGCCGCAGCAGGTTTGGGCGCAGGCGTCGGAATAGCCATGGGAACTGCTTTGGGGAAAGCTATGCAGCCTTCTCAAGGCGCAGGTGCCCCGCAGCAGGTGGTATTGTGTCCTAAGTGTGGAACCCAAAATGTTGTTGGAACCAAATTCTGTGGCAACTGCGGATCAGGTTTGGGTCCTGTGGCTAAGGTTAATTGTCCGAAGTGCGGAGCGGAGATGCCTGAGACAATGAAGTTCTGTGGTAACTGTGGTTCTCCTTTGAAGCCAGAGAAGATCGAGTGCCCAAAATGTAAGGCGAAGAATTTGTCTACTAACAAGTTCTGCGGTAGCTGCGGCAACAAACTGCAGTGACTAATTTTTTACAGGGCAAAATATGAAGCGAAATTTCATCATGAACTGCGAGGCACAGCCTACAAGGCTATACCGTTTCATGAATGGATAAGAAAATTGAGCCCCTATTTCAGGGCGAGATACGGGGAATTGAAACAATGAAGCAAAAACACAAGTTCATTATGAGCGTGTGTACGTGTGTGGGTTAAATTTTAACTCCCAAACCCCTTCATGCTTGCTTGTCTACGTATTTTTTCTCCCTGTTTCCTACTTTCTTGTTCACGTTCTCATTCTTTCTCTTATTCCCTCACACAGAAAACCCGTACACGCGCACGTTTGCGCATAAAAATAGAACTATCTTCTAGAGTAGACTTTCTTTGCTCTTTATTAGTAAGTTTCTCATTGTTCAACAAAGCTTATATGGAGATGACTTTTGGTTGAGCTATTCCCCTCTCGCAGTTGTTCTTGCAGCCTATAACGAAGAAGAAGGAATAGCACCCACAATATGCGAGCTAAAAGAAGTTTTGAATGAACCACATTTAGTTGTTGTTGACGGAAAAAGTTCAGATAGAACACTCGAACTAGCTAAAGACCTAGGGGCAGAAGTATTAATTCAGAGCGGAAAAGGTAAAGGAAATGCAATTTCTCAGGGGATAGATCATCTTAATGGAGACACATCATATATTGTCTTTACTGATGCTGACTACACTTATCCTGCTAAACACATTAAAGAGATGATTAATGTTCTTGACTTAAATCCTCACGTTGGAATGGTTTTAGGGGATCGCTTTAGCAGGAATTATGAACATGAATCTGATAGAAACCAGTTTTACATCGGAAACCGGATTTTGGGTTTTGTTCAAAGAGTGTTTAATGGAGTAAAATTGAATGATCCTTACACAGGGCTTAGACTCATTAGATTTGAATTACTAAAGGGTTGGAAACCGAGATCACACGGATTTGATATCGAAGCAGAATTAAATCACCATATTGATCGATTGGGCTACAAGATTGTGGAACTACCAATTAAATATCGAAAAAGATTAGGAAAAAAGAAACTGGGTTTCAGACACGGTCTAACAATACTTAGAAGAATAATCATTGAAAGCCTGTCCTGATGCAGACGCACGTGAAGAAAACCCGCACACATAGCTACTATCTTAGGATATTTTTTCTTTTTATTTTTCTGTTGTTTTGTTGCTGTATTCTGTGTTTAGGATTTTGCGGAAGACGTCGATGTTGATTCCGAAGTTTTCGCAAACTTCAACTATGCTGGAAGCGTAGACGTGAAAGATTTCTTTGATATTTTTTCGTACCAAGTCAGGTGGTATCTCTTCTGTGGGTTTAAGGAAAAGGATAAACCATCTTCCAAGTTTCGTGGGAACATACCATTTGATTCTCACTTTTCTTTTTCCTGTTGAGACCTGCTCCATTCCCTGTTCAAGAATGTCCGCTGAAACCATCCTTTTCAAGTACTCAATTATGGATTTGTTCGAGTACGGCGTCCCATTGATGAAGTCCCTTTGGTATGTTCGTCCATCCAGCTTCATGTTCATTAAAAGACTTTTACCTACTTTAGACTGGAGGACGCTCCAGATTAGCCTACGTTTTTCGTTTTCGAATGGAAATGGAAGAATATAATGCCAGACGTCATTGTCCCCCATCTTAAGTCACTAACCTTACTTACAGTAATTGTTGGTGAATGTTAATAAGATTCCCGCTGTACTCTGGATTCAGAATTCTTATTAGCCTATTAACTCTCATCCTTTCAGTGTGATTTGGACTTGAAGTTAGGTGCTGGGCAAACTGTTTTCGTTGGCTGTTTACTTTTTATCCTGCTCTTGAGTGTCCCCTTGACTGTTGCTGACGTGACAGAGTTTCAGGTTGATTCCACAAGTATCCAAATCTATCGGGACGGATTGGTTCGCGTCACACAAACGTTGAGTGTGAATGAGACGCTTCCTGTGGTAACGTTTCCTCTATTAAGTTCTGTAGTTGACAATTTTATTGTACTTGATGAGAACCAGACTGTTCTGGATTATGAAGTAGAAGGAGTTAATCTGACTGTTTTCACTTTGGGAACAACGAGTGTCTCAGTTCAGTATGATACCGATTCTTTGACGAATAAGGATGCTGAAGTGTGGACGTTCCTTGTTGATTCTCCCTATAACATCCCTGTCCTTTTGCCTGAAGAATCAACAATAGTTTACTTGAGTGAAATGCCAGCCTCAATAGATACGGACGGCAGCAAAATAACGCTGTCTTTGTTTCCGAGCCAATGGGAGATAAGTTACGTCTTTTCATTAACTCCGCCCGCAGAATTCCAAATCAGCGATCTTGAGGTCACGCCAACTGAGGTTAAAGCAGGCGAAGAGGTTACTGTCTCAGTTAGAATAACTAACGTGGGCGGGCAAGCTGGATCAATACACTCTTCCCCTTACTATTAATCAAACTGTAGAGGACACCAGAACAGTGACGCTTGAAAAAGGCAAGTCAATCACAACAGAATTCACGGTCACCAAACAGACACTGGGAACATACAATGTTGAAATAGGTGGTCTAGTAGACCAGTTCACAGTTAGCGAGGCGCCTTCAAACGGGACGCACTCAAACGTGATTCCCACCGAATACTTGGTTGCTGCCGCAGCCGCTGTAGCTGCAATACTTTTTGTGGTGTTCCTTCTTTTTAGAAGAAGAGGACCCAATATTGAGAAAATCTTCCGGATGAATCCTCAATTGAACACGGAAGAAAAGGATGTTATACAGTTCTTGGCGGAGAATGAAGGAAAGGCTTTCGAGTCTCAGATAAGGGAACAGTTTCCTGACATACCACGAACAAGCCTTTGGAGATTAGTTAAGCGCCTAGAAAAGCTAGAGATAATTAAAGTAAAAAAGATTGGGCTTGAAAACCAAGTGGAACTAAAAAGGTAACAAAAAGAAAAAGATTTTTTATGGGCTGCCTCTGCTGCCCATGTTGCCGAAACCGTTGCCACTACCTGTCTCCTCTTGTTCGTGGTCTCCTCTGTGGCGACCCATCTCTTGTGTTAGGTTTCCGTCAATTTCTCGGATGGTTCTGCCAATTTCTTCCAAGTCTTCAAGAACATCTTCAATGTCCTCTGCTCCTTGAGCGTTTTCGATCATCCCTTGGAAGCTGTTCATGAATTCTTCTTCGTTCTGGTAGCCATGTGTCTGAAGGAATTCGTCAACGTCAAATTCTTCATCCCATGCTTGTCCAAATCTCTCACTGAATCTTTCTCTGCAGCGGTAAGCTTCATCTAGGTATCCTCTGACTCGGGAGGGGTTTAGTTCTTGGGCTACTTCCTTTAGGTATTGGCATACTTGGCTGATTAGTGCGTTTGCTTCTTCCAGTTTGTCTTCTGCGTCTTCGAATTCATCTTGTAATAGTAAGACATTTGCTTCGTTTAGCAGGTCTTCAGCTTCATCCAATTTTGTGACAATTTCTGCTTCTTCTGAAAGTAGGGCTCGGAGTTCTTCTATTCGGTCTAGTGAACGTTCTATTGCTTCTTGGAGTAGTTCTGCGTCAACTAGCTGTTCTGTTTCAACACCTGAGTCAACTAGAATCACGTAGATTGACCTTAAGACGTCACGGAATATTGTTAAGGCTTCTCGTGCGTTGTCGATAGCGTCTTCGTATTCCTCAGCCAATAATGACTGGTTAGCTGCATTCAAGTATGTCCATCCTTCGCCATCTGCAGTTGTTTCCTCTCCGCCAACTGTTGTTCCTGCTTCTACACAAAGAGAAACGTTACCATAGAATTGTTCATCCAATCCAGCGTCTATGATCATGTCCATGGCAGTAGCGTTAGCTTCCACAAGAGCAACTAGATCCAGTATCCTGTCTTGTGCTTCGTCAGCGATGTCAACCATTCTTTCGGCTTTAGTTTCTAAACTTTGAGATGAAATGTATGCTGATGCTGGAGATGCCATTACAATAATCGTTACCAAGATCGTCAATATAGCTATTCGACTTGTTTTCATCATTTGATCACCATCAGAAATAGTTGTTAAACCTTAAGTTAAGGGACACTGCGGCATGGTCGTTCCACTTTTTGGAACGCTTGTTCCAAGAAAAAAGTGCAAAACCGTTTTATGTTTTTATCTAACCATCCAATTACTGTTAGATTGTTAGAGAGGAAACCTGAGTCATGCCTACAAAGATCATTGGACATGGAACATGGTACGACAAAACCGCAGTTAAGATCATAGAAAGAGAACGTGAACTAGGTCGAAGCCTAGACCTTATCAGGACTGAGAGCGGTCTTGGAGCCTCCGGTTTTCCACACATCGGTAGTTTCGCTGATTGTGCTCGGTCATACGCTGTGGCTCTTGCTATTCGGGAGCAGGGCTTCAAGTCGGAGTACATCGCTTTTACTGATGACTTGGATGGTTTGAGGAAGGTTCCGGCTGGGCTTCCAAAGTCGTTGAGCAAATATTTGGGTTATCCCGTGACATCTATTCCAGACCTTTATGGTTGTCATGGAAGCTTCGGGGAGCATATGACCAGTCTTCTTTTGGAGTCTTTAGACCAGAGCGGCATAAACTACACTTTCATGTCCGCCAAAAAGGCGTATGAGCAGGGTCTATTCAATGAGGAAATCAAGACGATACTGTCAAATGCCCGGAAGGTTGGAGAGATTGTGAAGGATGAGGTTGGACAGGAAAAGTTTGTGGATGTTCTTCCATATTTTCCGATCTGCGCTAACTGTGGCAGAATCTACACTACTAAGGCTCACACGTTTCTTTCGGACGAAAACAAGGTTCTGTATACTTGTGAAGGATTAGAGGTGCGGGGAACGTGGCTGGAAGGCTGCGGTCACAAGGGTGAGGCAGACATCCGGAAGGGCGAGGGCAAGCTTGGGTGGAAGGTTGAGTTTGCGGCTAGATGGAAAGCTCTTGATATCAGGTTTGAGCCTTTCGGTAAGGACATTTCAGATTCGGTGAGGGTGAATGATCGGATATGCAGGGAAATATTTGGTTGGGCTCCTCCTTCTCATGCAAGATATGAGATGTATCTTGACAAGAGCGGAAAGAAGATCAGCAAATCTGCTGGAAACGTTTTCACTCCTCAGGTCTGGTTCAAGTACGGTTCGCCTCAGTCTCTTTTGTTGTTGACGTTGAAGCGTTTTGTTGGAGCCAGAAGCCTCTCTGTTATTGACATACCGCAATACATGAATGAGCTTGACGAGCTAGAGGATGTTTACTTCGGAAAGAAGATGGTTTCAGACAAGAAGGAGAAGGCTAAGCTGTCGGGTCTCTACAAGTATTGCATGCTCTTTGAGCCTCCTTCTAAAGCTGGCGATCATGTGCCATATAATCTTCTTACGTTCTTGGCTAAGATGGCTCCGGAATGCTCTGAAGCCGATTTTATCATGGAAAAGCTTCAGGGTTACGGATACGGAAAAGAAGGATTGACTGATGACCTGAAGCGGCGAATCGGTTACGCCCTTAACTGGTCAAAAGACTTCACGGAAATCACGGAGAAAACCGTAGAACTAACCGAACAGGAAAAGGCTGCTGTTAACGAGCTTATCCAAGCCTTACAGATCGATGCGACAGAAGAGGAGATTCAGGGAGCGGTCTTCAGTATCGCCCGAAATAACAATGTTAAGCCTGGGAAGTTCTTCAGGGCTCTTTACATGATTCTTTTGGGGGCACCCCAAGGACCTCGATTAGGTCCCTACGTGTTAGCTATGGGAAGAGAAAACGTGATTGCCGCGCTGAAAAGAGCCACCAAAGGCTAAGCTAAAATGATTGAAGTTGTAGTTATGTTTTGGTGATTGTAGCGGTCGTAGTCTAGCATGGTTAGGACCCCGGCTTCCCAAGCCGGGTACTCGGGTTCAAATCCCGGCGACCGCACCAAATTTCTGCTCTTTTGTTTTTTCAGGAAAAATGGCTGTTTTCAACATTCTTCTGTTATTAGGTTTCAAATATGAATGTATGTTCATTGGTGCTAATCGACCAAATTTTAACTTGTTGTTGGGTAAGATATTTATCCTCATTTTATGTATGTTTGTTAATAGGTAAAATTGGATTGGGAGATTATATTATGCCTATGGCGTATGTTTTGATAACCACCGAATCAGGTGCTGTGGACAGCGTCTTAGAATCCCTGAAGAAAATGGACTCCGTAAAAGAGACATACATGGTTTACGGCGTTTACGACGTTATAGCCACGGTTAAGGCAGAAACCATGGAAAAACTCAAAGAAATCGTTACTTGGAATCTACGAAGCTTAGACAAAGTCAGATCAACATTAACCATGATAGTGATCGAAGAAACAGCGTAAACACCAAACTCCATCTTTTCTTTGTATTTTTGTCTTCTTTACTCAATTTGTTGTTCATAATTCTTTAGAAGCGCATTTGACGTATCTTCAAAAGTTAGCCAACACTTTTGTGGCGCAACCTTGTCAAAAGCGGCTGGGAAACCAAAACAACGCCGCCTAATGTCAAGAATGCCGCTGTCAACGGAAGAAATAATGTGACGTAAGCGTTTCTCCACCAGCGAAGAGAACCGTCATATTTCCACATCTGCTCAAGCGCCAAGTCAGCGCTGTTCGACAGTTGCTCATGATCCTGAATCGCAGAAATCGAATAACCCAAAAGGCTGACCCCAATTACCAAAAATAAAATTCCCAGTAAAGCAGACACTCTAAACCGATTCTTGGTAAGCAGCACATTCAGTTTAGTCATGCCTTTTTACCTCTTGTCGCTGTTCGGTTATTTCACGTGACCTAAAGATATTCCTTATTTTGATAATCGTCATGATGCAAAATCTGGAATATCCACGATCCGGCAACGTTCTCTAGATTCTTAAATACTTAATGGCAATCAACTCGTAAAACATTGAAAATGTTATATAGGTCAATAGTGTCCTATGGTGTTGAGTATCATGGCTGGAATTTGCCCTATCTGTGGACTACCATCAGATATTTGTGTCTGTGAAGAAATCGGGAAAGAACAACAACGAATCCGAGTGCGCTTAGAAACCAGAAAATGGGGAAAAGCAGTAACCATTGTTGACGGCATCACTGAAAAAGAGGCTGACCTAAGCCGTCTAGCCCAGAAACTCAAAACTTTCTGCGCCTGCGGAGGAACCGCAAAAAACGAAGAAATCATTCTGCAAGGCGACCACCGAGACAAGGTCAAAACATACCTTATCCGTCAGGGCTATCCAGAAGAAAACGTTGAAGTTCAATAAACTTCAAGAGAGAATAAAGATGGGTATACTCGCAGATTTTCGTGAAGTACTTAAAGAACTGAAACATAAAAAACGAGGCGAAGCTACAATTAACCTTTGCCCAAAATGTGGAAGCCCCAATATAATGATTAGTAGCGGTTTTGGCACGTATCCAAGGATGTACGGAATAACCCCTAGAAAATATGTCTGCGCAGAATGTGGTTACAATGGACCTATAGTGATGGAGCAACCAAAAGAAGAAAACGGTTAATCCGGCAGTTCTATACCTAGCTGTCTCCTCAAGCTTTTATACCGATTCCTAACCGTAACCTCAGTTACACCCGCAGCCTCAGCAATATCCTTCTGTGTCTTCTTCTCACTATTCACAAGACAGGCAATGTACAACGCAGCTGCAGCTAACCCCATAGGGTCCTTGCCGGCGGCTACACGTCTTCTTCTAGCTTCATGAAGAATCTTAATGGCATTACCCTGCGTCGGACCAGAGATACCTGTTCTCTCAGCGATTTTAGAAACGTAAGTTAGAGGATTAGCAATTGGCATCTGAACGTTCAGTTCTCTGAGCAACAGACGGTAACAACGTGCCACATCCTTCTTTTCCACAAAACTGGCTTCAGCTATTTCCCGAAGAGTTCTGGGAGTTCCTGTGGTTCGGCAAGCAGCGTATAACGAAGCAGCGGCAATGGCTGCAATAGATCTGCCTCGCACCAAGCCCTTGTCCAAGGCTTTGCGGTAGATGATTGCGGCTTTCTCTTTGACTGGGCCAGGAATGTATGATTTGTCGGATAGTCGATCCAGTTCTGCCATGGCTTGGGCAAGGTTTCTGTCTACGGAGGAGTGAACACGTGATCGTATCTGCCATTTCCGTAATCTCCACATCTGAAGTCTCGTGGAGAGTGGAAGTTTTCGTCCGAAGGCATCCCTGTCCACCCGTCCTATGGCTGTGGATAATCCTTTATCGTGAACAGAATATGAAGTGGGTACTCCAACGCGGCTCCTAGAGGCTTTTTCTTCTTGGGTGAAGGCTCTCCATTCTGGACCCTTATCCATCATCTGTTCCCTGACAACTAGACCACAGCCTCCGCAGATAGTCTCGCCAGTATCATAATCGTGAATTAGATTTGGGCTTCCACATTCAGGGCACTTTTCAGTTATTCTGCTTGAAATTCCTTTATTTTGCGTAACTTTTCGCCTCTCGACAATTTTTCTGGCGAGAAGTCCGTGCTAACGTGAATCGTCTTCCTATTAAGGCTCAGAAACCGTCCTTTATGGACCCGCCGTAGTAACCCTGAGGCTATGTCTTAATATATAAGCGTTACTATTTGGGGTTCTGTAAAGTCCTCGTCAGTTGTATTTTTCTGTAAAAATTCGTCAGTCGCATGTGCCGTTGGTTAACAGGATTATGAACGTGTTGAAGAGTTAACAGAACATGATTTGGCATCATGTACCTAGCATAAAGTGAACAGATACTTACAGAAACGCCTTTTTCCATCCAAGTTAGTTCCGATAATGGGGCGATGAGAGATTTATTAATAAGCTTAAAAATAACTGAGAGATTAGAAAGCATTATATAGTCAACACATACAAGATTACACTGGGGACCAATCATGGAGACAGAATTAATCAAAAACTCTCTAGTCGGAGAATGGTTAGCAGAAAAAAGAAGCCACACAACGCGAAGAGTCTACCTTTATCGCCTAAGAAAGTTTCTTGAATATCATGGTATAACCCCAGAACATCTTCTCAAACTATCGCCAAAAGAAGCAAGAACTCTAGCTTTGAGGTATCAGAACGAAAACCCTCAACTAGCTAACAATACGCTTCTCGGAAGATTAACAGCTGTAGCAAGTTTCATGGACCATTATGAAAAAACAATAAATTGGAAGAGAGGAACACGAGTAAGACCAAGACCAGACATCAAAAGTCATGTTTATACTAATGGCGATCTCTCGAAAATGTTTGAGGTAGCAGACACTAGAGACAAAGCAATCCTAGCCTTAGCGTCTAGTCTTGGATGGGAAATAAGCGGATTTGTGGACCTTAAACGGGAGACTCTTCGTAAACTGATAGAAAGAGCCAAAGACATAGGAGAACAGTTTGTTTACTTCAAAGACACACGCCTAAAGACAGGGCAGCCCAGATTAGGGATTCTGAATCCTCTAGCTCTCTACTGGTGCGATAAATGGCTTAAGCTGTCCGAGAATTTACCGAGAAGAGAACGAGACTCAGACACAATAAATCCGATAACATTAACAGCGAAACGAAGAGTCTCAGACATTTTTGATTTAACCGGAAATGGAATACATAATGCTATGCGAAAATTGGCGAAGAAGGCAAATCTTAAACTTATTGGCCTTCCAAGATTTCACAATATAAGAAAGTGGGTTATGTCAGGTCTCTCCCGAAGTGGATTTAATGAGTTTCAGATAAAGTATGTGTTGGGAAAAGCGATCCCAATAAGCGATCAAGTTTACCTTCAGACATTAGAGATAGAGGTCCGAGAAAGATACCCTTCAGCTTATGAAAACTACTTGAATTTATCAACCACAATTTCAAAAGACCTGAAAAAGAAGATTGAAGACGAAAACGAGAGACTGAAAGAAAAAATGAAGCAGCAAGATGAGCGACTGAAACAGCAAGATGTCAAATTGGCACAGATTGAAAGCATATTAACAAAAATGCTAAAGGATGCTTAGAAACTCTTCTACAAATATTCGTAATCACAGAAAGATATTGGTAATTAGGAACTTACAAAAACTGTGAAGACATCTCCACTATCTCCCGCAAACTCCCCCTTTTTTTGGATTAAGGGGGTTCCTGACACGCGCACGACTGCGTCACAATCGAATCGAAAATGCTAGAGTTTGTGGGCGGCTACTTTTTGTTTCTTGAGGAAATACCACATTAACCATGTAATGATAAAAATAGGGAGAACATCTGCGCCTGGCACTAACTCCACCAAGGACACTAATCCTATCCATCGGAACATGATAAAGCAAACCAAGATTCCAACAACATCAAATACATCGCCTACCACTGGCATCATCAACACTACTGCCGCATACTCGATTACGTCCAGTATCACACAAAATATAAGCGAGAAAAGTTCAATTTCGGTGAAGACAAAATATTGGGGAACACGAACGCTCCTCGTTGTTTTTCTAGGTTGACCAAAACCCATGTCTTTTCCTGAAAATACAGATTTCATGCTCAAATTCTATCTGATAAGAAATATAAAGCGTGTTTGCACGGGCGTAAGCACACACGAGAGAGAGGTTAAATTTTAACCCCAAACCCAAAAAATATAGTTTTAGGTTGATTAACTACCGAATAAAATTTCTATCACGCTTTAAAGTGCGCTTCAGTGTGTTTTCTAGAAGTTTCTTCTTGGATGAAAATTATATACACTTTCGTCTAATAGGTAGTTAGTGGCCATTTTCAGAGAGGGGAAGACTTGTTTGCCTATCGATCCTGAGTTCCAGAAGAACAGAAAGAAAGTTGGCAAAGATGAAGGGATAGCTATTTGGGGTCCTGTGGATACCCCTGAGAAACTGGGCATACGTGGAACCTACGTGGCCGTTGACTGGGACATTTGCACAGGTTGCGGCACATGTCTTGAGGCTTGTCCACAGCAGTTGTACGAGTGGATGGTAACTCCTGGTCATCCAGCATCGGAGAAAAAGGCGTTTCCTGCCAGAGAATCAGATTGTGTACAATGCTATAAGTGTGAAACTCAGTGTCCTGCGCAAGGGATAAGAATCGTTTTTCCGGGACCAACTGGCTGGCTGGTCTCTCTCGCAGCTTATTTGTTTTTCTTTCAAACAATTGGAGGCATTATTTATGGGGTCTTGTTTGGGCCTTCTTTAGGCCTCCAGACGCTCTTCTATGTGGGATGGTTAATCTTACCCGTTGCCTTGCTATTCTTCTTCTCCATAGCGATATACTTTAAAAGAGAGGGTAAGCCGGGAGATGGAAAAGGCCTTATGGATACCACAGTTCTCGTTGACAGCGGAACCTACGCCATTGTCCGACATCCAATGGCCTTGGGCAGTATACTGTTAATGTCTGCCTCGATTCTAATTTCTCAACATTGGCTAGCTGCAATCGTTGGTGTTCCAATAATAGTGTGGATGTACTTAGCAGAGGTAAAGGCGGAAAAGGGTCTCATCATAAAGTTTGGCGATGACTACAAACGTTACATGGAAAAGGTGCCAAGAATGAATTTTGTGCTCGGGGTCATACGGCTGCTGCAACGTAGAAAGAGAGAAGTAAAAGTTGATAGATAGAAGGTGAAATCATGTCACTTATACCCGAATTTGAGTTAGGCTTGTGGAACGCTTGAATCCTTATAGTTTTCATGTTTTTAATGTATTATCTTCCAGCTTATCTGATCAACAAACAAGCAATGGAAAGGATGGAGGCATCACCTGAGTTTCCCCCGCAACTCCCCCTTTTTTCCGTAGAAACTGTCCTTTATGTAAGGATTTTAGAAAGTAACTTTGGGCGATTGAGAAGCATGAATAGAGGATTGCTTTGATTGAGCAAGGTTTGCTGGAAAAAGCTATTTAACAGAGCTGAAAACAAAATTATCAGCACGTGATGAAAAAACTCTTTATAACAATTTATTGGTTTCTCATTTCCTCTGCTGTCTGGAAAAAGAGTTATTTGCAAAGAGGAAGCGAAGGAGACGCAACTACTGATGTAATCGTGAGGGGTTGATTTAAACTGGTAAACGTTGTTCTTTTGAAACTTTGTTTCGCTTCCTCACTAAATTCCATTTGCATGGTCCTTTAAGAACCCATCTTTTTTGGGTTCTGTTACCTCTTCGGTTGCTAGGCTGAGGTGTTACCTTTCGGTTGCTGGCAAAAAACGGTTGCTAACATCTACGAAGAGTCTATTACTAAATCTCTTGTTGCTTTCCATAGTTTGAACATATCTTCAACCATCTTGTTTTGAATCATGTCCCATTTATCCTCATCGTTTAAGCCCTTGTCTATCACTATCTTTGAGATTCGAGAAGATATGCAATTATCAAGTGGTAACCATTCCAAATTTGTGGCATAATCTTTTCCTAATTCTGATTCAATTTTTAATCTATTGCCCCAAAGCTTGTTATACATTTTCTTGTTTTTGCTTTCCTGTCCACTTTCAAATGTTAGCTGAACCCTTGCCATTGGAGATTTTACTAATATTACATACTGGTATTTTGCACCATCCACACCCGCTCCTTTAGAAAGAAAACTCTGTTTAGCATAGGAACGAATTTTTTTTATTCCTGAAAATAATGGCATTTTCTCGTTACTCTTTTCTAAAAGTTGTTTCCAAAAATTGTAATATAACCGTTCTGTTTCAGTTTTACCCATAATGATCCCAATAAAATAATTCGTAATAGATTACTCTTAAAACTTATGAAAAATGGATCTGTAAAGTCTTCGGTTGCTCGTCTCTTTCTGAGTGGCTGTAAAAAATCGGTTGATAAATTTCTCAGCTATATATTTTACAGATAGTTCTAGGAAAAAAGGGAGATCATATATGTGAAGAAAAGTAAATAAATAATATATGAGGGGGCTGATTACGAAGTGAGTATTGTTAAAAAGAAAGAGTGGAGTGATCATAGATGCTCCAAATGCGGAAATTTTGACATGTCGGCAAATTTTTGCTCAGAATGTGGGAGTGAATTAGGCGTTTATGAATGGGTGTACAAATGCTTATGTGGCAATTTTTTGGGCACTGTAAAAAATTTTTATGCAATTTCCATTTCATCACATTGTCGCGATTGTGGAAGGAAGCTCAAAGAGGAAGATAGACCATTGTTCAGATAGTTGGTAGGTTAGTCCAACTATATGTATTGGTTTCTAGCAATAGTTCACTAAGTCTTGTGTGAGCTTGCGTTTTGGATTAGAGTCTTCCACTTATTCTTTCCCTTAACGATTATTCCGCATGCTTCAGATGGTGTTTTTCCGTTCAGTCCTTCGTGTTCTCGTATGTAGTTGTGAAATGTTTGGTTATTACCCTGATGAAGTAATGGAAATATTCAATGACAAACGGTTAAATCTTGAGAGAGTGATGACTAATATCAGTCTCCAAATGGATCTTTTTGATAAACCCACTTATGCATATGGGACGAAGGGACTAAATATTCCTATTGGAAAAAAACGGCTTTACACGTTAATTGAGTTAATCGCTCGAACCTTTGAAGAGGCATTGAAAGGTCCGTATTGTGAAAAACATAGGAAATTAGCTGATTCGATGGAAAAAGGTGACATAGTTTTCAGTTATAATTATGATATATTAATGGATAATGCGCTTCGAGATGTTGGAAAATTATGTGATGGCGGATATTTTTTGAATTTCACTAGTGTTTTCACTAATACTGGGTGGATCAGACCAGAAGAGAATTCATCTCAAGTTAAATTAATTAAACTTCATGGGTCTTTGAATTGGATTCGTTGTTCAATTTGTCATTCAATTTTTCTTTTTAGAAATTTGAAAATCGGTCAATGGAATGTAGGTTCCCTGCAGGAAAAATGTGCAAGATGCGGTGCTAATGAAATGTATCTGAGCAGGGTGCTTATTCTTCCACTTCTTACAAAAGACTATGCCGACATTGAGATAAACTACCTCTGGATAGAGGCAAAAAAAGCCTTAAGAAATATCGAAGAAATTGTTGTTATTGGATACAGTTTGCCACCTACCGATTTTGCTTCCGAAACTCTTCTAAGGGTTGGTATAAAAGGAGATAAACATAATAAAATCCCCGTAACAATAGTGGATCCAGACCCTAAAGTAAGTAAAAGATATTCAAAGATTTTTAATTCACAAAAAATTTCGACTATCAAAGATTTTAACGAATACTTGAAAAGAATATAATTAATTCCTTAGACCATTTATAGCTGGTAATATCATGCCATCGAAATTTGAGGAATATCTAAACTCTGTTTTAATGGTCTTTGACTCAATGGATTTAAACAATGACTACTTAAAGAGAGTAGCAATAAAGCCTCTTTATGACTATTTTCAAATCTTAATTTTGGAAGTAGCTGTTTACTATTGTGGTCAAAATCGGAATACACTGAAAAATTGTCATCTAAAGACCAGATGGAACATAATACAGAGCTCTCTTTCTTTAATATCAGACCCCACTAAATGGGATAATTTAGTTAATGGAGTGCAAAAAATACGTTCCTCAGTTGAACACAATGACTATAAGATCCCTAACAAAAAAGATTTAGAAAGAATAAGAGAAAAAACTCTAGCATTCAAAACTTGGATTTTGTCAATGGGAAAGAAGTATAATGATGAAACAGAAGGCTTCTCTTTTGTTCAAAGATATTTAGAGTTATATAGATGGTATATTAGTCGAGCTGAATTTTATTTAAATCAGTATGGAGAAGACCCCCCCCTATTCAGTTAAGGTTGATGTGTTGTCGAAAGAAGAAGAACAATTCTACATTAGAATGCAAGCATTGATAAAAAAAATGAAGGGGCGCGTTTGGGAAATAAGTAACATTAGTGAGCTGCAGAAAGAAGACCTAACTGATCTTGCAGAGTTGATTAAGGAAATTGAAAGAATAGACGCAAAAGAAAACATCCTGCTTCATTTCAATAAATGCCCAAAATGTGGCAGTAACATCATAGAAACTGAAGATAGTATTGGGGGAAATATTGAAGACCTATGCCTACGGCAATCATCTATAGAGTAGGATGTGAAAAATGTGATTATACCCTCAATCAGGAGACCATTAATATCTGACTCTAAGAGTGCTCATCAAAAACGAATAAAAACTTTTGAGTGTATAAGGAATTGAAACGCAACATGAATAAAGAGAAAGCCTCTCGATCAACTCATTTGCAAAGCGTCAAAAAATCAATGATTAACTGTCTAAAAGATATTAAGTTTGATGTTATTATGGATGAAATTAAAGTTGTACAATGCAAATTGTTTGAAGCATTAATCCTTTTGGATGATTTGAATAGTTTTCACTCCAAAAAAACGGAAGAAACCCCCGAAAAAGTTGAAATTAATCCGAGATTATCAGGAGTTATTCAGGCCGGTCGAGAGAGAGATTTGTGGGAAAAAGTTTTTGTGATGGAGGAAAGGATCTCAGCTTCTGAAAAGAAAGAACCCAAATCTTCACAAATACTAAAACAAGCAATAGTGGATTCCTTAAGAGAGATTGAATTTGATGTAGCACGTTCAGAGTACAAGATTGTCAGTAATAAACTCGCTTTAGCCGTGCAATTTCTACATCGATGGATTAATTCGTGTCCAGAAAAGGAGGAATCATGTACTTATGAAGAATGGAATCGAAAAAGAATCAATGAATTATCTCTCAAGGCCTAGGAGATACGTGTAAAGAATCAGGACGTATTAACGGTTTAGTAGAGTGTTTGGATTGACAAATTATTGAACAAATTGAAATGCGCGCGACATCTTGAATATTAAAAGCGTAGATTGCCCTCAGATTCAATCCTTTAGAAAGAATGTGACGGATAATCACGCTGTAGAAACTATGTTGAGGTTGTTGTCGGCTAAGTTCGTTTTAATGTGATTTCGATTGATGAAATATTCCTCGCGTTGCTTTCTCCTTCCCGTGGTGGCATCTCTTCGGTTCCGATGGTGACGTTGTCTACTATCGTTTCTTTCACGAATTTTCGTCTTGCTATTTCAACTGCATCGACTGCTGTTGTTATAGATCGTCCTCTTGCTTTCACGATAACCTCTTTTACTTCAGATCCGCTGAAAGCAGTTACGATAGCTAACACATAATCCATGGGAAGTTTTCTTCCTACAAATATTATGTTCGATCCGCTAGATTTATTGCTCATTTCTAGATTCTCCGTAGTTTGTGCTATTAGTGAGCACCTGGTCCCGCTTTTAAAACCTCTTGTTAAGTCAGAACAAAGGATCAAGACGCTACCACATCTATATGAAAAACGTCTTGCGTGCGTATAGAACGACTTTAAGGATGTTTTTTGTTTATGCTTTTCACGAACAACTTTTTCTTTGATGCCCACTGAGTCACAGGCTTCCTGAATGTTTCAATGAGTCCCGCGTTTTTGAGGCTAGGAATTGCGCCCCTCATGTTCTTCG
>SDBS01000353.1_pt1 | contig 43167 bp, 32 predicted proteins | sample 2277091 | NCBI WGS metagenome assembly SDBS01 (sample SAMN10404972, study PRJNA504765) | marine sediment metagenome | isolation source: marine sediment core GS10_PC15, 163 cmbsf | place: Arctic Ocean: Southern Knipovich Ridge | collected 2010
TAAAGATTCGCTCGACTGATTTTTCAACCTCGTGTCTCAGACCGTCAGCAAGGAAGTTGTCGGATTTCCGGATAAGGACCTTTATTGCCGAGAATATTTTAAAACAGTATTCTCTTTCGGACTCAAGAAGTCCCTGCAGCATTCCAATATCATAATGCTGTGCTTTATAGCCGCAGGATTGCAGAGCATAGAGAAGATCCGCCCGTAAAGCAATATCTTCTTCCTCCAGTTTCGCGCAGAGAAGATACTTATTACTTTCTCTGGCCTGATTTTTATATATCCTGGTAATACATGCCTTCTTGAATATCTCATTTTCATCTAAATCTTTATAAACTGCTTCCAGTTTCCCTGTTATTTCCTTATCTGTCCCGGATAAAGCCTGAACAGTCGATGTTTCCAATCCCGGCCGGTTCATGACCTTAATAAGAGTGCCCAGGTGAACAGGAACCATATCGGGAGAAAGGGAATTAACAGTTAGTTTTTGAATTTCACTTTCTTTATCATTCAGCAGTAATGAGGTATCCCGGATAAACTCCTTATCGGTCAACCCGGGTATGATAAATGCGGCCGAAAATCTTTTTTCCACTGCTTCTGAAACTGTCCATTCATGAAGCATCTCCTTCAGGGGGACCACATCCTCATTTTCCGGAAAATACCGTAAAAGAGACAGTATTGCTTCATCACGCAGCCCGGTATTGCTGCTGTTTAGCAGGCCGGTCAGCAATCGGAATGCTTCCTCTTCTTTTGTCGCCCCTATGGCTTCCATCAGCCCGGGAATCATTCCGGTATTTTTTCTTTGATTAAAGTGTTTCAACAATTCAGGCAGCAGCACGGGGTCCTGCTCCTGGATCAGCATGGAACAGACTTCCGCCTGTACAAGCGGTGAACTGTTATTGAGCAGAAGTATTTTATCCCCGGTATTTAAAGTGCAGTTGTTATTGCCCAGAATTGTCAGGCATGCTTTAACCGTTAGGGGGTTGTCACTTTTCAGTTCATCTTTCAGATAATTTATGTCATTTTTTGACAGGGTAATTTCTCTGCCTTTCAGGCCCATTGTCCTGAGAGCCTCTGCCAGGGATTTTCGGTATCCCCCGCTTATTCTTAATATGCTGAAAATCCAGATAAGAATTATGAAAAAGAGCAGCAGGTAGACAATTACCGGAGGAAGTACCATGTAGACAAATATCAGCAGTAAAAAGAGACCGGCAATACCACCGGTCCCTGGCCGATTACAGTTTCCGTAAAATTCTGGAGTCTGTCCCGAATATTATCTTCAAAGGGCTGGAACAGGGTAAAATATGCCGGAACATACATGGAATTGATAAAAACCCTTTCCAGGAATTTGGTTATAATAATGACAATAAAGATCGAGCTCAGGGAAGGATTAAACGCTGAAAGAAGAATCGCGGATACAGCACCCAGTCCGATCAGGGCCGGACCCGCAAGCAGACCGCCTCGTATGCCTGTAGCTGTTGTCCAGCGCCCATAAACTACCGTCCGCATAAACAGGTTCCCGATCCCGACAGCTGACCAGAATACTCCCAGAAAGGAGGCGAGTTCCTGCCCGGGGGTCAGGAGGGATTGGCTTAAATCGTAAAACGAGAGATCCACAAAATAATAGACAAGATATCCCAGGCCGACCATCAGGAAAATATTTCTGAGATAATTCTCCTTAATAAGACCGGATAATGGGATACGGGAAGATTCATCAATAGATGATATATTTTTTTTCCTGTCATCGAACAGACGGTGCAGGTTTAAAAGTATCAGGAGGGAAAAAACATGCCCGCCCACCGATACTGTTAGAAGCAGAGGAATTTCAATGTGCCGAACAAGGAGGGGGATAAGGGCCCCTGCCGCGATATATGCGATTACCTGACCGCTTCCTATCAGCCCGAACAGCCGTTTGGCCTGGCGGATGTTATACAGCCGGTTGGCTGTCGTCCAGAATACAAGGCCGGAAAGTATGATTTCCGCGTCCACCCATACCAGCAGGATAAAGGTCAGGATACGGAGGCCGGGGGAAACATAAAACAGTGATAATAACAGAAGAGGCACGCCTGTTAGGAGGAGAAGGATCATAATAGATACAAGCTTATGAGACAGCCTTTTCTCCAACCGTATAAGCAGTATGCCGATCACCGGAACTGTCAGCGCCGATGCAATATATACTAGAGGAAGCAGCTTTGCCTCAAAGTTAATTAGGAATAGTGTGTTTGCCGTTGTTCCCGTAAAGACCTGGCTTGCGCCGATAAAAAAGGATTGAAGAAGGCTGAGCAGGACCAGTTTTTGTTCTCCCTGCTCAAGATGAAGCAATCCCCGCAGGATCTCCCTCATTTATATGAGTGTCTCCATTTTTTTTGCTTACTGGTAAATTACAGGCAATCTTAACTGGCCGACCAGTCAATGTCAAGAGAAATTTTCTTGACTTAGTTAGGGGCATAGTACAATATGATTAGGATATCCAATTAAAACGACCGGGGATTAAACATATGGCTGTTGCGCAAAACCAATCCCGACCAAAAGCGGAAAAGGGCAAAAAGAGTAAAGGCAAACTTACAGGAATTAAGGAGAAGACAACAAAAGTATCTAAAAAAGCAGCATTAAAGAATGTAAAGACTGTAAAAACTACAAAGACAGGAAAAGGGGCCAAAGTAAAAGCCGGACCTGCGAAGAAAACAGGCAGGCAAACACCTGCATCCGGGGTAAAGAAATCTGCTGCCGGTAAAACGGTGATCCTAAAGAAAAAAACAACAGCAGTGAAGAAAAAAGCAGCTCCGAAAAAAACTCCTGCCAAAAAAAGGGAAGTCGTCATAAAGAGTACTAAAAGCGCTGTTACGCCTCCGTTCAGAGCGTACAGCGGGACGAAACCGTACATTTTTGTAAGCTATGCCCACAATGATATGAAAGCCGTTTTCGCTATTATCAACAAGCTTAACTACAGCGGCTACTGCTTCTGGTACGATGAAGGATTGGAGCCCGGAGAGGAATGGCCTGAGATAGTTGGCAGGAAGATCATCAAATGCGGCCAGTTTCTCGTGTTCATGAGCCCTTTCGCGGTGAAGTCTAGGAACATCAGGAACGAAATCAACCTGGCTTTCAGTGAAAACAAGAATATACTGGTCATATATCTCGATAATACACGCATGTCAAGCGGATTGAAACTTCAGCTCGGGTCCGTTCACTTTGTAAATAAATATGACCTGAAAGACGAAGAATTCTTCAAAAAACTGCGTTCGGCTCTCAGAAAATAGAGTTGCCCGACCATAGAGCGATGCCATGAAAAAACATCCGGAAGAAAAGATACTTGGCATTGAATCCTGCCTGTCCCAGGGCAGGATTTTCAATGCATACAACCTGGCCAGCACAGCACGAAAGGCTTTTCCCGATAACGTGAGAATAGCACAGTTATATGCTCTCTCCCTCGCACGGCTGGGCTCAACAGAAAAAGCAAAGAACTGCCTTGAAGATCTTTACAACAGGGGCCATCACGATTCTGAGACCGCAGGTATTCTGGGCAGGGTTTACAAAGATGTTCTGAAAAAGAGCGGAGATATCACATACGCTTATTTGTCGAGAGACACCTACCTGCGGTCTTTCGAGAGCTTGAAAGAGTACTATCTCGGGATAAATGCCGCTACCATGTCATATATCCTCGGAGAGAGAAAAAAAGCTGAGAAAATTGCTCGGCAGACCATCGATATTATCGATCGACAGAAGGAAAAAGATTACTGGTGCTTAGCCTCACTCGGAGAGGCTTACTTGATCCTCAATGATCTCAGCGCATCGATCCGATTTTATCAAAAAGCCCGTGAGGAGGCGCATGGTAATTACGGGGACCTAAACAGCACTTATCAGCAGATCTGCTTTATAGAAAAGTATGCCCGGGTACCGGTTGAGCTTTTGGCCATTTTCAAACCCCCCGGCATCATTACCTTTTCAGGGCACATGATAGACCGCGCTGATCGAAAAGTACCGAGATTTCCAGATTTTGCCGCTGGGTCCGTAAAGAAAGAGATAGCAATCGTTCTTGATGAGCTGGATGCCGGGATAGGCTATTGCTCTGCCGCGTGCGGCGCGGATATACTGTTTATTGAGGCAATGATCGAACGGGGTGCCGAGGTGAATGTTTACCTGCCGTTCTGTGCCGAGGATTTCCTGAAGACGAGCGTTTCGTACGCGGGCATAGAGTGGGAGGACAGATTTTTCGCGATCCTTGAAAAGACCTCCGTAAAATACATAACAGAAGAAGGATCTTTTGGGAATGACTCACTATTTTCTTTTTTGAACTGCGTGATCATGGGAATGAGTATCATCCGTGCTCGCCTCCTTCTTACAGAACCTGAGCTTCTTGTGGTTTTAGGCTCTGCAGCAAAGCATCCGAAACAGGGAAGCACCAGCGAACTATTCAGCCGGTGGCCGCACAAAGAAAAAATCCGGATAATCGATCCAACCGGACTCAATCCTCCGGCCGCAGGCTCAGGGAAGCATAAGGAAAAAGCAAAGTCTGCAGAGCTCCCCCACGCGGGTATTCCAACGGGGGTCATCCATTCTATGCAGTGCATCCTGTTCACGGAAATAATTGGGCCCGGAAAGGCCGCAGAAGAGCGCACGCCCTATTTTATGCACGACATACTTCAGGCAGTTTCGGAACGTTTAAAGTATCTTGATGGAAAGCCAAAGATATTTTCCTTATGGGGAGATATCATGCATGCCGTTTTCGATGGAGCAAAGGACGCGCTTGAGTTTACATCGATGCTGATGGATGTCATTTTGGGCACAAAAAACATAAATATCCGCGCGGCCCTGCACGCGGGTCCGGTATTTATCGGTGCAGATCCGATTACAGAAAAACATAATGCCTATGGTACGCAGGTCGATAGGGCGGCATGTATGAGATCGATAGCAGTCCCGGGTTGTATATATGCGAGTGAAGAGTTCACCGCTCTTCTGGTGGTAGAAACAGGTGACATGTATCGATATGAATATGTCGGGGTCCACGACCTTTCCGACGGTCTGCAGCCCTGTGAAATGTATCACCTGTCAAGAAGGGAAGACTTTTCGTTCCTGATATCTGATTATAAGAGGCAGCGGAAGTTAAGCGGGCAGAAAGGCGAAACTTCGCAGGAGACCCGGGTCATCGACTCCCTGCAGATGGATATATTTTCCTACCTTGAAACTGACATCCAGGAGAAACCGGAAAAGGAAGAAAAGGGCGATTCTTTCCAATGGCTGACCCCTTATATGACCAGAGAAAAGTTTAGAAAGGGAGATATCCTGTTCAACAAGGGTGACATAGCGGACAAGATATATTATCTGGACAGAGGCACACTGAGGTTAAAGGAAATAAACGTCACTGCCGGGAGGGGAGAGCTTATCGGGGAAACCGGGATATTCTCGCCGTTTCATACAAGAACGGTTTCGGCAATTTGTGAAACCGATCTGTATGCTTTTACCCTTAATCAGGAGAAGATGATCAGCCTGCTGTATAAAAAACCCTCATTTCTATTCGACCTCATCAAATTGAGCATAAAAAGATTTACAACTAATCTGATAAAAACTGTTGATGAAAAACAAAAAATAGAACACGAGCTCAAAGTCGCGCAGGTAATTCAATCCAACATGCTGCCTAAAAATTTCCCAAAGAGTGATGAGTTTGATATTTACGCTACTATGGAGCCGGCACGGGAAGTCGGGGGCGATTTTTATGATTTCTTTTTTATTGATAAAGAAAGGCTCTGCTTTATCATCGGTGATGTTTCCGGAAAAGGAGTACCTGCCGCGCTTTTTATGGTCGTTTCGAAAACACTTTTGAGGATCGAAGCGATGCACGTAATGCAGCCTCACGAAGTTCTGTGGCGTGTAAATGAAATGCTTATACCGGACAATGAGGAATGTATGTTTGTTACGGTCTTTTGCGCAGTTCTGAACATAAAGACGGGCGAGCTGCAATACTCGAACGCGGGTCATAACCCGCCGCTGGTAGCCGTGAAAGGCCGGCCTTTCCGGTTTATGAGTTTAGAGAAGAGTGTTGTTCTGGGGGCCTTTCCCGGATCAAAGTTTACTACTGGAAAAATTACCATGGGAAAAGATGATACGATCCTTTTGTATACCGACGGTGTGAATGAAGCTATGAACCCTGAATCGAAGCAATATTCCAACCGCAGGTTTGAAAACACTCTGAATCAACTGACAGGGAAAAGTGTAAACGAGATCCTCAACGGTTTAAGAGAGGATGTCAGGAAGTTTGTTAAAAAAGCCCCTCAATCGGACGACATCACAATGCTGGCGGTGAAATATATCGGTTGACCTGAGCGGTCGGGAATTCAAGTTGAAGGCACTGATACTGACATGGGAATTTCCGCCTTTCATAAACGGCGGCCTTGGAATGGCATGCTACGGGCTGATTAAATCAATGCTGGGTTTCGGTATTGAGGCATTTCTCGTTCTTCCGGCGAAAAAAATCGTTTGCTTTCATCTTGTAAAACCGGAAGATGCGGACCTTCTTCAACCCGTTTACCTGTCAAAAGAAAATCAGAGAAACTGTAAAGAAAAGAAGTTTAAAAATGTTGAGGAACGTCTCGGGTTTCTGGGAATGAGTCGTGATTATAATGCATACACCGAAAGTGAAGATGAAACGATCAGGAAAGTAGAACATTACTCGGTATATGTCCGCGAAATTGTAAAGAATTTTAATTTTGATCTGATCCACGCCCATGACTGGCTTACTTTTCCGGCAGCAGTGGATCTGAAATCAGCGGCAGGTAAACCTCTTGTTTGCCACATTCATTCAACCGAGTTCGACCGGGCGGGAGGGATGGGGGACAGCCGGGTGCATGATATCGAGCGCTCAAGCCTGGAGATCTCAGACCGTGTTGTGGCGGTATCGGGATACACTAAAAGTCTGTTAGCCCGGAAGTATGGTATAGACAGGTCAAAAATAAGTGTTGTGCACAATGCTTTTCAAATAAATAAAAGATGTATTCGTAAAAAAAGAATCTTCAAAGATCCGGTCGTATTGTTCCTCGGCAGGTTAACGCTTCAAAAGGGTCCGGAATATTTTCTAAAAGTAGCAAGGAGAGTGATCGATATCTACCCGGGGGTACGGTTCATAATGGCTGGGTGCGGTGATCTGGAGACAGAGCTCATACACAGGTCGGCTTATTATAAATTAAAAACGCGTTTTTTATTTACGGGTTTTTTAAAGAGGAGTGAGGTTGAGAGGATACTCTCAGCTTCTGATATTCTTCTTCTTCCCTCTTTATCCGAGCCATTCGGGATAGCACCGCTTGAAGCAATGTCGTACGGGGTTGTTGCCGTAATATCCAAATTTTCAGGGGTTTCGGAGATCGTGCGAAGGGCTTTTAAAGTAGACCCGCGGGACATCGACAGGATGGTCTCACTCATTATCAGCCTGTTAAAGAACCCCGAAAAGATGGCACGAATCGGACTTGCCGGCGCGAGGGAGGTTAAAAAGATTGGATGGGACAGGGCAGGGGTTTTAATTAAAAAGATCTACGAGGGGCTTCTTTGCTGAATATTGTGTTTTATTTTCAGGTCCATCAGCCCTTTCGCCTGAAAAAATTAAGTGTTTTTGATGTAGGCAACATCGATACACCTTTTGATAGGGATTTGAACAGGGCCATCATAAAAAAAGTTGCGAAAAAATGTTATATACCGGCAAATAAACTGCTTCTTGAGCTCATAAACAGGTATAAGGGACAGTTTAAAGTGGCTTTTTCCATAACAGGGACGGTGATAGAACAGTTAAAACATGAATGCCCCTATGCTATGGCCCTTTTCCGGGAGCTTGCAGAAACCGGGTGTGTTGAGTTGATAGGAGAGACTTACTACCATTCTTTGAGCTCTCTTTATGACCGAGATGAGTTTATTGAGCAAGTGCAGATGCATTCAAAGTTAATACAAAAGGAGTTTGGGGTAACACCGGCAGCTTTTAGAAATACGGAGCTGATCTATGAGAACTCAATAACGGATATTCTATTGAAATTCAATAATTTTCAGACCATACTCACAGAAGGAGCAGACAGGGTCCTTGGCACAAGATCACCGCTGCACCTGTATAGAACTTATAACGGAAAACATTACTTATTGTTAAAACATTATTCTTTTTCGGATGATATTGCCTTTCGCTTTTCCGATAGAGGGTGGGCACGGTATCCGCTGACAGCTGATAAATTTATATCACAGGTGGAATCGATCCCGATACCGGAAGATACAGAAAAAAGCCTGTATCTTAACCTTTTTATGGACTACGAGACTTTTGGCGAGCATCAGCGAAAAGAAACCGGAATATTTAATTTTCTTGAACGCCTTGTTGAAAAGGTAGTAATGCATGAGTTCATATCCTTTGCTATTCCTTCGGAAGCACCCGGCGGGTGTTGCTACCCTGCGGAGAGACTTTATATATATCCATCAATTTCCTGGGCGGATACCGGGAGAGATATTTCTGCGTGGCTTTCGAATGATATACAGAAAAATGCTGTCGAAACATTATTCGAGTTATTAAATTATATAAAGCATAAAGGGGATGATGTACTTCTCGATCAAGTCAGGAAACTGACGACATCAGATCATTATTATTACATGAGCACCAAGTATTTTCAGGATGGTGACATACATAAATATTTTTCACCTTACGAGTCTCCTGAAAATGCATATCATTATTTTCTTTTTGCGGTGGTTGATATTTACGAGAAGTTGAATATGTCAAAGGCTGATGGAGTAAATAATGCTTTTTAGAAATATATTTGTTTACCCGAAGTACCCTGAAAAGTTAAAGAGGTTGTTTGCACTCGCATACAACCTCTGGTCACTGTGGGATAATGACGCGATACGCATTTTTTATAGAATCGATCCGGCACTATTCAGAGATCTGGGGAAAAATCCCGTTAAGTTTTTACACTCCCTGACAAAAGAGCGAATGGACCAGCTTGCCCATGACGAGGGATTTTTATACGAGCTTGACAAGATCTGGGACAAGTTTACAGCGTATGTAGAGCATAAATCAAATCAGACCGGGTTGGGCAAGAATGACATGATAGCATATTTCACGATGGAGTACGGGCTCCATCTTACCCCAAACTATGCCGGAGGACTCGGCATTCTCGCCGGAGACATCCTGAAAGGCGCATCTGATATGTCGATCCCGATGATCGGAGTAAGTCTGTTCTACAAGTACGGGTATTTTAGACAGCGTTTGAACATAAACGGGGAGCAGGAAGAGATATATGACGAGAATAATATATATTATCTCCCGGTAAAGGAGGAAAAATCCCCCCAGGGCGAGCCGGCATACGTGACTATAAACATACTGAATACACCGGTCCGGGTGAAGCTATGGCGTATAAATGTAGGGAAAGTCAAGCTCATCCTTCTCGATACGGACCTGGAGGAGAATCCACCGGTATTTAGGACAATTACCGATTATCTCTATGTCGCTGACAGGGACAAGCGTATAATGCAGGAAATCATCCTTGGCCTGGGTGGAATGAGGGCTCTCGAGGCGATCGGGGTTCATCCGCAGGTATATCATCTTAATGAAGGCCATTCCGCTTTTCTAATACTCGAGCGTTTGAAAAAGCTCATCAACGAACAGAATTATTCTATTGAAGAAGCATACACGCTCATTAAGAGCTCTACCGTTTTCACCACTCATACTCCCATTGAGGCCGGAAATGAGAATTTTAACGCTGATATGGTGAAAAAATATCTCGAAAAAGATATAAAAAGTCTCGGTATGTCTGCCGAGCAGTTCCTGGAGTTCGGGTTTCTCCATGATAAAAAAACCTTCTGGCTTCCCGCGCTTGCAATCCGGTTTTCACAATATATAAACGGCGTTTCCAGAATTCACAGCCATGTTTCGAAAAGAATGTGGAAGGATCTTTTCCCACAGAAAATGATCCTGGAGATCCCTATAGTCAATATAACGAACGGGGTACATTATTCCTGGCTCTCAAACGAGATGAGGTATCTGTTTGACAGTTATCTTGGACCCGGATATATCTATTCCGGTGATAACGAAGAGATCTGGGAAAAGATACTCGACATCCCCAGCGGAGAGGTATGGGATGCACATTTAAAAAGAAAAGGTGAAATGATAGCATATATACACAAGGTCATGATGGCAAACTATGTAGAAAAGGGTTTTTCTCCGGACAGGATTAAAAAGGCACAGGAGCTGCTCAAAAATAATCACCTTACGATAGCATTTGCAAGAAGGTTTGCCATGTACAAAAGACCCACTCTCATATTAAAAGATAAAGAAAGACTTCGAAAGATTTTAACAAATCCGGACAAACCGGTTCAGATAATATTCGCGGGGAAAGCACACCCGGCGGATATTGCCGGAAAAAGCATGATAAAGGAAATAATTGATTTCGCGCGGGAATACGATGTCGAAGACAGGGTTATATTTATAGAAAATTATGACAGGGAGATCGCGGCGCACCTTGTCCAGGGTGTTGATGTGTGGCTTAATAACCCGGTAAAACCCAATGAAGCGTCAGGGACATCCGGAATGAAAGCGGGCATTAACGGTGTGTTGAACCTGAGTGTCCTGGATGGATGGTGGCCTGAATGTTATAATAAAAAAAACGGTTGGGCAATAACGGCGGGAGAAATTTATGAAAATGCCGATATGAGAGATCTGGCTGAAACAAAGCAGGTGTATGAACTCCTGGAAAAATCGATCACAGATCTATACTATGAAAGAGATGACAGAAACATACCGCAGGACTGGATAAAACTGATGAAAGAATCCATCTACAGTGTGATAAAACAGTTCAATATTAACAGGATGATCTCTGAATATTGTAAAAAGTTTTATCAGCCCTCAGTGAAAAATTCATCAGCATATTTACAGGATAATAAAAAGCTCCTGGGGGAAACGGTTGATAATTTTAATAAGATAAAAGAAGTCTGGGATAAAGTCTTTATTAAGGATGTGTTTTCAGATTTTGACAGGAGGGAGATACTTCTTACAGGTGAGACGATCCATTACGAGTGTTATGTTTTCCTTGACGGGGCGGATTCCTCCCTGTTCGACGTCGAGCTGTTCTATTTAATAGACAAAGAGAAAACATTTAAAATAGTGCCTCTGAGATTCGTTGAAAAGTATCAGGATAAAACAGCCAGGTTTGAGGGCAGCCTGAAGCTGGAATCTTCAGGAAAGCAGGGTGTCAACGTAAGGCTCGTACCATCCGATAAAAGAATACAGATGCTCTACCCGGACCTCATAAAGTGGCAGGAGTTGAAAGACCTGCATTCCGGAAAAGGCAAAACCTGATATACGGCAGCCGCCCCTGACTTGAAGTCCGGCCATATCATAAAGCATCTCATAAATCTGAAAAATTCATGGAAGAGGCTACTTTTTCCCATCCCAGACACTGAAACTTTTCCTGTATCGAGTCAAGAGAGTGCAATCTTTCAGAATCATTTTTCGGTAGACTCATAAAAATATGTTTGCCTGCTTTTGTGAACAGTTTTTTTTCAAGTTCAAATCTGTATTCGATGCTTATTGAGGACAGATCAGCGTCTTTCAGGTAATTTTTAATTCCTCCAATAAAGTCAATAACGGCAAAGGGTTTGTGAACAAGATCTTGAAACCTTTTTTTCAGGAGGTATGAGCATCCGCATGATGAAGATACTGCAGGGATACCGCCAAAGGGAAGAACCTCCAGCTGTGTTTTCCCGAAGGGTTCATAGATTGAAAACCCGAACTCAACATCCGACCCATCCGGAGATCAAGAAAGTCTGCCTCCTCCGGGACCTTGTCACCGCAATTCCTCCTGTCAAATCCAAACTGGTTGATAAAAACCCCCTTAATGTTTTTAGAGCGGGAGTTGAAATGTGAAATAGAGCTGTAGATGTCATTTTCAGCCCCGACCAGATCAGGCCATCCCTCCCGGTGAATAATAGGCCAGCCGTACTCTTTTTCCATGGATGATATTTGAGACGCTTCTATTCCGGTTCCTATCAGTGTTGATAGCAGTATATAAGCGCCTTTTATTCCGGACTTGTGAAACAGCTCATCGAGAATGTACAGCAATGAGATGTCTCTCCATATACCTTTTCCGGGCACAAGCCTCGTTACATGGGTGAAAATAATATCCGGAATATAGTTGTATAAGTTACTGATATAGGTCTGGAGACGACTTCTGCTCTTGAGTTTATCTTCATGGCTTATATACTTCAGGGGTATCCCGTTGTACACGACTTCGAGCTTATTTTCATCAACGTCAGGTATCAGGTACCGATACTCATCTTTTACCAGGTCACTCACAGTAAATATGCCGTCAAAATTTCTGCTCCTTTTCACCAGCTCCGTTCGATAGCTGCTGTACTGCGTTCCGTACTCTTCCTCAAAGGATCTACCTTCGCTTATGTTTTTGTGCATCGTGTTATAAAAAGTAATATCGTGGCCGGGTAGGCTTTCGGCCACATATCTGCAGGGAGAAATCGCATGGGCATAATAAATTGTTTTATTCTTTTTTCTGTCACAATCTGAAAAGAACACACTCAGTAAAGAGGGAATGCCCATGTACTCATGGGAGAAATGGCAGAACGTTGCGCTTCCGGGATACAGTTTACCTATAATATCTAAATAGGGGATCCCGATTCTCAGATACTGCTCATAATCCCACTCTGAATAGCGGTCAGACTCAATTGCAAACTTTTCCCAAAGTTTGTGCTTGAACAGATTGACTTTATCGATATTCATTTTGTTTATGCCGACGAGTATAATATCAATCGTATTCTTCTTATTGATATTATACTCATTAACAAGGCTCCTTTTTCCATACACAATATTGATATTATACTCTTTTATTATATCGAGAAAAATACTGTGATAGTTACCGCAATCGTGGTTATCATGATTTGAGTAAAGAACCTCGCCGTCCTTTCCCAGCCGGGAAAAAACACCGGCGCTGGAAGAAAACAGGGGTCCATAGAGAACAGTTTTTTGGAATTCGGCTTTATAGCTGTCAGAAGTACAGAGGCCCTGGATTACAGAACCTATTCCGCCGATTTTATGAACAATCTCATGTGTGATATGGATACCGACCTTCATGACTATTATCCCCTTTTACAACACGGATGGGCCTGTTAATGCTCCCCTGTAAAAGTATAGTTTATCTTCGGACTGTTTTCTATAGCATACTTTTATTTTGAATATTATGCCTGATATAGATATCATGTATAATCTGAAAAACAAGAAAACAGATAAGAATAACAAGCAGTAAAATGAAGTTTATAAAATGCCCTAAAAAACCTAGCCCGAGAATGAGTATTCCGGATACAAACCGAATAAGATAAATATAAACACGGGTTTTAGGTTTCAATTGCTCATCTGTGACTGTAAACTCGAGCCCGCCGAGAGAGAATAGACTTAAAGAAAGAGCCCCGCAGGTTAAGAGCCTCAATGTGTGAGGTATATCATACCCTTCAAAAGAAATAAGACTGATAATACTGGCTCCGATGGTTGTTACGCCGATGACCAGGGGTAGATGAAGGTATCCGCGTAAAGCTATTAAACCGATCTTGAGTTTTTTTGATGCGATAAAATCAAAATACATCCACCACAAACAAAAAGCCATAATTATTCCAAGGCCTACATGAGCACCGGTCGTAAGTGAAAAATGGTGCTCGCCCGCAGCCTTGATGATAACCCCTACCACGGATTCTCCAAGAACAATAATTGTAAATAACCCGAATCGTTCCGGCAGATGGGATGTGCTTAATTTCGGCAGCTTCTTTTGAATAGAAAGAGTTGTTAAAGGCGTTAAGAGATCGAACAACAAGCCTCCGCTCCAAAAGATCAATTTTAAAGGAAGCAGGACAAATAAAGATGATGCCCAGAGAACAACGGAGATAGAAAACCCAGCTGCATACCTGTTTGTCAAAGGCCTGGTGGAAGGATTGTGAATACCGCCCCGTACCCACATAGTGATCAAAATAACGCGGGCAAATATATAAGACACTGCAAATCCCTGAGACTGGTGACTGAGACCATATCGAATATGCAGAGCAAGCCCGGCCACGGCCATTATTTGAAGTAAAGTGAAAATTCGATGACTGACTTCATTGGTGGCAAAACGCTCATTGTAAAAAGTAGATCCGATCCAGTACCACCATACCGGAACAAATAGGAACAGATATTTAAGCACACTGGTCCCGGTTAGTTCATGGACGAGTATATGAGAGAGTTCTGCTATTGTGGCTACAAACACAAGGTCGAAAAAAAGTTCCAGCCAGGAAGCCTTGTGTTCCCTCTCTTCATCTTCGTCTCTTCGTAAAACCGGTTTCCGCCACCAATGTATTTTTTTCATGGAAGTCGGCCCTGCCTCTTTACAGCGGTCATAGAAAGGTGTAATGAACCTTAAAGCCAGGTGATTTTTGCAGGCTTACGATCCATCCGTTTTTTGAATTTTAGCTTGGAATATCCCATAGCCAATGCTCCATAAATACGGTGATTGCCTGGTAACGACAGAAGCTTTGGTATGTCATCATCATGTTGGCACACTGCAACTATATACCCTGCATAAAAACTCCCAAGCCCAAGGCTATGACTTATAAGTGCTGCATTATGGAGTGCTAAAGAGGCATTTACTTCTGTAAACTCATCATTTATATCTGCATGAAAAAAAATCAGTACTGGAGCATCATGCAGAATCTTGTCTCTTCCTTTATTAAACTCACTTGCAAGTATAGGAAAGCTGGAAAGTGTTTGAGCAGCTTGTGCAATTTGCCGGGCCTGGCTCTGTACTGTTAATTCCACGATGCGTTTTAGAATTTCCTTGTCCTGTATCACTATATACTTAGTGCTTTGTATGTTTCGTGCTGTGGGTGCAAAACGGGCGCCCTCAATTACCTGTTCGATTAGCTCCTTTTCCACTGGTTTATCTCGCAAAGCACGTATCGAACGCCTCGACTTTAGGAACTCCATAAGATGCTCTGGTGTAATTTGCAGGTCCTGTCTTATCTCTGTAATTTGTTCAATAGGAAAATCATTATGAATAACAGCTGCATTAGGGCAAATCGATACACACTGGCCGCATGAAATACATTGTTCAATATGAGCTATCCTTGGAATAGTTCTTTTCTCATCCTGAACAAGAACATTCATGGGACAAACCATCGTACAAAATCCATCCATTTTACACAAATCCTTGTTAATGGTTATCATAACCATAATTTCCCCCCAATATTAATCAAATACTAAAATCAGGAAACTTCTTAAAAATTATTTTTTTACTCTTAAAAAATCCAGACTTTACTCAGGAATGACGCCAATTTGTTTCATCAGGCCCAATGAATCCTCTGCTACCCAATCCACAACAATTTTACCGTTTGCCAATTTTAATACACTAATACCTGCCACATTCATGGACTTACCTGACGCCGGGATGCCGAACAATTCAGCGGTGTGTGTACCAGTCGCCCGCCACCGGACAGTAACCTTGTCATCTTCACCAAAGACATCCTCCGCAACCATTTTAAGATCAGGAAACCCGGCCCGAAAAGCGCCCAGCATTCCCACTACCGCTTCACGTCCGTTCACAGGGGTGGGACTTGAAGGATGATGCATAACCACATCATCCGACATCAGCTCTTCAGCCAATTTAAAATTTCCTGTACCCAGCATCTCCTCAAAAAAACGACGCCCGCATACTTTGTTTTCTGCTAAAGACATAGTTTCCTCCATAATTCTTTTATATTTATTTTTAATTTATTAACTTTAAAATTAAAAAATTACATCCTTTATTACAACTGTAGAATGTGCCTGTTTTAACAAACTTGAATAGGAGTATATATACACCATCATACTTGAATGTTACCGAACTGCTGCCGCCGCCCTGGAGAGCGCCCGCTCGACCACAACATTGGTTAAGTGGGCACGATACTCATCTGATGCAAATTGATCGGAAACAAATGTCTGATTTTTATTCGCTTTACCACTTGCTTTCACGATATTATTAGCATTAGGTTTTACACCCTGCATTGCTGTTTCTACCTCAGACAAGCGAATGGGATGGACTGTTGCACCAGATACGGCTACACGGCAACTGGACACAAGTTTTTTTTCTGTTAGAGTTATTACTGCTGCGACCCCGCAGATAGGATAACTATTGGCGGAGTTTTCGATTTTTTCATAAACGCCAATACTTTGTTCCGAAATCACCGGAAATACTACTTGAGTGATGATTTCGTCAACCTCCAGGGCTGTGTCAAAGGGACCAATAAAGAACTGATCCGCAGTTATTACCCGCGATCCAAAGTGACCTGTCACATGAATTTCAGCTTCAAGTGCCAATATTGCGGCAGCCGGGTCCGCAGCTGGATTACCCCCACCTAGATTACCACCTATAGTTGAACAATTACGGACCTGCGCGTCACCAATACTGGCCGCCGCCTCTTTAAGCGCTCCCAGATTTGTTTTTACAGGCATAATAGCAATCATATCGTTACATGTCACCATTGCTCCAATGTGAAATGAGCTTTTGTCCGGACTATATCCCATTTTCTTTAATAGGGGGATATTACTTAAATCAACCAGCATGGAAGGAGTTTCGCGACGCTGCTTTACCCTTACCAGCAATTCATGACCGCCGGCCAGAGGTCGAGATAGCTTAGTTTGATGGAGTAAAGCTACAGCTTCTTCTATGCTGCCAGGTTTCTTATAATCAAAAGAAACAGGAACAACCATATCCACTATCCTCCTAATTATATTAATTTTATTTTATAGCTTTAGCGTCTCGAATCGCCCGCCAGATTTTTTCTGGTGATAGGGGTATATCAAGATGCTTGATCCCCAAAACAGATAGAGCATCGCAAACTGCGTTATTGATTGCGGCCACTGCGCCAACAGTACCCACTTCACCCGCGCCTTTCGCTCCCAGAGATGTATGAGGAGTTGGTGTAACCATACTATCTAATTCATATTTAGGCAATTGAGAGGCCCTGGGAATGGGGTATTCTTCAAAATTTGAGGTCATCAACTTACCATCTTCACTATAACGAGCCTGTTCCAGGAGGGCCTCGCCAATACCGAATGCGATAGCACCATGTATTTGACCCTCAACCACTAACGGGTTGCCAATTATACCCACATCGTTAACGGCAACGTGACGGACTATTTCTACTTGACCTGTCTGTTCGTCAATCTCTACCTCTACAGCTTGACTGCCGTAGGGGAAATTAAAGTAGGGCGGATCCAGAAATGTGGTATGTTCAAGCGTTGGTTCCAGTTTCGCCGGGATGTCCCAGCCGTACCACAAGTCCAGAGAAACCTCCTGTAAAGTCCTGGCTTTCTCCATCTGGCCTTTAGGGTACAACTTACCATGCTCGTTGTCGTACACCACATCCATTTCATTAACCTTGAAAAAATGGGCAGCTCCGGCAATCGCTTTAGCTTTAACCTTTTTGGCTGCTTCCAGGACAGCCTCACCGCCAACACTGAAAGACCGGCTGCCGTAACTTCCTTGTCCAAAGGGAACATTTTTCGTATCTGAGTGCAATACTTGTATTTTCTCAATGTCCACTCCAAGTTCTTGAGCGACGATCTGGGCAAAGGTAGTCGTGTGGTATTGCCCATGGGGCGTAGAACCAATAGATACTGTAATTTCGCCGGTTGGATGTACCCGGATGTTCGCACTTTCCCAGGTACCGCCCAGCATCCCTTCCAGGGCCATCCGGGGCGAAGGACCGACTCCGCTAACAGCAATAAAGCAATCCATTCCTATTCCAAGGAGTTTGCCTCGTTTACGGGCTTTCTCTTTACGATTTGCAACATTAGCATAGTCAATCATTTTCAAGGCTTTCTCAAAAGCCGCCGGATAGTCACCGGAATCGTAAATCCAACCCAGGCGATTGTCAAAAGGAAGTTGGTCTGACTTAATCATATTTATACGCCGGACATCTGCCGGATCCATACCAATTTCACGGGCATAAAGATCGATCATCCTCTCAAGCAGAATGGTTGCTTCTGTTCGTCCCGAACCGCGCTGCGCACCTAAAGAAACTGTATTAGTAAATACTGCATAAATCTCACAGAACGCATGTTTGATATCGTAGACGCCGGTAATGCATCTTCCCACCATGGCTGTGGCGACACCCGGACCGATAGTGGACGGATATGCCCCCAGGTTAACGTAACTGGTACAATATAGTGCTGTTATTATTCCATCTTTGTTGCCGGCGATCGTTGCATTTAGTTTGTGATCACGGCCTTGAACGGTTGAGCGCATCATTCCCTCACGGGTGTCTATCCACTTAATGGGCCTCCGGTGCAATTTTGCAAAGAAAAGTGTCAGTGGCATATCCGGATATAAATAGCCTTTAGTACCGAAACTCCCGCCGATTTTTGGTGAGATCAGGCGTACTTTATTATAGGGGATACCCAGGACCATCAATGCCAGTAGTAAACGATGGTTATGCGGCGACTGACTCGTTGCATGTAATGTGTATTCATCCGTACTTGGATCGTACACTCCCACTGCGCCGCGTGGTTCAATTGGATTGTTGATTGTACGCGGAATATGAATTTCTTGTGAAACAACGGCTTCAGCATCTTCGATAGCACGGAGAGTACCCTCCTTATCGCCGTATGGAATATATGCGTTGAGATTATTGGGTACTTCGACATGCAATTGAGGAGAACCTTCCTGGAGTGCAACTTCAGGGTCCACAACGACCGGAAGTGGTTTGTATGTTACCTGAATGGAGTCTAAGGCATCATAGGCCTGATTTCGCGTCTCGGCCAGGACCACAGCGACCGGATCACCGATATATTTAACCCGATCCTTTGCTAAGACAACGCTGCCGCCCGGTACACCAAAGGGGTGGGATGGGAAATGGCTTTCGCCATCTCCAGGTGTCCATATACAGGGCAGCGGCATCATGCTGCCGAGATCGTTCGCTGTATATATACCTGCTACCCCCGGCATTTTTAAAGCTGCACTTGCATCCAGATTGAGAATTTCAGCATGAGCGTGCCCACTCCTTAAAATAGCCATATGCAGCATGTCCGGCAGGTTTATATCTGCAATGTATTTCGCCTCCCCTTTGAGCTTAGCGGGATCTTCAAAGCCTTTAATCTTGGCCCCAAGAATTTTTTTCGTAGCGGATTTTTCAGTTTTTTTACCCATGACCTTCCTCCCCGATCTACTTGATTATTCCCGTGAAATGGTAATCAATTTTCCCTTCTTTCAGATAATAGGCGTCATAAACTCTGCCGACACCGTAATTTGTCACAGCAGTTGCTTCATAAAAGAAACTGTTTTCAGTTTCAACGAAATGATCCGTGGAGATAACTTCCTTAAGAGCGACCCACTTTACAAAATTGCGAAAGTGAACTTTAAGCGCATCATGCCCTCGTACAATGAAGTCAAAAGAAACAACGACAGCATCCTTGTTATAGTGTTCTTCTACTAAACGGTCCACTTCGCCCGCAATTAAAAGCTTGACTCGATTTTCATACATCTGTTTGCACGGAGTGTCAATAATCATTTTAACATGACTGTTGTTTTTTTTTACTGCATATTGTACCGCACCTACCACATTCTGGTAACCAGTACACCGGCATAAATTCCCGTGTAACCATGTTCGAATTTCTTTCTCCCCGGGAGTTGAATTGCGTCCGAGGAGATCGGTCATGGACATTATCATACCGGGAGTGCAAAAACCACATTGAACACTGGCTTTTTCATGGAACCCTTCCTGCAAAGAATTTAAAACGCCATTTTGGGCTACACCCTCTATGGTCTGAATATCAGCACCGTTTGCCTGAACCGCCAGGACCATACAACTTTTTACAGACACTCCATTAAGCATGACCACGCAACTCCCACACTGACCAGTATCGCAGCCGATTTTAGTACCTGTCAGACCAAATTCGTCCCGGAGAAGATCAGACAGGAACATACGCGGTTCGACCTCTGCTTCATATCTCTTGCCGTTGACTACCATTGAAACATGCATGATTGTATACCTCCTGATATCCGGAGTTCTAACTTATATCCCATTCTTATAATTATAATATATAAAGGTGCTGTACATTAATCGGCTAACACCATATCAACAAGTTTTTCACCAATCATCACGCTGGCAGCATAAGTATTGCCGCTTGTCACAGTTGGCATAATGGACGCATCGGCCACGCGCAATCCTTCCAATCCATGGACTTTTAGCGCAGGGTCCACGACCGCTAGATTATCACAACCCATTTTGCATGTGCCGACCGGATGCCAGATAGTAGAGGCATTCCCCCTGACAAACTTTTCCAGATCAGCGTCAGGGCCAGGCACGATTTCCCCGTCATAGTACTCAGCAAAAGATTTGGTATTCATTAATTCACGGGCAAGCTCCACTGCTTTTACCAGCGTCTCTACATCTGCCTGCTCCTGTAAATAGTTCGGATTGATGATTGGCGTATCATGTGGATTCGCTGTACGCAGACTGACAGTTCCTAGACTCTGGGGCTGAACCAGGATCGATATAAAGATTGACACCGGAAAATCAAAATTAAAAACCCCGGCTAATGCAGTAGGAACTGCCGGACTATACATAAGCTGTAGATCAGGAGCGTTGCTGTCAGATCGAGTATTTGTAAAGAGGATATTCCCGGCCAGCACAGTCAGAGCGGGCAGGTCTTTTTTGGATTTGTGAATAATAGGTAATTGCATATGGTCCTGTAAATTTTTACCAACGCCCGGTAAATCTGCGATAACAGAAATTCCATGCGAATTCAAATGTTCTGCAGGTCCGATTCCGGAAAGCATTAATAGTTTCGGGGATAAAAAAGCTCCTCCGCATAATATAACCTCTTTTTCCGCTTTAGCCTGAACAGACTTTCCGTCCTGAATGTATTTGACTCCTATTGCACGCTTTCCCTCAAACATGATTAGTGTGGCTTCTGCATATGTTTTGACCGTTAGATTTGAACGGTCGATCACTGGAGCCAGGAAAGCACTCGCAGAACTGGCGCGCTTATTGTCTTTTGTAATATTGTATTGCAATGGTCCTGCACCGTCTTCTTGTTTTTCACCATTGTAGTCCCAATTCGGCCCATTCATGCCTAGCTCCACGGCTCCATTCTGAAAAGCAAGTGACACAGCCGCGGAATCCGGAGCGGTTCTTACACTCAAAGGCCCACCAACCCCATGGTAATCCGAAGCTCCGCCGTCAAAATCTTCCGATTTCTTGAAATAGGGCAATACTTCCTCATAGCCCCAACCCTCATTCCCCATAGCTTTCCATTGATCAAAATTGATTCGATTACCACGTACAAACATCATCGCATGAATAGAACTACCGCCGCCTATGACTTTCCCCTGGGAGATCGTCAATTCTCTTCCGCCAAGGCCAGGCTGTTTAACAGTGACAAATTTCCAATCCAGGTCTCCACCCCAAAGCGTTACAAAACCGGTCAGATTATGAATACCAGGATCGCTGTCCATAGCACCTGCTTCCAGCAACAACACTCTGGTACCCTGGTTTGCACTTAAACGATTCGCGATCACACAGCCAGAGGCACCACCACCAATCACTATATAATCAACAGTTTGTTCGAAATTCATCATAATCCTCCTTTAGTTTGTATATAAATTATAATCATAACTCAATAATTTACACATATATTTCTATCTTAAGACTCAAATTTTATGAAATCGCCAGAATGTTTTTTTTATTGACATTGATTTTTTATTACGTATTATTTTACTGAAGAATATTTCAAAAAGGAGCCAAAAATGGCAAAAAAGATTATTGCGATACTATCAAATTTCGGATACTGGGGTGTTGAACTTACCGGCCCAATGGTAAAGCTGGAGGAAGCTGGTTATGAACTTACCTTTGCTACACCAAAGGGTGAAAGGCCTATTGCACTTCCACCAAGTTATGATACATCATATTGGGACCCGCCGCTTGGTACAAATGTAACCACCGAGTTTGATGCAAATCAGGTAAAGTCAATAATGGATAGCCCAAAGCTGGATAACCCTGTTAATCTTTTAAACTGGATCCCGGAAAGACCCTATTTCAGCATAGAGAATTTTATCCGTGCATGGGAGGAATATTATAAAAAACTGAAAGAGATTGATAAGGAACTTGCGCAATATGCAGGTATACTCCTTGTTGGCGGGAGCGGACCAATAATAGATATGGTGAATAACCAGCGGGTTCATGATATTATTCTCAGTTTCTATAAAAAAGACAGACCAATTGCTGCAATCTGTTACGGTGTTGCCTGTCTTGTTTTTGCCCGCGACTTTAATGAAAGGATACCTATAATCAGGGGCAAACATGTTACAGGCCATTGTATTGAATATGACTATCATGACGGTACAGGCTTTATGGGTACAGACTTAAATATGGGGCCGCCTCCCTATTGTCTTGAATACATGCTTGCAGATGCTGTTGGCCCTACCGGTATGTATCATGGTAACTTTGGCAAGGAAACGTCTGTTATTGTTGATTATCCCTTTATTACAGGCCGGTCGCTCCAGGGTGCTCATGAGTTTGGAGAACAGTTTGTGAATGTGCTTGATAATGGCCTGAAACGCTATGGCTGGTAAAAACATTCTACCGGCATTAAATCAATTTTATAAAGGAGAAATAAAAAATGTCACAACTTACACAGGAATCTATAGAAAACATGGCAGGGGACTGGTATCAAAAACTCGATGTTCATGCCCCTATGATTGAGATACTGCCGATGCTTTCGGATGAGGGTGATCTGGAGATGGTATTTCCCGAGGCTACACTGATAGGGCTTAATGCATTTGAGGGATGGTATCAGGGTGTTATCAGAATTTTTTTTGATGAGGTTCACACTGTAAAAGAGGTTACATCGGAAATTGCAGGTGATAGAGCCAATGTCAAGGTTGTTGTCCACTGGGAAGCAAGCCGATGGGTACCGCCGGCAAGGTACAGTGATAGAATTAAAATGGATGCTTATCAGACATGGGAAGTTAAATATTCTGAAAAAGTAAAAGGACCTGTCATAACAAAATATGTGGTTGATGAGCTTAAATACGATGCCGATTCAGCAAAGCTTTAATTCTGTTCTTATTCTTATAATTTTTTAGAATATCAAATTAGAAAATACTTTTCATATTTTAATAAAAGGAGGGTGATAATGAAAAATGTGCCGGATTCAAAACTTGGCAGAATGTACAGAGAACACATAAACTTCATACTTAATAAGGATATCGATAGCCTGCTTGACCAATATACCGATGATGCGATTTTAATAAGCAGCTTTATGAAAAAACCGCTGATATACAAGGGGCGTGAACAGCTTAAAGAACATATGCAGGGTATATTGGGCATAGAGGGGCTGGAAACGGAAATTGTTTTCTGGGCAGAGACAGAAGACCCGGAAACACTGATGATTACAGAGCAAATAACCATGAAAACTGTAGATGGAGAAACATCCATGCGTTTCGCTGACAGCTGGGTTCTAAAGAATGGTAAGATAGCCATTCATTTTGCAGGAATGGTTCAACATCCGGATGGAAGTTTAGCATAGATAAGAGGAAAGACCAGAGTTCCTAAGAACTGGTCGCTATATTATTTAAAAATAAATTAATAAAAACAATAAAAGGAGATTATTTTGAAAAGTGGTCGAATCGCTATAATCGAACAGTTTATTAAAGATGGAATATGTTACATGTTTGGTAATCCCGGTACTGTTGAACAGGGTTTTCTGGATATACTGAAGGATTATCCCAAGCTAAAATATATTCTATCCCTTCAGGAGTCTATTGCGGTTGGAATAGCAGATGGATATGCACGTAAGACTAAAAAGCCGACTTTGGTTCAGCTGCATACAGGAGTAGGTCTTGGAAACGGCATCGGGATGATTTATCAGGCGATGCGGGGTCATGCTCCAATAGTTGTAATTGCCGGAGAAAGCGGTGTCATGTACGATTCCATGGATGCTCAGATGGCATGCGATTTGGTCGGGTTGGCAAAACCGGTAACAAAATGGGCTACAAGAATATTTGACAGCAGGTCTATTCTTAGAGTTATGCGGAGAGCCATTAAGATTGCATCCACCCCCCCTATGGGGCCTGTATTTGTATCTTTACCAATGGATGTTCTGGATGCAGAATGTGTAGAGGAGGTTGTCCCGACTCCCCGGCTGAATACAAACACTTTTGTAGATGAAAAGACCTTGGAAGGTGTTGCAAATATTTTGCTTTCTGCTGAAAACCCAATGATCATAATGGGTGACGGTATAGCATTTTCGGGCGCACAGAATGCCTTAAGTGAATTATCAGCATTGGTGGGTTGTCAAGTTTGGGGTGCAGATTCATCAGAGGTAAATATCAATACCAGCTCTGCAAACTTTAAAGGCCTGTTGGGCCATATGTTTGGATATCACAGCAAGCCTGTTACCTCCAGTGCAGATGCAGTATTAATATGCGGAACCTATGTACTTCCGGAGGTTTTTCCGGAACTGAAATCAATTTTCAAGGAAAATGCAAAAATAGTGCATATTGATCTGGATGCATATGAAATAGCAAAGAACTTTCCGGTTGATATTGGAATAGTAAGTGATCCCAAAACAACCCTGGAAAAACTTATTGATGTTATTAAATCCAACTCAACAGAACAACAGAAGAGTGCTGCAGAAGAGAGACAGAGAACATTAACTGCTAATAAAGAAAGCGAAATTAAAGAACAAAAACAAGAGGATGAACAGCTTATTCAGCAGCTTCCAATGCATCCGGCACTTTTTATGAAAACACTTGCAGAACATATTCCGGAAGATACAATCATCTTTGATGAGGCTTTAACAGCATCCCCGGAATTAAACCGGTATATACCCCCTGCCAAACCGGGACAGTTCTTCCAGACCCGTGGCGGTTCGTTGGGTGTCGGTATCCCGGGTGCTATTGGAATCAAGATAGCAGATCCGGGGAAAACAGTAATAGGTTTAACAGGAGACGGGGGAAGCATGTATACAATACAGGCCCTGTGGACAGCAGCTCATCATAATATAGGAACAAAATTTATTATTTGTAATAATCACAGCTATCGCCTGCTTAAGCTTAATATATCAGCCTACTGGAAGGAGCGGGATATTCCCCAGCATGAATACCCTGAGATGTTTTCGATAACAAATCCAGACCTGGACTTTGTAACAATTTCTCAAGGGTTGGGTGTACCGGCAGTAAAAGTAGAAAAACCGGAAGATATTGAACCTGCTATAAAGAACATGCTTAATACAGATGGGCCCTTTCTTATCGACCTGTATGTTGAAACAGAGGTAGATCATCATAAAGTGTCGTGTAAATGCGGGCAATAGATATATGCCCTTAGTAAATAGGAGTTGTAAAGATGAATAATAATAGAAAAAAAATAGGAGAAATAAAATGGCAACTTTAAATTTTTCTCATGTAGGATTAACCTGCAAGGATCCGATAGCTATGGAAAAATTCTATGCAAAACATTTTGGTTTTAAAAGGGCGCGTGTATATGCTCCTGGGCCAGATCAGGTAGTAATAATAAGATCGGGGAATCTGGAGTTTGAAATATTTAAGGCAAAAGAGGAGAGCTCATTACCTGTTCCCAAAGAATCGGGTTATGATTTTCCAGGCTGGCGTCATTTATGTTTTCAGGTAGATGATTTGGATGCAAAATTAAAAGAAATGGGTGACGATGCAAGACTTACTTTAGGGCCGCTTGATATGTCAGGATTTATTCCTGGAATGAGGGTCTGTTGGATTGCAGATCCGGAGGGTAATATAATTGAGCTGAATCAGGGTTATAAAGATGAGGAGAATCCTCCACCCCTTGAATAATCCCACTCTGAATAGCGGTCAGACTCAATTGCAAACTTTTCCCAGAGTTTGTTCTTGAACAGTTGACTTTATCGACATTCATTTTGTTTATGCCGACGAGTATAATATCAATTGTATTCTTCTTTTTGTAATTTTCTACTAAAATCTGTAAGTTCATTATTGTCATTATTAATCACGGGAAAATGATCAAAGACTATTCAATAAAAAACCCTTTACTTATTAATGTTTTGTTTTATAATAGAGGTTGTTTCACAACCTCATATTAGGCTGTCCCATATGTACAGATTATAAATTTGATGCTATATATTATACAGTACATTGTTTCTAAAAGTTATTTTATATGTTAAGGGACAGCCAGAATAGAGGTTGTCGCACAACCTCATATTAGGCTGTCCCATACGTACAGATTATAAATTTGATGCTATATATTATACAGTACATTGTTTCTAAAAGCTATTTTATATGTTAAAGGACAGCCAGAATAATTTTAGATTTTAAATTGGGAGAATAAAATGTTTTGTTATCATGAAAAAATACAAAAAATAAATATGGGGAAAGGAGTAATACGTCAGGATATCGGGTCCGGTGAAAGAATGAACGTGCTGCACTGGAACATTGCTGATGGAGGTGAGGTTAAACTCCATCAGCATCCTCAGGAACAATTCGGGTACGTTATAAAAGGCGGTTTTGAAATGATTGTTGGTGATGAAAAAACAATACTCAAAGCGGGAGATTCTTATTTTATTCCGCCGGACATTTTACATTCTTTTGTTGCAATCGGTGAAACAGAGGCTATTGATGTTTTCAGTCCTTTAAAGACTGATTTTCCATGGACAGAATGAAATTTGTATTTAAAAAAATTTAAGGAGGCTTTGAAATGGCTAAAAAGGTATTACTTGTGGCACCGAATTATGGAGGGTGGGGTGAAGAACAACAGGCCCCCTGGGACATTCTGAGAAAAGCGGGTTTTGAAGTTACACTTGCGACACCAAGAGGCAAAAAACCTCTACCTTTTGAAATCAGCGTTGATCCGGATTTTGTTGATCCAATTCAAAATTATAATGTAAACCCGCCTGAAGTCTGTAAAAGGGTGAAAGAGCTGGTAGACGGTACTGAATGGGAAAGCGCTATAAAAATCGACGAAGCGAAGATGTCCGATTATGACGCGATAGCACTTACCTGCGGCCCCGGAGCAATTTTAGATGTTAATGGAAGAAAACATCTCCATGACATGCTGTTAGAAGCTTTTTATGATGATAAAATCATAGCTGCCCTTTGTTACTCTGTAGGGGCACTTGTATTTGCACGTGATCCAAAAAATGATTATAAAAGCATTATCTACGGAAAAAAAGTCACGGCGCATCCTCGCGCGTGGGACTTTCATGATGATATGGATCACAGCGGCCTCTATGGAATAACGCCTGATAATCAGCCTACTAATGTTGTTACTCCGGGTTTTATATATCCGATTCAAGATATTGTAACAGATGCAGTTGGTCATGATGGAAATTGCGCTTTTGCGGAAAATGCAAATCGTGAAAACCCGAGCGTTGTATATGATCATCCATTTATCACAGGTTGTTCTGTAGAATCATCAATTGCGTACGGAGAAAAGCTTGTAGAGGTGTTGAACAGTCTGTAAATAATATTTTTTGTTTCTATTTATGCTTTTATACTGCAGAAGGCTGTAGAAGAAAACCCTTTGTCCTCTTCCGTTTAAATTGAACAGCTTTTAATAAGACAAAAGTAAGGAGTAAAAAATGCCGGCAATTACAGTACAGAGTTTAGAGCTTACCGATAAACAGAAAGAAATTATGGCAGATAAGTATATAACAATTTTTTCAGATCTTACAAATGTTCCCAGGGACCGAATCTATGTATTTTTTGATGGTTATACCCTTGATAACGCGGCCACAAATTGTGTTTTATTCTCTAAAAATCCACCAAAACATTTAATCGCAAAATTTAATGAAGATAAAAGTAAATAATACGGAGGTTTAATAGTGGATGTAAATGAATGTATTGTTAAAACTCTTGAAAACATCAGTGTGGATCATGTTTTTGGTGGATCCGGTCAGGTAAATGCAAGTATGCTTTTAGCATTAAAAGAATCAAAAAAAATAAAAACAGTTGTTATCAGGAACGAACAGGCAGCTTCATTTATGGCATGCGGTTATTCCATGTTTTCTGATAAATTAGGAGTATGCTTTGCGACCGGAGGGCCGGGGGCTTTCAATCTATTTTCCGGGATGGCGGTAGCATTGTATGATTCCCTGCCGATTTTAGGAATAACAGGATATGCTTCTGCGCCTAACAGGGGGAAAGGGGCATTAAATGAGTCATCAGGATTAAACAGAACTCCTGATTCACAAAAAATGTTTTCTGCTACAACAAAAAAAACATTCATTATCGAGGATCCGGATAAAGCGTGTGATATTCTCGAAGATGCACTAAATACGGCTTTTGAAGGAAGGCCGGGTCCTGTTCATATTCATGTTCCAAAAAATATTACCTCAGCTGCTGTAAATAATTTTAAAGAGATAAACCTGAACATAAAGCCGGTTCCGGCAAAATCTAATGATGTAAAGAAATTTGTAAATGTTCTTGAGAAAGCAGTAAATCAAAATGAACAGATCATGGTTTTAATCGGATACGGCTCAATAAGAAGTCATGCGGAAAAGGATATCCTTAATTTTATTGAAAAATTCCAGTTTCCTTTCGCTACTACAATGGACGCTAAGGGTGTCCTGCCTGAAAATCATCCGCTTTCTCTAGGTGTGTATGGAACAGCCGGGGACCCTGGAGCTAATAAATATTTTAATAACTCAAAAGTTGTTTTAGCAATGGGAAACTCATTTGCCCAGAACGCCACCTTCGGTTTTAAAAGCGACTTATATAAAAATAAGTTATTATTGCACATAAATATAGATAAAAATGAAATAAATAAAGTGTATAAAGCAACCCATTCAATGGTAAGCAATGTAAAATCTGCAATTGCCGGTATAACGGATGGATTATCCAAAAAGATAGGAGATGTTAAGTTAGGAAAGATTGAAAGAGAAAAATATTGTGATGAAAAAATAGATCATAAAGGTGATAAAATTCATCCCGGTCAGATGGTTCAATTAATATCAAAAAATCTGCCGGAAAATTCGATAGTAATGGGTGATGCAGGTTCACACATGCTCTGGTTAAACTGTTATTTGAACCTTGATAAAAATCAGAGATACCAAAATCCAGGCAGCTTTGGGCCCATGGCAAGCCATGTAAACGGCTCAATTGGTGTAAAATGCGCCAACCCTGACAAACATGTTATCTGCGGGTGCGGTGATGGCGCCTACTTAATGGCCGGTTTTGAGTTAATGACTGCTGTTCAATACAATATTCCGGTAATATGGGTAATTTTTAATAATGGAGAGTTCAATGTAATCAAGAAGTTCCTGATAAATTTATACGGCAGGCACGCGTTCATGCAATTTGACAATCCGGATTATGTTCTGTACGCAAAATCCTGTGGAGTTCAGGGGTATAGAGTAGAAAAATTGGAAGATTTTGAGAAAGTGTTTAAAAAAGTACTCAGCTCCAATAAACCGGCGCTTATTGATGTTGTTGTAGAATCAGAAGTCTATCCTCCTTTTGGATTGGGGAAAGTATAAAAATATTCAGGAATGTATAATGATTGATGAGAAATTATTTAATACATTAAAATCTTTTGGTTTTACTGAATCGGATTTAAAAACCTGTTATATATCAAAAGAAAGCCGGGATAATGAGTTTACTGTTATTAATAATAATATATTGGTCACATACATCAGCTATCCTCCCGGTGAAAATCGTAAGCCCCACTCTCATGAAGAAGTACGTATAACTTTCGTACGATCAGGAAATGGATTTTTAAAATCTGAGGGCAGGGAAACTCAATTAAATCCGGGAGATATATCAGTATTGCTGCCCGGTGTAGTTCATTCTTTAAAAGTAACTGGGGAAAATGAGTTAAACATATGTGAGATTGTAATTGATCCTGCTTATGAAGGATAAAATGGAGGATAAAAAAAATAATTAATGGAGGAAAAAAATGCCAGTTATTATGATTCACACTCTTGAGCTTATGGAAGATCAGAAAAAAAGAATCGCGAAAAAGTATACAAAAATTCTTTCTGAGGAAACAAATGTACCTGAAGAACGTATCTATACTTTTTTTTCCGGGTATTCTATTGAAGATATCGCGGCAGGGGGAGTGTTAAATTCTGAACTTCCGCCGGAAGTATTGAAACAATTTAATATTAAATATTCAGAAGAGTTGAAAAAGATTGATAAAAAAAAGTGAGGTGAAGATTATGAGTGAACCCATATCAGTTATAACCAGAATGAAAATAAGATCAGGAAAAGAAGATGATTTTTTAACTGAGTGTAATCATTTTTTTAAAGAAACTCGAAAAGAATCAGGATGTGTTCTCTATGATCTATATGTCAATTGTAAAGACGGCAAATTTTGTATTTTCCATGAGGTATGGAAAGATCAGGAAGCGATAAATAAACACATAAATAGTTCACACTTTTCAGATTTTATGGGAAAGTCGTCAAATTTCCTTGGTAAAATTGATAATGAGTCAGAAAACCCTTTTCAAGTTACTATTGCGGAATTATTTGATCCATCAAATCCGCCAAAATCTGAAAAGGTTATTGTCGCAACAAGAATGAAATCCTCAAATTCCGCAATAGAAAAAACAAGAGATGATACATTGAACCTGATTGTTACTCCTTCAAATGAAGAACCCGGGTGTGCTGGTTATGATCTATATCAAAATAATGAAGAAAAGAGCCTTTTCATTCTATTTGAGCAATGGAAAGGTTTCGGTGCCATTCAGGAGCATATGAAAACAGAGCATTTCAATAACTTCATGAAATCAGCACCAGGTTTACTTATACCCTCCCAACCAGGGAAAGACGATTTGTTTGAAGTTATGATTTGTTCTCCATATACTGGTTAATCCTGATTAAATATAAAAAATTTGGGAGGAAAAAATGCCGGTAGTAACCATAAATGCGTTAGAATTAGAAGAAAAACAGAAAAAAATTGTTGCAAGAGAATATACAAGAATTCTCTCTCGAATAACCAATGTTCCGGAAGGGAACATTTATATTTTTTTCGGTGGTTATCCATTAAGCGATATAGCCGCCGGAGGTGTATTGAATTCAGATCTGCCTGATTCTGTTTTAAAAAATTTTAATATTAAATACAGCAAACATCTTGAAAAACCGGAAACAATAACTGTTTTGACAAGAATGAAAGCAAAGCGCGGCAAAGAGGAGGAAGCCGAAAAAGTAACATTAAATTTTCTTGAGGAGACCCGCAGGGAGCCCGGATGCTTAAGTTATGACCTTTTTAGAAGTAAAAAAAATATTTATAAAAATGAAAGGACTTCTTCATATTTTATCCTGCAGGAAAAATGGAAAGGCCAGGAAGCTATTAATGAACATATATCCATGCCGTTTTTTGAAAAATTTATGAAAAACTCTGAAAAGCTTTTTGATGGGGGGTTTGAAGTAACTGCCAAGATAAGCGGGCCGTCAAGAAATACAGCGGAAATAAGCGAAAGCAATGTAAAACTTGTTGTTAAAATGAAGGCCAAAACAGATAAAATTGATGTAATTAAAAGAGGTGTCCTTGAGATGAAAACAAGGCTGTCCAAATTACATGGGTTTATTCAATGTGATATCTATCAGGGACTTGAAGGACTTTATGATACTTCTGTTTTTATTTCAGACCAGACATGGAAGAATAAAAAGAGTCTTGAAAATGCAATTAAATACATATTAATAGAAATACCGTTTTATTTTGAAGATCTGGAAGAGACGAGGGAGCCGATTATTTTTGAAATGGCAAGTGAGGCTGCCCGGGGTGTTCAACCGGAAAATATATCTCTGTCAGAAAATGCTGTTTTAGGAGATACCGAACTGGTAAACGGATTAAAAAAAATGAACCCCGCCTTTGCGGAACTTTGCCTCGACACTTCAGGAAGGGCGTATGGAACACCTCTCATTGATCAGAGAACAAAAATATTAATGGCAATCACTGTTGACATTGTGGAGCAGATACATGGAAAACCTTTTGAAAATCATTTAGTGATGGCTAAAAAACAGGGTATTACCCGGGAAGAATTAGAAGAATTACTATTATTTTTAACAGTCTATACCGGATTCAACAAGCCGGGAGCTTTTTATGCTGAAATAACAAAATTTTATACCTCGTAAATTATAGGAGGAATGATGAAGTTAGAAGGTAAAAAAATCGGTATACTGTTTGAGGGTGATTTTTATGAAAATGAAATATTTTATTACATGCTGCGATTTCCTGAGGAAGGGGCTGACCTGCATTTTTTAACAAGATTATGGGGACAGGAAAAAATTACATTTTACGGGCACGAATATAAGGTGCCGATTGATTGCAGCGAAAGTTTTGAAAACATGGATGATCGCACATTAAAAAGTTATTCAGCTATAATAATCCCGGCCGGAATGGTAGCTGACAGGCTGAGATATACTGAGGATATAAGCAAACTTCCTCCAGCCTGCGAATTCATAAAGAGAGCGTTTGCCCAAAAGAGTATCATCAAGGGAATAATCTGTCACGGTATGTGGCTTTTATCCCCGATCCCTGAAACAGTAAAAGGGAGAAAAGTTGTTGTACACAACAATCTTTTAGGTGATTGTAAAAATATGGGAGCGGATTATGTTGATGAAGATATAGTAGTTGACGGCGATCTCGTAACTGCGAGAACAGGCGGCCATTGTAATTTATTCGCGAAGAAAATAATCGAGATTCTGTCGGAAAAATAAGGTCCCGGCATAGAGAATTATTTGAACCTTTGCTGTACCCGGGAGTGTCTAAATGATGCTTGTAAAGAGAAAGAGCGGAGTGCTGTTTCATATTTCATCATTGGCGTCTCCTTTTGGAACAGGTGATCTTGGGCCGGGCGCATATGAATTTGCAGATTTTTTGAATAACAGCAGTCAGCGTCTGTGGCAGATGCTTCCATTAAACCCCACTCAGAGCGTGTTCGGTGATTCACCGTACAGCAGTATCTCGGCTTTCGCCGGGAATACCCTCTTTATTTCGCCTTCCTTACTCGCAAAGGAGAAATTATTAGAAGAAGAAGATATCAAACCCCCCCCTGTCTTTTCCGCCGGATCCGTGGATTATTCGCAGGTGAGGGATTATAAGAACGGACTATTTGAAAATATATTTAAAAGAATAATTAAAAAATTGGATAAGGATTTTCACTTTAACTTCTTTTGTGAAGATAATGAATTCTGGCTTGATGATTATTCATTGTTCGCTGTTTTAAATGAACATTTCAAAGGTAAAATATGGAACGAGTGGCCCCGGGTTATTAGAGACAGGAAAAAAGACGCCCTGCAGGATTTCAAAAATAAATATAAAGAGAAAATACTGGAAATTAAATACCTTCAGTATCTATTTTTCAAACAGTGGTTCCGGCTAAGGCGATATTGTAATCAAAAAAAGATCCAGATAATTGGAGATCTACCCCTTTACATTAATTATCACAGTGCTGATGTGTGGGCGCATCCTGAGCTCTTTAAACTTGATAAACATAAAAGGCCTCTGGTTGTTGCCGGTGTTCCGCCGGATTATTTTAGTGAAGACGGACAGCTCTGGAACAACCCTATCTACAGCTGGGATACTTTAAAAATGTCAGGCTATGACTGGTGGGTTAAACGAATGGGGCACAATTTTAAAATTTTTGACTGGATCAGGCTGGACCATTTCCGGGGTTTTTCCGATTACTGGGAAGTTCCCGCGGGGGAGGCTACCGCCAGAAACGGTGTGTGGAAAAAGGGCCCGGGTGATGACCTGTTTAACGCACTGATAGATTATTTTCCCCAGCTGCCGATTATTGCAGAGGACCTGGGGGATATTGACCCCGGGGTACGAGAGCTTCGTGACCAATTCGGATTTCCGGGCATGCGAATTCTTCAATTTGCTTTTGGCGGGGATAAATCTGCACTCGTGCATAAACCACACAACTATATTAGTAATTGTGTTGCTTATACGGGAACACATGATAATAACACTATTGCTGGCTGGCTTGCGGAGGGGATTGATACAGCGAAACTTACAAAAAAGAAATTAACCGGTGTCGTTGACAGAGAAAGGAGGCTCGCTTTAGAGTATGCCGGTGTTAAGGATACAGAATTAAAGGAAGCACACTGGGAATTTTTGAGGGTGCTGATGGCATCTCCGGCATCCTGTGTTATATTTCCTTTGCAGGATATTCTCGGTCTTGACGGGAAGGCCCGTATGAATACACCGGGGACAGCCGAAGGTAACTGGAAATGGCGGCTTCCGGGCTCCCGGATAAAGGAGCATATTGTTAAAAAACTGAAAAAACTGACAGAAACCTATGATAGAAGTTGAAAAAACAAGGTATCACATGCTTATTGATACAAAGCTCACTCTGCAGACCAGTCTCTGCCGGTTCGTGCCTGGAAGCGAAGAAAGCATATCTGATGAGATAGTACAGAATGAAATCGCTCTGGCATTTAAAGGGAACCGCTCGTTTCCTTTCATTGCGGATGCCGGCATAGTCACGGAACTTCAGTCAGGAAAATCCATTGAATCGTTTGTTTCTCAGTTTGCTATAATTAAAAACAATATTATTGACACGATCGCACCCGATGACACAACATTAAAAAACCGGTTATTAAACGACACACATTTATCCTCCAGGATAGTCAACGCAATATCTTTTATCCATAAGGGTCTGAACGAAATTGGCAAAATTGACCTGATGAAGAGAAGGTTCGTTCTGATAAAAGAGAAATCCCAGAGCCCGACGATTTACTACACCTCAGAAGGGGCTACTGTTATTTCTCATGTCGGACAGGGGCCGCCGGGTGTCGAAATTCCAACCATATATCTGGGGTTCAATATTTTTGATGCCCTTTCCTGGGGTCAGAAGAGAAAAGAGAAAAATCTATTTGAGGCTTTCAAGTCCCTTCTTCTCATTGAAGAGCGCGCCATAGAAACCGGATATTCTCATATCGAGGAAATTCCTTCCGATGTTTCTGCTGTTTTAAATCACTTTATCGATGAGGTTATAAGGTTATCAACTCTGGCCGAGATTGAATACGCCAAAGTTCCCGAGCACAGAAAAATAAGACGGTTTACAAAACAAAATAGACAGGTCTATCTCAGGATGCTGGACAAACGCCTGCCCGAGGATGAGCTTAATTTTGATTATTATGAGAATCTAAGGGCCATCAAGTCTCTCGAGCGCATGGCTCGTCGATACAAGAAGGGAGATGATTATGAGTCGCTTCATGAAGTAGTGCGTTTGCTGGTCGCCGCTTCCGGACATGATTTCAAAGAGATCAGAAATTACGCCAATATTTTTCTTGAAAGGGTCCTGTCACCAAAGGAGTTCGATGCTCCCCTGACTACCCGATTTGTTACGATCCGTCAGGGGTCGGAACATAGCTTTGAGTTTGACCTCTCCAGGGGGAAAACAGCTTACTTTTTACGAATTTATAATACCGACCCGAAGCATGATTTTGTACTGGAAAATAACCTGTCATTTATCGATTTGGATCTTAAGTACAACGAGCAAGCGGGAAAATATTTCGTGAGACATCTGTTTGACAGGCTGGGACATTTTGATTACCTGGTTTACAGGAAGTATAAAAATGGGAACAGATGGTGCCTGGAGGAGAGGTGCAGCGGAAGGATAAATGTTATGCCCGATATTCGCGGGGAACTCATTTTAGAGATTTTTCCGGATATCCACGGGCACACGAGGATCTACTGGGGAGACAAAACAGATCATCCCGGTCTGGTTTATAATGAAAACGGCGAAGTAATTCGTATCGGAAGATTTTCGGATATCACAGCTCATCTAAAAGAGCTTAAAAAGCGATACAGGATGACCGCCCTTTACCTCTTAGGCGTGCAGAAAAGGGGGGAAAATAGAGAGGATTGGGCACCGGAAGCTACTTCTCCAACTCCATTTTCACCCGTGAGTTTAACCGAGATCGAGCCTTTCCTGGGCGGAGAAGAAGAACTAAAAAATCTGATAAAACAAGCTCACAGGCTGGATATAAAAGTAATTGTAGATGTGGTCCCTCATGTCAATAGAAAATCGAAAGCCCTGCCGGATGATTGGGTTGTCAAATGTTATGACGACGCCGGCAGCCTGGTCGACAGGGCCTCTACAGACGGACGATACGGGTCCTGGAATGACGGCAAGCTTCTCAATTATAGAAAATTTGAAGTATGGAAATGGATCGCAGATTCAATCAATACACTCATTGATAAATTTGACATAGACGGTATACGTTTCGATTCAGCCCATGCAGTTCCCATAATGATGAAGAAAAATAACTATCCCTACTTTTTTAATAAAGAAAGGAGCTATGAAGATAGGGTAGAGGGGACTATCATTGTCAATGACAGGGAGGATGACCACTTTATCACTACCGGTTACTATGATTCGTCCTGCAGTGACATAATTTCAAACCCCTTTCATTATTTTCTTATGCAATCAATTGAGAGAAAACTTCGTGTAAAAAAGAAGAACTTTTTTATTCACATAGCCGAGTGCTACTGGGGAAGGGAACGGTTTTTGACCCGGACAGGTATAGTAACATATAATTCCGCGCTCTTTAAAATATGCGAGAAGATCATTCGAGGGGAATCCGATGTTCGGGAGATATATCATCTCTATGATAATTATTTTCCTTCAAGCCTGCCTCCCGGCACAGAGCTCCTGGGTATCCTGGGGAACCATGACGAGCATCGTGCCATAACTACCTTTGGACACAGAGGGTTAAGAGCGGCAGTTGCGCTCACCTGCTTTATGAGCAACATTATAATGGATTATGAAGGAAGCGCGGAAGGTGAGGGGTGGAAGGTCTACCTGGATAACATCTATGTAAACTGGAACCAGTTTGAATGGGCATCTCACCGGGGCCTTGAAGGGTTTTATAAGGAAATGTACGGTTTTTTTAGAGAGAACAGGGGAAACAGCTATATGATCTGGACCAACAACTACATGGTGGCGGGGGCCATGAAATGTACGGAGGATCAAATCTGGCTGGGGGCCTTTAATTTCTCTGACACAAACCAGCACGTCTCTCTCCAGTTTGATAATCCCGCGCTGCCGATCGATGATGAACGCTTTTACAGGGTAGTAGACCCGATGTATTCGCCCGTGACAGGGCAGCACAACTATTTCACAGGGAGAGAGCTTCGCACCTCGAAGATATATACTATCGTACCTTATACCGACCGTGTAAAAATATTGAAGCTCGAAAAGGTAGATGATGACCGGGCGTTATACCGGGAATTCTTAAAAGACTCATTTTTTCGTTTCTGCAGGCTCAGTGATCAATCACACATTGCTTCGAATTTCTCCTATAAAGAAATTTCTGATCATTCCGATACGTTTGATCATTTCACCTCCTTTTTTAATGATAATTTTATTCCGATGTTCTGGAAAAACCACAGCAATTTTTTAAAAATCGGTTTAAAGCGCGCGTTCTACCACATGGCTAAAGAAAAGGCCCAGCCAGGCAAAAGGCTTTTAGAGTACATAGATAAACTTGCACGCCACAAGAGCAAAGAATTGAGCGAAATTGGCCTGTCGCTGCAGCAGAGCATCGAGCGAAAACCGATTGTATTTATATCGGCGGAAGCGGAGCCTTTTTCAAAGAGCGGGGGGCTCGCCAATGTCCTTTACGGGTTGCCCCGCGAATTAGCGCGCATGGGTGAAGAGGTGTATGTTATTACTCCATATTACCGTCACGGCGAACCGAAAGCGAAAGAAAAGATGGATGGTGCGGTCAAGAAATACAGGATCAAATATACAGGCACAAATGTACGCTTCATGATTCAGAATGTAGAGTATGAAGCTGGAATTCATGCCGGCGTGGTGGACGGTATAAAGTTTTTCCTTCTGGACCACCCTGAATTCTTCGACGGGCTTTACTGGGGGTATACAACAGAAGAAAAATTGCGCAGAAGGATCGCTCTCGCCCGTGCCAGTTGTGAGATAATAGTACATTTCGGTTTACGACCGAACTTTACATTAACGAACGATGCCTATACAGGTATTTTTAACGGTATAGTGAGGTCTGATCCTTATTATGCTGAGCATTCTAATTTTAAGGAAAACACTTTTCTTCATATAATACATAACGGAGGCTGGCAGTACTTTGACGCCTTTTATCGATATAATAATGGTTTTGATTACTTTAATCTCTTTAATCTACCGGGCAGCGCGGCGGCTGATTTTACAGACCCTGTTGATCCGTCCACCATTAATTGTATGGCAGCAGGGGTGAGATTCGCCGACCAGGTCATTACGGTCAGTCCTTCATATGCCAGACAGATCCAGATAGCCTGCGACGGTCTTGAGCATATCATCCATAATGTGGTGGGGATCAATAACGCTATAGTCAGCGATTTTTATTCAAGGGTTAAACGCAGAACAAAAGAGTCCGGTTTTGTAGAAAACTATTATCCCGGGCTTATGGAACGTGTAGGCAAAGATAAGATATTAAAGAAAAAGATCGAGACAAGGTTTCCCGAGCTTACCAGGGGAGCGCATTTTTGCGAAACAGTTGAAAATAAAATGAGGAGGGAAGCCCTTACACGCATGAGGAACAAGCTGCTCCTTCAGGTCCAGCATGGGCTTTCAGTCGACCCCGATAAGATCCTTTTTACCATGATACACCGGATAACTGACCAAAAAGGGTTTCAGCTGCTGCTGGAAGCTTCAGAGGGTATAATCAAGAATCTGGGTTTTCAGGGTGTTATCGGCGGTCATGTTGCTTCCGGTGATCTGCGGGGAGAGGAGCTGATACGCGGATTATATCAGTTAAGAGACTTCTACCCCGATGATATTTCCTTCAATACAGGGTTTCAGGACGTGAGTGTTTCCCTCCTTTCTTCAGATATTTTCCTCATGCCTTCGATGCAAGAACCGGGAGGTATCTCGCAGCTTGAAGCTCTGGTATGCGGATGTCTGGTTGTGGCACGGGCGACAGGGGGCCTGCGCGACACAGTCACCCCGCTGCACATCAGGGGCAGGCGGGTCATCGGGAACGGGTTCCTGTTTTCAGATTTCAATTCCCGGGCTTTTTATGATGCCATGGAAAGGTGTGCTTCTTTTTTCCGTCAGGCGGACGGGACACAGATCTTTCGCGCCCGCACAAACGCAAAACGGTCCGGCTATTATTGGGATAGTTCGGCAAAGAGATATATTGATGCGCTGTATGGTATCAATGAAATTATTCGCAGTGACTGAAAATATTGAACAGAAAGATGTTGAGTTTATATGCGGAATGTGTATAATTTACTCCAGGGATTAATTTTACCAAAATAAATGATGAGGGAACAATTATGGATACAATGCTTTTTGAGTTTTCTGATACAATCGCCGGTTATGTAATTGAGAGTGACCCTGAAAAAAAGCAATTTACGATAAAAACGACGGATGGGCGTGAATTTTCGGTTAAATTAACACCCACGACTTACGGACGGCTCCTTTATAACCTGGATGAGCCGTATATGGATTGTACAGGGCAATTCGACAGCCTGCTTGTTCAGGGACAGTATCTGTTCGCTTACGGCATTTTTTACCCGCAGGCCGGAGGCCATGTATTTGAAGCAAAAGCCATTGATTTTCCGGGTAAAAAGCCCGATAAATACAGGTTTGAAGAACCGAACTGGTGGGTGAACCAGGCAGAAAGCGTCGCGAATTTCTTTATAAAGTCTCAGTTCGGCAGCGGGGACAACATCGATTACCGCAACTACAGGACTTCATTGTCCATATCGGGTGAACATAAAGCAGGTTTCAGACAGGAAACGGATACGATCTCCCGGCTTGTTTTCGGTTTTGCCTCGGCATTTCTTCTTTCCGGTGAGGATGTCTTTCTTGAAGCGGCGGAGAAGGGGACACAGTACCTGCAGGACCACATGAAATTTTACGATGTCGATGAGAATATAATTTACTGGTATCACGGGATAAATGTAGAAGGAGAGAAAGAGCACAAGATATTTGCCTCGGAGTTCGGTGATGATTATGACGCCATCCCCATGTATGAGCAGATATACGCTCTTGCCGGCCCTACCCAGACATACCGGATTAATGGTGACCCCGCGATAATGAAGGACATAAGAATGACGATCGATCTGTTCGATAAATTTTTCCACGATAACGAGAAGAAGGGGTATTTTTCACATATTGATCCGGTAACCCTGGACGCGAGGGCCGAAAGCCTGGGGCCGAACAGGGCCAGAAAGAATTGGAACTCTGTCGGCGACCATGCCCCGGCGTATCTTATCAATCTCTGGCTTGCGACAGGTGAAAAAAAGTACAAAGATTTTCTGGAATATACGGCTGATTGTATCGAAGAACATTTCCCGGATTATGACAACAGTCCTTTTGTTCAGGAAAAATTTTATGAGGATTGGAGCCATGATAAAAATTGGGGCTGGCAGCAAAACCGGGGTGTTGTCGGGCATAATCTCAAGATCGCGTGGAACATGATGAGGTTTTACAATCTCATACCCAAAAAAGAATATGTAGAGCTGGCAAAAAAAATTGCCCGGATAATGCCGGGTGTAGGTATGGACAAGCAGAGGTCCGGCTGGTATGACGTAATTGAGAGAGAGCTGGACAAAGGAGAGGAGTTCCACCGGTTCGCGTGGCATGACAGAAAGGCATGGTGGCAGCAGGAACAGGCGATCCTGGCGTATCAAATTCTATACGGGGTGTTAAAGGATGAGGAATACCTCAAATACGCCAGAGAGGCGGCTGCATTTTATAATTCATTTTTTCTGGATCATGATGACGGCGGTATATATTTCAACGTGCTTGCGAACGGACTGCCCTATTTGCTGGGAACCGAGAGACTGAAAGGCAGCCACTCAATGAGCGGATACCACTCGATAGAGTTGGCCTATCTGTCAGCCATTTACACAAACCTTTTAGCTACCAAACAGCCTCTTGATCTCTATTTTAAGCCTGTTATGGGTGGGTTTCCCGATGGTGTTTTAAGAGTAGAGCCGGATATTCTTCCCCCTAAAAGTATTAAAATTTCCGGTGTATGGATCGGAAACAAGCCGTGGGAAAATTTCGATTCAGATAGTTTAACGGTCAGTTTGCCGAACCTTAACTATAGACAAAAAATTAAGGTAAGACTGGCCCCTGCCGGTCAGGGTTGAGAAATCCCTGTAATTACTGAGTAAAGGAAAGAGCAATGGAATTGAAGGTTGATAAAAAGAGCGGCATAACAGTTATCGAGATAATCGGGGACCTGGACGGCACCTCGGCGGAAACAGCACAAAAAGAGATATCAGAGAACATCACCCCCGGCTGCTCTCTGATCTTTAATATGGAAAAGTGCACCTTTATTTCCAGTGCCGGGCTTCGTGTTCTTTTAGTGTCCGCCAAGCATATTAAAAGAGAAAACGGCAAAGGAGCATTGGCAGGGCTTTCCGGTGACATAAAAGACGTGATGGAAATGACAGGATTTGATCATATTTTTAATAATTACGATACTCTATCAAAGGCTATTGAAGCTGTAAGGAAAGAGAAATAAATGGAAAGAATTGACACTTACCCCACGCATAAATACAAAGGATTTAATCTGCGCCCGGGCAGGCCCATTCCTTTCGGAGCAACAATAGTACCGGGCGGTATAAATTTTTCCATATTTTCAAGCCATGCGACCGGTTGTGAGCTTGTACTTTTTAAAAAACGGGAGCCAAAGCCCTTTGCAACGATCCCGTTCCCGGACGCATTCAGAATTGGAAATGTTTTTACGATGATAGTGTTTGACCTGGATTATGAAAACATCGAGTACGGCTATCACATGGACGGGCCATTTGATCCTCAGAAGGGGCACCGGTTCGATAAACAAAAAGTTTTGATGGACCCTTATGCAAAGGTGATCGGCGGCAGAGATGTCTGGGGAGAAGAACCGGATTGGGACGATATTTACCAGCACCGCGCTAGAATAGTCTTTGATGATTTTGACTGGCAGGGCGACAAGCCGCTTGAAGTACCAATGGAGGACCTGATCATATATGAGATGCATGTCAGGGGGTTTACCTGCCATAAATCTTCAGGGGTCAAGCACCCCGGTACTTTCGCGGCTATCAGGGAAAAAATACCCTATCTGAAAAAGCTGGGTATTAATTGTATTGAGATCATGCCGGTCCATGAGTTTGATGAATTCGAAAATTCAAGGCCCTCTCCTGTTTCCGGGGAGAAACTCATGAATTACTGGGGATACAGCAACGTCGGGTTTTATGCCCCGAAAGCCGGATATGCCGCGACCGGTCGATTCGGGATGCAGGTAGACGAGCTCAAGGCCACCATAAAAGATTTACACACGAATGGTATAGAGGTCATTCTGGATGTGGTTTTTAACCATACGGCTGAAGGGAATGAAGAAGGGCCCTATATTTCCTATAAAGGAGTTGATAATAAAACATATTACATTCTAACACATGATGGTTATTATTACAATTTCAGCGGCTGCGGCAATACCCTGAACTGCAACAACCCGATCGTTCGAGGTATGATCCTGGATTGCCTGCGCTACTGGGCTTCGGCGTATCATATTGATGGTTTCCGTTTTGACCTTGCCTCAATTCTGGGGCGTGATCAGAACGGCGCGCCGATGAACAGCCCGCCGTTGATAGAATCGCTCGCGTTTGATCCGATTCTTGGAAAGTGCAAATTGATCGCGGAGGCATGGGACGCGGGGGGCCTTTACCAGGTTGGCTCATTCCCGGGCTGGGGGAGATGGGCGGAATGGAACGGTAAATACCGGGATGATATCAGAAAATTTCTAAAAGGTGAGGCCGGTTTAGTAGGGGCAATGGGGCAGAGGATCCAGGGGTCTCCCGACCTTTACAGATGGCACGAAAGCGGAGCATGCACTTCAATAAATTTTATAACATGCCATGATGGTTTTACATTGAAAGACTCTGTTTCCTATAATGGAAAGCACAATGAAGCGAATGGGGAGGATAACAGGGACGGTAACAATGACAACGACAGCTGGAACTGCGGCTGGGAGGGTGAGACCGACGATGTCGAGATAAACAGACTTCGCAGAAAACAGATAAAAAATGCTATTAGTATATTATTAGTCAGCCGCGGCGTTCCGATGATACTGTCGGGTGATGAAATGGGCAACACACAGTTCGGTAATAACAACGCCTACTGTCAGGACAACGAATTATCATGGCTGGATTGGGATGATCTAAAGAAAAATAAAGAAATATTCAATTTTGTAAAAA